>OFGR01001837.1_pt1 | contig 15539 bp, 13 predicted proteins | sample 1521811 | NCBI WGS metagenome assembly OFGR01 (sample SAMEA3504098, study PRJEB24116) | mouse gut metagenome | biome: mouse gut; feature: mouse-associated habitat; material: faeces | place: Denmark | collected 2011
GAACTGCCGCCATAATCACTTTATGTACAGTCTGAAAAACTGTATGATCCATTTCTTTGCAGTTTCCCGGACTGAGATTGGAGATCGGTATGTCAAAAAAACTGAAAAAATACAAGAGGTATCTTCCTCTCTACTTTATGATGGTCCCCGGATTAGTCTATCTGATCATCAACAACTACATCCCCATGGGCGGCATTATCATTGCCTTTAAAAAATTCAACTACGCGAAGGGAATTCTTGGAAGCCCCTGGACAGGTCTGGATAATTTTGAATTTCTGTTCAAGACCAAAGAAGCGTGGACCATCACACGCAACACTTTGGTTTACAATATGCTGTTTATCGTCATCGGAACAATCCTCGCCGTCGCGGTAGCGATCCTGCTCAATGAGCTGAAATCCGTGATAGCCAAGAAAGTATACCAGACCGTGATACTGGTGCCATTCCTGATATCCATCGTCGTTGTCAGCTATCTGGTCTATGGCTTTCTGAGTACAGATACTGGATTTATCAACAGAAGCCTTCTGCAGCCAATGGGAAAAAACTCTGTTTCCTGGTACTCGGACCCAACATATTGGCCAGTCATCCTTGTCGTTGTGAATGTATGGAAAAACCTGGGATACAACTGCATTATCTACTACGCCACCGTGGTAGGTCTTGACACCAGCCTGTATGAATCCGCCGCGATCGACGGCGCCGGAAGATGGAAAAGGATCTGGCACATCACACTGCCTGGTCTGAAAACGACGATCATTACGCTTGTGCTGATGTCCGTCGGGCGCATATTCTATTCCGATTTCGGACTCTTCTATCAGGTACCGATGAACAGCGGTCCGTTGATCGACGTGACCAATACGATCGATACATATGTGTATCGCGGTCTGATGGAGCTCAACAACATCGGAATGGCTTCTGCGGCAGCAGTCTACCAGTCCCTTGTCGGTTTTGCCCTAGTGCTCTCCGCAAATATGCTGGTGCGGAAGATCGATCAGGAAAGTGCATTATTTTAACATGTGGAGGTGAAGGAAATGGTTGAAAAAAATAAAGTTTTCCAAATTGGAGTACACTGTATTATGGTCCTATTGATGCTGTTTTGTCTGATTCCATTCCTGCTTCTGGTGGTCTCCTCCTTTACAGCGGAGTCAGCGCTTTTAAAAAACGGCTACTCTTTTTTCCCGTCACAGATCAGCTTCGATGCCTACAAAGCGCTGCTTGTGGATTCCAACAGCATCCTGCGGGGATATTTCCTGTCCTTTGTCGTGACTGTGACAGGGACACTGAGCAATATTGTGCTAACGCTCTTGTTTGCCTATCCGCTGTCCAGAAGAGACTTGCCGGGAAAAGGATTCTTCTCTTTTATGGTATTTTTTACGATGCTGTTCAATGGCGGTCTTGTCCCCACTTACATGATGTGGACTGGTGTATTCAATATTAAAAATACATTGTGGGCACTGATCGTTCCAAATCTGATGATGGGTGCTTTCTATGTGATCATGATGCGTACTTATTTCACCACCAATATCCCAGAGGCCGTTCTGGAGGCTGCCCGGATTGACGGCGCAGGGGAATTAAAAATGCTGGTTCAGATCGTTCTGCCTATGTCCAAGCCAATCCTTGCCACCATTGTCCTCCTGGTGGGACTAAACTACTGGAATGACTGGCTGAACGGCTTGTATTACGTAAACGATGACCGTCTATACAGCATCCAGGTACTGCTCAACAAGATGCTGATGGATGTTCAGTATCTGATGACCAATGCCGCCAGCTCCATGAGCCAGAGCATCCAGCTGCCCGCCACGGGCATCAAGATGGCTGTCGCCGTGATGGGCGCACTCCCCATGTTTATCGTCTATCCCTTTTTTCAGAAATATTTTGTGCAGGGTATTGTGATCGGCGCCGTAAAAGGATAATGAAAGGGTACAAGCAGAAATGACTATGGTAAAAAATCCAATCCTGACAGGGATGCACCCGGATCCCTCCCTGATCAGAGTGGAAAAAGATTATTATATTGCAGTCTCCACATTTGAATGGTTTCCGGGCGTGGAGATCTACCATTCCGAAAATCTGGTAAACTGGAAGCTTGTAAGCAGACCGCTGAACCGGATCAGCCAGCTGGATATGACAGGCGTGCCGGACTCCGGAGGCGTTTGGGCACCCTGCCTGTCGTACTGTGACGGAATCTTTTATCTGGTTTACTCCAATGTAAAAAGCATTTATGGTTTTTTTAAGGATACCCCCAATTATCTCGTCACCTGCGACAGGATCGACGGGGATTGGAGTGATCCTGTATATCTGAACGCAAGCGGCTTTGACGCTTCACTGTTCCATGATACGGACGGCCGGAAATGGCTGGTGAACATGGTAAACGATTTCAGACCCTGGAAGAGAACCAGCGGATTTGGCGGAATTGAACTGCAGGAATATTCCTGCAAAGAGAAAAAGCTGATCGGCAGAAAGCAGATCATCTTCCGCGGAAGCAGTCTGGGTGTGACGGAAGGTCCCCATCTGTACCATATCGGAGACTATTATTACCTGATAACCGCGGAGGGTGGTACCGGATACGACCACGCGGTGACAGTGGCAAGAGCCACGAAGCTTGAAGGTCCTTATACACTAAGCCCCCACCACCCGCTTCTCACAAGTGCCGGTCATCGGGAGCTGCCCCTGCAGAAGGCAGGACATGCCAGCCTGACAGACACTGATGACGGCCGATGGTATGCTGCCCACCTGTGCGGACGACCGATTACAGAGCATTCCCGCTGTGTCCTTGGGCGGGAAACCTGCCTGCAGGAAATCGTGTGGACCGCAGACGGATGGCCGACACTCAAAGGGGGCGGCAATTTCCCCAGAGATATAATAGAAGTCCCTTCGAACGCCGTCCAGGAACGCAGCCACAAGGTACACTATCGCTTTGAGGACGAAGCACTTCCTTTTGAATTTCGGACATTGCGTGTACCGCTCTCAAAACAGGACTATTCCTTGACAGAACGACCGGGATATCTGCGTCTCTACGGCGGCGAATCGCTCTGTTCCCGCTTCCATCAGACCATGACAGCCTTCCGCCAGGAGGATTTTAGCTTTATTGCCAAAACCGTTCTGGAGTTTTACCCCGACAATTTTCAGAAAACGGCTGGCATCGTGCACTACTATGATACCATCAATTTCCTGTATCTATTTCTGTCATGGGACGAGGACAGAGGACGTATCCTCAATGTGCTCAGAAACCGCCTGAGAGAGCAGTCATACCCACTAGAAGTCGGCATTAACCTGCCGCCGGAAGGAAAAATATACCTAAAGATTGAAGTACATATGGAACATAGTACCCTCTCCTACTCACTAGAAGATACGGAGTACCTCCCCGTCTACACCGATGATATTTCCTATCTGTCAGACGACGCTTACAGTGAGATTGGAGAATACCGTTTTACAGGAGCACATATCGGTCTGTGCTGCCAGGATACCACGGGTGAAAGAACTCCTGCAGATTTCGGAATGTTTTACTATGAGGGTATCGCAGATACTGTAGAATAAAACGAGAAAGGAACACCTATGGAAGTAAAGAAAAATCAGAATAGCTCAGAAAAGTGGCTGCGCAGGGCGCAGTCCTTCTGAAAAATGGAGATGCAGTACTACCGCTGACTGCGGACGACCATGTCGCAGTATTTGGAAGATGCCAGAAAGACTACTATCGGAGCGGCACAGGCTCAGGCGGTGCCGTCAACGTCCTGTACACGACAAATCTGGTGGATGGACTCAGAGACAACGGCATTACAGTGAACGAAGCGCTGTCAGCCAGCTATGAGACATGGATCAGCAGCCATCCGTTTGACAATGGTGAAGGCGGCTGGGCTTGCGAGCCCTGGTGTCAGCTGGAAATGCCTGTCACACAGACGCTTGCTGCCACTGCCGCCGATTCCAACAAGGCAGTCGTGGTAATCGGAAGAACGGCTGGGGAGGACAGAGACAACGCTGCAACAGAAGGAAGCTATTATCTGACCAGCACAGAAAAGGAGATGCTGCGCAACGTGTACAGCCATTTCAAAAACGTTATCGTGGTACTCAATGTGTCCAATATCATCGACATGAATTTTATGCAGGACAGCGACCATATCAAGGCGGTGGTATAGGCATGGCAGGGCGGCATGGAAGGCGGAAACGGTACTGCGGACGTGCTCACGGGCAAAGAAGTATTTCAGGGAAAGCTTACCGATACGATCGCCAAAAAGATCACAGACTATCCTGCCGACAAAAATCATGGCGGAAAGGAGAAAAATGTTTACCAGGAAGACATCTATGTCGGTTACAGATATTTTGAGACCTTTGCACGGGACACCGTGCTCTACCATTCGGCTATGGATTATCCTACACGGAATTCTCGATATCCGACAGCGGTATCAGCAGATACAAAAATGCCTATGTGCTAGAGGCGGGAACCTACCGCTTCCACGCAGGTGCAAACGTGCGCAATCGTGGTCGCACAGATAAACGGCACTCTCAGCTGGCAGCTGGAAAATACACTTCTGCTCGCACAGTTGTATGTAAGGCTGTCTTAAACGGTGAGGAACTCGTCACGTTCCAGACCAACGGTACAAATGGCAGATGGAACCTGCAGAAACTTTTGCGTGTGAGACTTGAAGCGGGATGCTACCAGATCACATTGCAGTTCCCCAAACCAGGCATGGAAATTGACTTTACCGCGTTTCAAAAGTGCTGAAAAGATCAGGTGGCAGTTCCTTCTATTCCACTTTCTATATACAAGGCAGCGTGACAATAAAGATCGTACTCTCGTTCGCACTCGCCGCCGTGACCGTCCCGCCGTGCAGTTCCACGATCTCCTTTGTGATCGCAAGCCCCAGCCCAGCACCGCCTGTAGCCGACGACCGCGCCGCGTCCGCCCTGTAGAACTGCTCAAAGATGTGTTCGAGCTTGTCGGGCGCGATGGTCTTCCCGCGGTTTTTGATCATGACCTTTGCCTTGTCCCCCTCCGCCTGCGCAAACAGGAAGATCTCCGTCCCGGCGTAGCTGTAGTTGACTGCATTGCGGATCAGGTTGTCAAACGCGCGCGCAAGCTTGTCCGCATCGCCCATGATCTCGATATCCGGCGCGATCGCAAACCGCCACTCCCGCTCCCGCTCCGCGAGGATCGGCGCAAATTCGCTGGCGAGCTGCTCGAGCATGCGGCTCAGATAGATCTGTTCCCGGTCCAGAGTCAGCGTCGTCAAGTTAAAGCGCGTAATGTCAAAAAATTCGTTGATAAGCTCCTCCAAACGCTCCGCTTTCCCGAGCGCGATGTCCGTGTAGCGGCAGCGAAGCTCCTGCGGGATCTGCGGCTCATCGCGGAGCAGCGTGAGATACCCGATCACGCTGGTCAGCGGCGTCTTCAAGTCGTGTGCCAGATACACGATCAGGTCATTCTTGCGCTGTTCGGCAAGCTGCGCGTCACTCTTTCGCTTCTCCAGGGTATGCTTGATGGAATTGATCTTCCGCTCTGTCGCTGCAAGCTCCTGCGAAAGTCTGACATCGCCCGCATTTTCCGTGATCAGCGCGTCGATGCCGCGGTTGATCTCTATAAAATATCGGATAAAGCTGTTGAGATAGATCATCTGCGCGATGATAAAGATGAACACCACACCCGCCAGGAAATACAGGCTGAGATGATTGCGCACCACCTGCCTGTACCTTGACAGCGCCCTCTCATAAGCGTCCCCATAGCCCGCATAGATAAAATCACTCATAAAGCCTACCACAAGATTGGCAAACCGCCCGCGGAAGATGAAATTATAGAGTGCGACCACGACGACAAGCGCGATGACTGCCGTCGCGACCGTGATGAACAGCAGCTTCGTCTTCAAGTGCCTGTAACCGCTGCCCTCTTTCTTTCTTTTTTTCTCTTTCTTCAAAATATCCGCATTTTTGATAACGAATCTTTTCAGATCAAACCGCTCACTCAATCGTATACCCCACTCCCCAGATCGTCTTGATGTATTTCGGGCGCCGCGCCGGCTCGCTCATCTTTTCGCGGAGACGCGCGATATGTGTCATGACCGTATTGTTGTTGTCGAGATACTTTTCTCCCCAGACCGCCTCAAACAGCTCCTCCGACGGAACGACACTCCCGCGCCGGCTGCACAGATACCACAGGATGTCAAACTCCGTCGGTGTCAGTGTCAGCGCATTGCCGTTCAGCAGGCATTTGTGATTGTCCCTCGATATGTGCAGCCCCCTGATGTCTATCCCGACTGACTCTGCCGCACTTTCCCTCGCGCTCTCTTTTCCGACATTATAGCGCGTGTAGCGTCTCAGCTGTGTCTTCACCCGCGCCAGTACCTCGAGTGGATTAAACGGTTTGGTGATATAGTCGTCCGCGCCGAGCGTCAGCCCCATGATCTTGTCGCTGTCCTCGACCTTTGCCGTGAGCATGATCACCGGATAAAAAAATTTTTCACGGATCTTTTGGCAGATGTGAAAACCGTCGACATCGGGCAGCATGATATCCAGGATCGCAAGGTCAAGTTCCCTCTCCTCGATACACTGCAGCGCCTCCGTGCCATTGTAGTACTTGTAAACCGTGTACCCGTCATTTTTCAGATAGACTTCTATCAGATCGGCGATCTCCCTCTCATCGTCGACCACCAGAATTTTCTCGCTCATGACTGCTTCATGCCTCGCCTTCTTATTATCAAAATCATATTAAGTCTTGCAACTTGCTCCGTTCAACAAAATCATTGTACTACGCACACACGGCAATTTCAAGCAATGCATCCATAAGTAATTCTTTTTCAGAAAATCTTAAATGAATCTTTTTTCACAGTTTTATCACATTTAGATAACAATTGAAACACAATTTGCGATTATAGTATAACCATAGCAGCGATGAACAGGCAAATGCACTTTTGAATACACACATTTCATTTTTTAAATGTTTTTCATTTTTGAAAGGAGATTTCAATATGTACGACAACAACGACAACTTCTCTCAGCAGTCCAACAATCCATCCTCAAACAACGGCAGCGGCTATCCCGAGTACTACTACTCGCAGAATATCCCCAACGGGAATTATCAGCAGACGGTCAATGCCGCACCTGTCCCGCCGGCAGACAAAACAAAAAAGAAAGGCGGATTTGGCAGGAAGACAGCTTCCGTCGCCTGCCTCGGCCTGGTGTTTGGCGTGACCGCCGGTGCCGTATTCAGTGTTCCCGCCACCCTCGCAACAAAGGAGCTCAAGGAGACCAAGCGCGAGATCCAGCAGATGCAGGAAGCCCTCAATGCCAGCGCAGCCGGCAAGGCGTCCCTCTCAACGACAGCCGACTCGCTGAATGCATCTAACGCGCTCTACAACAACAGCGCTTCCGCCAATGTGACGGCGATCGCAAACAACTGTCTCCCCAGCGTCGTCTCGATCACGAACAAGAGTGTGACGGAGGTCCGGACCATGTTCGGCACATTCCAGCAGGACGCCGAGAGCAGCGGCTCCGGCATCATCATCGGCGAAAATGACACCGAACTTTTGATCGTCACAAACTATCATGTCGTGTCGGGAAGCAACGAGCTCAGCGTCGTGTTCAGCTACGACGAGGACAGCGATGAGCCATCCCTGGTAAGCGCGAGGGTGAAGGGGTATGAAGCGGACAAGGATCTCGCCGTCATCGCGGTGTCCCGCGACGACATCACCGACGAGATGCGCTCCAAGATCAAGATCGCCACGATCGGGGACTCCTCAAACCTCGTGCTGGGTCAGGAAGTCGTAGCGATCGGCAACGCACTCGGTTACGGACAGTCCGTGACGACAGGCATCATCAGCGCGCTCGGACGCGACGTGACCGTCTCCGACGAAAACGGCGGCACGATCACCAACAAGCTGATCCAGACAGACGCAGCGATCAATCCCGGCAACTCAGGCGGCGCCCTGCTGAACATGAACGGTGAACTGATCGGTATCAACTCGGTAAAAGTAGCCTCCAGCTCTGTCGAGGGCATGGGCTATGCGATCCCGATCTCCGATGTGCAGTCCATCATAGAAGAATTGATGCTAAAGGAGACGAGAGATGTCGTGGCAGAAGACAAAAAAGGATATCTGGGTATCAACCCCATCGATGTGACAAACGAAATCTATGAAACATACGGCATGCCTGTCGGCGTCTATGTCAACATCGTGTACGAGGATTCACCGGCTGAGGCTGCCGGGCTTGTAAAAGGCAACATCATCACGAAATTCGACGGTCAGACTGTCAAGACAAGAGAACAGCTCACATCGCTGCTCAACTATTACAGTGCCGGCGAGACTGTCGAGCTCGTCGCCATGGTGCAGAGCGACAACGGCTATGTCGAGAAGACATTCCAGGTAACACTCGGCACGAAGGACGTCTTTGGCGAGGACGCCGACAGTGCGCAGCCCTCACCAAAGCAGCAGGAGCCTGACAGTGATGTCGATGGCTACTTCAACAATCCCTTTGGCTCTTTCTGGTCATTTCCCTAAATAAACCAAAGAGTTATAAAAAGACCGCTTCCACGGTCTTTTTATAACTCTATTTTTGCCCTCTCTGCAACTGCCGGAATACACAGCTGCGGATTGACATTCTCCTCCACTTCCAGCGTGATGCCTGCCGCCGCCTGGCCGAGCTTTGCCATCTGCCTGATGCCCATGTGTTTCATAAATCCAAGCGTCACCCCCGACATGAAGGCCTCCGCAGCGCCGTTCGTGCCGACCCGCTCCACACTGCTGCCCGCATTCTGCATGAACTGCTCATCGCAGCACGCGCAGTACACCCCCTTTTCCACGAGGATAAATACGTTCTTCACGCCCTTTTCCATGATAATGTCCGCAGCGCGCTCGAGACTATCCCTGTCCTGGATGCGGATACCGCTCAGCACTTCCGCCTCGGACTTGGTGCAGGTCACAAGACAGATCTTGTCGAGCACCTCGAGCAGTTTCTCCGCACTCCGCGCCGATACCGGCGCTGCAAACACAGGCGCCCTGCACCGCTCGCACACAAGCGCGATCGTCTCCTCCGGTATGTTGGTGTCAAGGACTACCATGCGCGCCTTGTTCAGCATTTCCATCTTGGGCGCCACAAAACCTGCCGTGAGTTTATCGTTGATCCGCCTGTCTGACACGGCAAGCTTCCGGTTGCCGTTCTCGTCCGCTATGTACAGATGCATGGCTGTGTCAGCCCGCATCGTCTTCAAGGAATGGGAGATATCGATCCCAAGCTCCTCACAATTCTCTATGATCCTGCGCGCATACTCGTCGTCGCCGATCGCCGTGACCAGCTTTGCCCCGACTCCCAGCAGCCTCAGGTTATGGGCAATGTTCCTTCCTGCTCCCCCGAGTGACCGGACCGTCCTGCCCGCACTGGATTCTCCTTCCGCCAGTGCCTCCTCCGGCGCCCCTCCTATATCGATACTCGCGCCGCCGATCACTGCACAGAAATCCGGTCCGCTCGTCACATACCCCTTTCCGAGTATATATCCTTTTTTCATCAGGTTCGAGATATGTACTGCCGCCGAAGAGCGGGCAATACCTGCCTTCGCGGCAAGCTCCTCCTGTGAAATCATCGGGTTTTCCATAATCCACTGAAATATCTGTGCCTCTCTGTTTGTCATACATGCTCCCTTCTCTTTGTCAAGTAAGAATCCGATTTATTAAAGTGGCAATTATTCCCTATTATTTATGATAACACCGCACTACGTCACTGTCAATGTATGAATAAAACATAATATCTTTTTGACAGATCCTCAGAGCGTGTTCGAAATATCTTCTGCCACAAATTTCCCACAAATTGTGACGCGCTGACAAAATATTTTTCAGCGACTTATGCTATACAATTGACTGACAATTTGTTATACTTGAAATATCTTTTGCGAATAGCAAAATAAAAGAACAAATCATGCAAGTTTTCAGGAGGATTGACATATGAGTAAGAAAAAAGTTGTTGTCGCACTGGGACATGATGCGCTGGGTTCCACCACGCTCGCACAGCTCAGTGCCGTCAAAAAGACTGCAAAGGCACTGGCTGATCTGGTGGAAGCCGACTATCAGCTGACGATCACACACAGCAACGGTCATCAGGTCAGCATGATCCACAAGGCAATGACAGAGCTGCACCGCATCTATATCGACTACACGCCCGCACCGATGTGCGTGTGCTCTGCAATGAGCCAGGGCTATGTGGGGTATGATATCCAGAATTCGCTGAAATCCGAGCTGTTGAGCCGCGGTATCTCCAAGCCGGTCAGCACGATCCTGACGCAAGTGACTGTCGATCCCTACGACGAAGCCTTCTATGATCCAAAGAAAGCGATCGGGCGCTACATGTCAAAAGAAGACGCTGACACGGAGGTGAACAAGGGAAACTACGTTGTCCAGACGGATGGCAGATACCGCAGGGTTGTCGCTGCCCCACAGCCGATCGACATCGTGGAGATCGAGGCGATCAAAACGCTCTCTGACGCCGACCAGGTGGTGATCGCCTGCGGCGGCGGCGGGATTCCCGTCATCGAGCAGCAGCATGCCCTGAAAGGGGCTTCCGCGGTCATCGAGAAGGACTGTATCGCCGGCAGGCTCGCCTCCGACCTCAAGGCGGACGAACTGCTGATCCTCACCAGCGTGGACTATGTATACCTGAATTTCGGAAAGGAAGACCAGACACCCCTAAAGACGCTGACGATCGCCGACGCAAAGCGCTATATCGTCGAAGGGCAGTTCGGTGAGACGGATATGCTTCCAAAGATCGTGGCGGCGATCTCTTACCTCGAGGCAGTCCCGGACGGCAGAGTGGTCATCACTTCCCTGGACAAGACGGCGGATGCCATCAACGCAAAAGTCGGCACCGTCATCACCGCATAGATCACAGACAGATCGGGCAGCGCGCAAACGATCTCTACGCACTGCCCGATTCGCTGATCACCAACAGCATCGCTCCGATGATAATGCCGAAATCACCGAGATTGAACACAATGGAGCTGAACTTGTCGTCAATTTTCCGCAGCAGCCTGCTGCCGCACTTTTGCGGATCCACCAGATGGATCGAGAAGTAATCGACCACATATTTTCTTGCAAGGCGGTCGTATGTATTGCTGTAGGCGCCGCCCAGCATCAGAGCCAGCCCGGTCTTTAAGAGCCCTTTTCCCTTCCTGCCAAGCGTCGCAGCAAAGATTCCCGTCACAAATGCGCTGAACACCAAAGAGAGCAATGCGACCAGGTGTTGGTTTCTATCACCGACATTCAGCATTGCTCCCGTGTTATGGTGCCGTTTTATGACGATCCGTCCGTCTTTCCCTTGCTGTCTGCCAGCCAGACCACCTTTCTCAATACTGTGCTTGATGATGCTGTCCGCTGTAAAAAGTGACATAAGTGTCATAAAATAAGGCATACCTCTCACACCCTCCTAATGATCAAAACGTCTATACATCAACGCTATCACAGGTGTGCGAAAAAGTCAATCCGTCTATTTTGTGTTATTTGAGCTGCTGCTCTCGACACTGCCGGTCTCCGTGCTGCTGTTCTCGACACTGCTGGTTTCCGTGCTGTCAGTCTCCATGCCGGCTGTCCCCGCACTGTTATTTCCCGTGCCAGATATTCCTGTGCCGTTTGGCTGTGCCGTGTTCGTCCCGCTGGTTGTCAGATTGCTCACGGCAAACCTTCCCTGCAGTCCGCGGTAGAACTCCTCCATCGCTTCATTGATCTTAAAATCATTTGCCTGCAGGACATCGATATACTCCGCCACGACTTTGCCCAGATTGCTGTCCGGATTTGCCTCGACAAACTGCTGGTAATACTGCAGTGCCTTCTGGTCGATCATGTCGTTGGTGTCGCCTTTATAATAATGCTCCACGCCCTCTGTCTTGTTGTAGCCCCCGCTGATCGCGTTCGTCGCAATCTCCTCATACATCCTTGCCGCCGCCTCGGAGGACACCTCGTTTGGATATTTTTCCAGATGCTGTTCAAAGAGACGGGCGCGCTCCAACATCTCGGAGAGCGTCATGTTGATCACTTTACGATTTTCCTCATCAGACAGTACCATGGACGGCGTGTCCCCTTCCAGACGCATCAGGTCCATAAATGCGATCATATCCTCAGGCATGTACTGTCTGCTGTCCTCAAGTCCTGTAAAATCAATATTTCTGATATCATCGCCAAAGCCCAGAAGCCCTGTGAAAAACCGTTTCACGTCACTCACCGCCGCTCCTGCGATATTGGTATTGATGTAGTTGATAATACTGTTTGGATCTGTGGTTTCATCGCCGATCATGGCGTCAAATTCACTGTGATCGCCGTTTGCCACATCCGATCCGCCGTCGCTTGCGCCCTCACTGCCGCCCTCCGCGCTGCCGCTCTCATTTGTCTGCGACTGGTCCGCGCCTGTGATCGGATCCTTGTTCTCATTTCTGTTATCCCTCTTCGCGCAGGCTGATACGGAAAGTGCACAGATGACACACAATGCCGCGAGCACCGCCCGGCGCACAGTGGAACTTTTCCTATTCAATACACACATCTTTTTCATAATTTTCCTCCATGTGATTCCATAGTTACTGCTGCTATCTTATTGTTTGTCACTTTCGGAAAAATATTCGATGTTTTGAAAATTGGAAATAATAAAAAATGACTTTTAATCCAATCCTATCTCCCCGGCAATATAACTGCCGATCTGCGCGATGAATCCCAAAACCTCCCGTTTCATCGCCTTTGGAAATGCGGATAGAACCGGTGCCGTCTCAAAACTTAAAACCTTGTCAAACTGGATCTTCCGCAGCCCTCTGACGAAGCCGTCCCAGTCTGTGGACGAGGCATTCTCGCGGTTTCTGGTAAATGTATACGGTATCTGGTGCAGGTCGCCAATCCCATCATTGTCATGGATGTGGAGCACTTTCAGGCGCTTCCCAAGAGTCGTGATAAAATCCTCCATATCGATCCCGACAAGATTTGCATGACCCGTGTCAAAACAGAATCCCATGATCTCAGCACCGTATTTCTCATTGATCCTGTCTATGCGCGCTGCCGCTTTTCTGGCATCGCAGCAGGGTCCTTCTATAATATGGCTGCCGATACTTGTATAAATGTTTTCCATGCATATTGTTATTTTCAGCTCCTTTGCCAGGGGAGCAAGCGACTCTAAAAACTTTTCCGTCTGCTCCCACTCCGCCGCCTCAGATCCCAGGTTCCTGGCAAGCTTAAATCCGTGCACCGCGATATAGGGACAGCCAAAGAACGCACAGATCTCCAGACTTTTCGGCGCCACTGTCCGCATCAGGTAATCGTTGATCTCCGTCGTCGCGTTTGGTATGTAGACCGGATAGGGCATATGCATCTGGTTGATCTGTATACCTGTGATCTTTGCCGCTTCCTTATGCGGAGCGAAAAATTTCTCCAGTTCCTCGATGGACTGGTCAAAAAAATCATTTATTTCCAGAGCATAAAGTGATCGATTGGTAATGTATGCATTTAAACTGAAATCGCAGCAGGAAAATCCTGCGCGTTTCATGAGCTCGAATCCTTCTATGGGATAATCGTCGCAGATGATGTCTTTGCTCTGTACGCCGACAGATAGTGTACTCATATTCACCAGCCTCCTAATTTCAACTGTTCTCTCAGATAACAAACGGTACTCTTAGGACATACTTATTTCTTAATTCCTTTCCATAATATCCACTCTGTCAAAATAAAACGATGGCATATACTCATCATTAAAATACTCAACATTCTTTTCGATCCCCATTTTCCGAAGCTGCTCCTCGATCTCACGGTAATAAATGTTGCATATGAATATCCCGCAGTCCTCAGGCACTTCTTTCAAGGCATGCGGACTTTTTACTTCCAGCCCGCAAAACGTACTTCCCCACAATCTTGAATCATTGTCGCAGGTAAACAGCGGCGGGTACTTTTCCCCGTAATTTTTCATATAATTGCGGCACATGTTCCCCGCTCCAAAGAGCACAATCTTTCGATATTTTTTTATGGTCTGCTCCAGTTTGATCTGCCATTCAAAATATCCAACTGTCTCTTTTGCGAGTTTATAAAGGGAGGGGCGCAGTAATGGCGAAAACGCTCTCATCGTAGTGGAAAAGTCAATTATCAGTTCCCCGTCAAAATCAACATCCCTGAGCCCTCGCAGCATTCCCAGCCAGTCTGTCCCGGAATCGCCGCAGGTAAAGGGCAGCAGCGCTGTATCTTTTTGTCCGCTGCAGTCTTTTAAAACTACCATCTTTATCCGCTTTCCCAATTCCAGAATGTATTCATGCATATCATTTCCACACAGGCTGCACACTCCGATATCCAGGCACAGACCAAATATATCCTCGCTGGAACTTCTGTTCAGAGCATCGATCCATTCTGCTGCCTGAAATGCTTCCGCACAGCTGCCCCTCACAAGTCGTCCGCCAGTCTCATTGCACTGATTTCTGAGCAGTATGCTCACACCACACTCTTTTGCCGTCTCCGCGAGCGTAAGATAAAATTCCCTGTTTGTCTCCCACACTTTTTCGCGTTCTGCCCGCAGAGGAGGGATCACTACATAATCACATTCTGCCCTGCTGCATAACCTGATGCTTTCGATCGCACATTTTTTCAGAAAAATATCATAATCCTTCTCGTCCTCATGCGGAATGCAGGGGACACAAACCGCTAATATGCGAATGCCGTTTTCCCTGCATCTGCAGATCAATTCCTCATACCGCTCTACGATCGTTTCTGGCGCATATTTTTTTTGCATCCATTCTTCCCTGCTATCACTGTGCAGCATGCCATGTCCGCCACCTCTTCCTTCATGCGCGTGATGTACCTGCGGAAAGTGAGCGCTTACACCTAACAAAATCGCTTCAAATCCCGCTCTCCTTAAATCAATGATCCCCTGCACGGGTCTTTCCGGATTCACAATACTCTGGCAGCCTATATTCATGTTTTATCCCTCTCTTTGTCACTCAACTGATCTTTGATCTCTGTTGAACTTGTGCCCTGTGTATACGGAAAAAAGATCAAGTCAGAACCATGCTGCTGCAAAAACGCCTTTTTGGCGAGCCAAAACGGATCATCTTGATAATCACTGCCTGAAAACTGTACATCAAAATGATATCTGTAAAAGGCGTCCTCCGTCCCCGGTTTATCAACAGGGATCTCCACGGCTTCATCCACATATCTGCACGACTGCACGATCGCGATCCGTTCGTCAAATGAAATATACGGTCTTGTCTTTTTGATGTTGATAACCTGCTCGTCCGTCACCACGCCAACGATCAGATAGTCACACTGTTCCTTTGCGCGCCGCAAGAGATTGAGGTGCCCTACATGGAACAAGTCAAATACCCCTGCCACATAACCGATATGATATCTTTTCGGCGCTTCATTCTCATGTCTGTATTCCATCCGAACCGGTCTTTCATAATCAAGTGCCGGATTATAAACGGCAACGTTTCTTATACCCATTTCCGAGAGCTGCAAGAGCACCTCCTCAAAAGCTTTCATACAGATCAATACCTTGAAAGGTGTGTCCACATGCCTCAACACCGTGGGAGAACATATTTCTATTCCCGCGATTTTTTTACCCCA
>OFGR01001839.1_pt1 | contig 15517 bp, 11 predicted proteins | sample 1521811 | NCBI WGS metagenome assembly OFGR01 (sample SAMEA3504098, study PRJEB24116) | mouse gut metagenome | biome: mouse gut; feature: mouse-associated habitat; material: faeces | place: Denmark | collected 2011
TAAATGTCAGATTAAATTGATTTTTTTCAAAAATATTATATATTACAATCATTGTCTTTTAAAGTCTCAAGTGCTATTATTTACATATTAATTTCCAGAAAAAATATATAAAAGGAGTTTCCCGATGCTTTCAAAATTCAGCGTAAAAAAACCATATACCGTAGTGGTGGGCATAGTTCTTATCATTGTCCTCGGAGTCGTATCGTTTACGAAGATGACGGTTGACCTGCTCCCCAGCATGAATCTTCCCTATGCCATTGTTATGACTACATATCCGGGAGCCAGCCCGGAGCAGATTGAGGAAGTGGTGACAAAACCGGTGGAACAGACTATGGCCACCGTCAGCAATATTAAAAACATCATGTCTATGTCCAGTGAAAATGCCTCCACGGTCATGCTGGAGTTTGAGCAGACGGCCAATATGGATTCCGCCACGATAGAGATGCGGGAGAGCCTTGACCAGATTAAGGGATTCTGGCCGGATGAAGTGACGAACCCCATGATCATCAAGCTGAACCCGGATATGATGCCGGTTCTCGTGGCGGCTGTCAGCGCGGACGCAGAGAGCGGCACGAAGGTCAGCAAGACCATTGAGGACGAGGTGATACCGGAGATTGAGAGCGTGGAGGGCGTTGCGTCCGTATCTGCGGTGGGGAATATAGAAGAGACGGTAGAGATTACCCTGAATGATGACAAGATTGACGAGATCGGCGAGGACATCAAGGCTGAGATGAAAAAACAGCTTGACGATGCAAAGAACGCTCTGAATAAAGCCAAAAAGCAGGTAAAGAGCGGAAAGAGCGCGCTGGAGTCGGGAAAGAAAAAAGCGGCGGCAGGGATGGAGAAAGCGGAATCTCAGGTATCTGTAAAAAGCGAGGAGCTTAAGCAGGCCCAGCTTGAGCTTTCGGAGAAGAGGGCAGAGCTGAATGTGCAGGAGACCCAGTTAGACCAAAGCCTTGCGCTGGTCAGCGCCGGGAAAGCCCAGGCTCAGGCCCAGCTTGAAAGCCTGACCCAGGCGAAAAACGCTTACGATGCATTGAAGGCAAAGTATGATGCTATGCCCGAAGGCACTCCGGAAGAACAGGAGGAGAAAGAGAAAGTTGCCCAGCAGCTCGCCCAGATGGAAGAGGCGCTTAAAGATTATGACAGTACATATAAGACGCTGACAGAGACGATCAAGCAGTTAGATGAACAGGAAAAGCAGCTCACTGCCGCACAGGCCCAGCTTGCTGGCGGAAAAGACCAGCTTGAAAAGATCTCAAAGCAGGTGAATGACGGCGCGCTGTCACTGGCGCAGGCGAGGGGCAAGCTTGCGTCCGCGCAGTTAGAGGCGGCTGTCGGCATCGGGGAAGGAGCGGCGCAGCTTGCCGCGGGAGAATCGGCGCTCAAGATGCAGGAGGAGCAGCTTAAATCCGCAGAAAAAGAGACGGAAAAGAGCGTGAAGGTGGAAGACATCCTCTCTGCGGATACGGTGAAGACCATGCTCCAGGCACAGAACTTCAGCATGCCGGCGGGCTATGTGGAGGAGGACGGCATTGATTACCTTGTGCGTGTGGGAGATAAGTTCAAAAGCCTTGACGAGCTTAAAAACTTTACCCTTTTAGATATGGAAGATATCGACCCGGTGAAACTGTCCGACGTGGCGGTTGTGGAGCTTGTCAATGATGCTGACGAGACTTACGCTAAAATAAACGGAAAGCCGGGAATCGTGCTGAGCGTGCAGAAACAGACCGGGTATTCGACAGGAGACGTAAGCGGGCGTGTCCTGGAGCGGTTTGAACAGATACACAGTGAGAATAATGGGATAAATACGGTCGTTCTGATGGATCAGGGCGTTTACATCGATATGATCGTGAACTCTGTTCTGCAGAACCTCCTCTATGGTGCGGTGCTGGCGATCATCATCCTGCTGCTGTTTTTGAAGAGCCTGCGCTCTACCTTTGTTATCGCATGCTCGATTCCGATCAGCATCATGACGGCTCTGGTGGCTATGTATTTTTCAGGGATCACGCTCAATATCATCTCCCTGTCAGGCCTTGCCCTGGGCGTCGGCATGCTTGTGGATAACTCCATCGTGGTCATCGAGAACATTTACCGGATGAGAAATGAAGAGGGAGCGTCCGCGAAAGCGGCTGCCATGAAAGGGGCGCAACAGGTAAGCGGAGCAATCATGGCGTCCACCCTTACGACGATATGCGTATTCCTTCCAATCGTGTTCACGGAGGGAATTACGAGGCAGCTTTTTGTAGACATGGGGCTTACGATTGCATACTCGCTCCTTGCAAGCCTCCTGGTGGCACTTACTGTTGTTCCGATGATGTCGGCAGGACTTCTGAGAAAGACGGAGCAGAAAGAGAGCCGGATATTTAAAATGCTGAAACGTGCGTACGGCAAACTTCTGGCAGGGGCATTGCGAGTGAAGGTTCTGGTTCTTCTTGGCGCGCTGGGCCTGTTTGTGGGAAGTGTCTTTCTGGCAGCGTCTAACGGCACAGAGTTCATGCCCCAGATGGAAAGCACGCAGATCAGCATGACCCTTGAGACGGAGGACGGAACAAGCCTTGAGGACACGGCGAAAGAGGCGGACAAGGTGATGGACATTCTGTGCGGCTTTGAGGACATCGAGGACGTGGGGGCCCTTGTATCGTCTTCGGATATGCTGGGAACCCAGGTGGAGACAAATGTCATCTCTTTCTATGCCATTACAAAGGAAAATCCGTCTCTTTCCAACGCACAGCTTAAGAAAAAGATTGAAAAAGAGACAAAAGATGTAAACGGCGAGCTGACGGTCATCATGTCCAACATGGATATGAGCGCCCTTGGCAGCGCGGGCATCAATGTCGAGGTGAAAGGAAGGGATTTAGACAGGCTGCAGGAGATTGCCCGGGATGTGAAAAAGATTGTGGAGGATACGAAAGGAACCCAGAATGTATCCGACGGAACAGAGGATAATACAAATGAGCTGCGTATCGTAGTGAATAAAGACAGAGCCACCAAGGAAGGCCTTACGGTGGCGCAGGTATACCAAGAGCTCTATGCAAAGCTTGCCGAGCCCTCCTCGGCAATGACCCTTGGAACGGACACGCAGGATTATGACGTGTTTGTAAAAGAGGATGAGAATGAAGACCTGACAAGGGAGGACATCCGGAAGATGAAAATCACCGTCACGAAACAGGACGGCACGACGAAGAAGGTAAAGCTGTCTAAAGTTGTGGATTTCGTGGATTCATCCGGGCTGCAGTCCATCAACCGGAAAGGGCAGACAAGATATATGTCCGTTACGGCGGAGATTGAGGACGGAGACAATATCGGCCTTGTCAGCAACCGTGTAAAGGACGCGCTCAAGTCCTATGACGTTCCGGAAGGCTACGAGGTGGAGATGACCGGCGAGGACGAGACGATCAATGAGGCGATGGTTGAGCTTTTCAAGATGCTTGCGCTTGCGCTCTTGTTTATGTACTTGATTATGGTAGCCCAGTTCCAGTCGCTGCGCTCGCCGTTCATCATCATGTTTACGGTACCCCTTGCATTTACCGGAGGGCTGTTGGCGCTCTGGATCGCGGATATGCCGGTCAGCGTCATTGCCATGGTAGGATTTGTCATGCTGTCGGGAATCATCGTTAATAACGGAATCGTGTTTATCGATTACACGAATCAGCTCATCGGGGAAGGAAAGCCGAAGAAAGCGGCGCTTATCGAGGCCGGTAGAACAAGAATGCGTCCAATTGTCATGACAGCATTGACTACGATTCTCGGATTGTGTACAATGGCAGTAGGAGTCGGGATGGGTTCGGATATGGTCCAGCCCATGGCCGTTGTAACAATCGGGGGCCTGATATACGGAACTGTTCTTACGCTGTTTGTTGTTCCGTGTATCTTCGATCTGTTTCACAGAAAGGAGAAAGCAAGACTGAGAGAAGGTATTGAAAGGGAGTAAAGAAGATACGAAAGACTTGTAAGATGTAGGCATAAGAATTGGAATCGGTAGAAAAGAAGTGTGGATTTGGAATGTCAAAAGAGGAGCTTAATATGATCAATAAGGCAATTGAATTTGCAACGAGGGCGCACGAAGGACAGTTTCGAAAGGGGACGAAACGGCCGTATATCGTACATCCCATAGAGGTGGGCGATATCGTGTCGGGGATGACGCAGGATGCAGAGATCATAAGCGCGGCTGTGCTGCACGATACGATAGAGGACTGCGGGGGAGTGTCAAGGACACTGCTGGCGCAGGAATTCTCGGAACGGGTGGCCAATATGGTGGCGCAGGAAAGCGAGGATAAGTCTAAGACCTGGATGGAAAGGAAACGGGCGACCATTGAGCATATCAGACGGGCGCCCTACGAGGTGAAACTGATATGCCTTGCGGACAAGCTGTCTAATATGCGGGATATCGACAGGGATTATCCGGTTCTGGGAGACGAGCTGTGGAACAGGTTCCGCATGAAGGATAAGGACACTATCGGCTGGTATTATAAGGGAGTCAGGGATTCTCTCGGCGAAAGCCTGAGTTTGATGAAACCTTATGAAGAATACTGTATGCTGATTAAGAAGAATTTCGGGTAAAGAATACAGATATGATGGGGAAATACGCCTTCAGGGCCGCTGCAAAATGTCAGGAGCGGTTTTGAAGGCGTATTTTTAGCTGCTGTTTAAGGCTCAGGAACTTGAGTTATGTGAGATACAGGATATTGACAAAATTATAGCGAAGTGATATATTTATATCATATTATAGACTATAGTATAGACTATGGTCTAAGGCGTAGACAGACTGTCTGTTCACTGGGGCAGGCCATGCTGGCCTGAAAGGTAAAGAGAATGAAAAATATAACAAACATACAAAAGTTTTCAATTCATGACGGCGACGGAATCCGCACTTCTGTATTTTTTAAGGGATGTCCGTTAAGATGCGAGTGGTGCCACAATCCGGAGACCCAGGAGTACGAAAGGGAGATGCAGTTTGACGCGGAGAAATGCACAGGCTGCGGAGCCTGCGTGAAAGCCTGCCAAAGCCATGCGCTTTCCATGAAGGATAAAAAGCCGGTGCTTGATAAGTCGCTCTGCACGCTGTGCGGGAGGTGTGAGAACTTCTGCCCGGCGGGCTTAAGGGAGATTGTCGGCCGTGAATATACAGTGAAGGAGCTTATAAAAGAGCTTTTAAAGGATCAGATGTTTTATGAGGAATCCGGCGGCGGGGTGACCCTTTCCGGCGGGGAAGTGATGGCCATGGACACAGACTATATCCTGGCGGTTGCAAAGGGGCTTAAGCGCCAGGACATCAACCTTACCATCGATACATGCGGATATGTGCCATATGAAAAGTTCCGGGCAATTTTGCCGTATGCGGACACATTTCTCTATGACGTGAAGGTGATGGACCCGGAGATACATAAGCAGTATATGGGAGTGGACAATAAGCTGATCCTGGAAAATCTTGCCCGCCTGTCGGCAGACGGGGCGAGGATCTACATCCGGATTCCGACGGTGAAGGAAGTAAATGGGAATGCGGAAAATATGAAGGAGACGATAGCGTTTCTGAAAGAGCATGATATTCATCCGCCTCAGATAAATCTGCTGCCTTACCATGATACAGGCAGCGGCAAATATCGGAAGCTGGATATGGAATATATGGGTAAAAATCTACATGCACCGGATAAGGCTGAGATGGAAGAGTTAAGGCAGCTCTTTATCGAGGCCGGATTCCAGAACACCAAAATAGGAGGGTAAAGAGATGGCGAAACTGCGTGGGATGAACGAAAGAATTCAAAAGCTCAGAGAGCTCAGTGTGACGACGCCTGTTCACATTGACCTTGAGAGGGCAAAGATCGAGACGGATTTTTACAAGGCAAATGACGGGAAATACTCAATTCCGGTTATGCGGGCGATGGTCCTGAAAGAGTATTTTTCCAGGAAGACACTGTATCTTGGGGACGGCGAGCTGATCATCGGCGAGAAGGGAAAAGACCCTCAGGCGTCGCCTACATTCCCTGAGCTTTGCTGCCACAGCGTGGAGGACATGGTAGTCATGAGCGAGCGTGAGCTTGTGTCCTTTAAGACGACAGAAGAAGACCGGAAACTTCAGGCTGAGGAGATTATCCCATACTGGACAGGGCGGAGCATGCGGGAGAAGATACTTGCGCGGATGACGCCGGAGTGGCATGAGTGCTACAGCGCGGGTATGTTTACCGAGTTCATGGAGCAGAGGGGTCCGGGACATACATGCGGCGGCGAGCAGGTGTTTACTACAGGATATTTAGATTACAAAGAGAAGATTCAGAAGACAATGGACGCGCTGGATTACATCAATGACTCGGACGCGGTGAATAAATGCGAAGAGTTAAAGGCTATGGATATCGCCTGCGACGCAGTGATCATTCTCGGCGAGCGTTATCACAAGCTGGCTCTTGAGATGGCAGAGAAAGAGACGGACGAGACGAGAAAGGAAGAGCTCCTTCAGATTGCGGCAAACCTTGAGGTGGTTCCGGCACATAAGCCCGAGACTTACTGGCAGGCGATCCAGCTATACTGGTTTACCCACCTTGCGGTTACTACAGAGTTAAATCCCTGGGATGCGTTCAGTCCAGGAAGGCTTGACCAGCACTTGAACCCGTATTACGAGAGAGACGTAGAGGCTGGGATTCTGGATGATGAGAGGGCGTTAGAGCTGCTTGAGTGCCTGTGGGTGAAATTCTACAATCAGCCGGCTCCGGTGAAGGTAGGCATTACCTTAAAAGAGAGCGCGACCTACACGGATTTTGCAAATATCAATACCGGCGGCGTGACCCCGGACGGACGCAACGGCGTCAATAACGTAAGCTACTTAATCCTTGACTGCATGGACGAGATGAAACTGGTCCAGCCGAATTCCAACGTGACCATCAGCAAGAAGACTCCGGCCAAGTTCCTTAAGAGAGCCTGCGAAGTCTCCAGGGAAGGCTGGGGGCAGCCTGCGTTCTACAATACGGAGGCGCAGATCATGGAGCTTATCAACGCGGGGAAAAAGCTTGAGGACGCAAGGCGCGGCGGCTCTTCCGGATGTGTGGAGACGGGAGCGTGGGGCAGCGAGGCATATATCCTCACCGGGTATTTGAATATCCCGAAAGTATTCCAGCTTACATTATTCAACGGATTTGACCAGTATTCCGGGAAACAGATCGGGCTTGAACTTGGATATGCGAAGGATTTCAAGACTTATGATGAGCTTTGGGATGCGTTCAAAAAGCAGCTTGAGCATATTGTAAATATCAAGATCCGCGGCAACAATGTCATTGAGCAGCTCTACGCGCAGGAGATGCCGGCGCCGTGTCTTTCCGTCGTAACTAACGACTGCATTTCCAATGCGAAAGATTACAATGCAGGCGGCGCAAGATACAACACCAACTATATCCAGGGCGTGGGCATCGGCACTGTTACCGACTGCCTTGCGGCTGTAAAATACAATGTATTCGACAACCAGAACTTCACTATGGAAGAGCTGATTGAGGCGATGGAGCATGACTATGAAGGGTACGATGCCATCTACCGCATGGTTCATGACAAGACGCCGAAGTACGGCAACGATGATGATTACGCAGATGATATCATGCAGGAAGTATTCGAGCTTTACCGGAGCGAGATTACAGGCCGCCCGAACATGAAAGGCGGAAAGTACGGCGTGGATATGCTGCCGACTACCTGCCATGTATACTTTGGGGATGTGATCCTTGCGACGCCTAACGGAAGAAAAGCGCACAAGCCGGTATCCGAGGGAATCTCTCCGGAGAAGTCCGCAGACAGAAACGGGCCGACGGCGGTCATCAAGTCCTGCTCCAAGATGGATCATCTGGCGACGGCGGGAACGCTGCTGAACCAGAAGTTTACGCCAAACGTAGTAGCAGGCGAGAAGGGGCTTGACAATATGGCGAGCCTGATCCGCTCCTACTTCTCTATGGACGGACATCATATCCAGTTCAATGTCATCGACAGGCAGACGCTTATAGACGCGCAGAAGAACCCGGAGGAATATAAGGACCTTATCGTGCGTGTTGCCGGGTACAGCGACTTCTTCCGCAATCTGGATAAGCCGCTGCAGGATGAGATTATTGAGAGGACAGAGCAGTCATTTGAATAAAATTTGATAATTTTGTTTGAAAGTAAGAAGAACTCTGCCGGAATCGGGATTTTAATATCCTGGTTTCCGGTCAGGGTTCTTTTTTTTATGAAAATGTTCTGGCTGTTCTCGGAGAATCGAGGTTTTTATTAAGCGATAATCAGGCAGGATTGGAAATGGTTCCGGCAATATAGACTTTGCGAATAAGGGAAATTAAAATAGATTGTCTTTTTTATGTGTAATTGTTATAATGATGGCAGGCGAATATGATGTCTTTAACAGGGGATGGGATATTTATTGGTATTTGCGTGAATATTTCTATCGCTCTGAATATAAATAAAGAAAGGATGAATAGGATGAACCAGAATGTAAAAGACTATGTTATCGAAAAAGTGAATGAACTGGTCAATGCTCCGACTTGCAGCCCGGAGACGAAGGAGGCGGCTAAGGGCTGGCTGGCGGCTGTAGGTACGGACAAGGAGGCAGAAGAGACGAAAGCCCTGATTGCAGAGCTTGAGGAGGATATCATGCCAATCGATACGCTGATTGCATTTGCAGGCTCAGAGGCGGGAGCGAAAGTCTTTGGCGAAGAGAAGGCAAAAGAAGTGGCGGCTCACGGAGAGGAGATTAAAGCAGCCGGAGCTAAGTACTGCGACTGTCCGGCATGCGCGGCAGTGGAGGCCATTCTTGCAAAGAAGAATGAGATATTGTAAGGGAAATTATACATAAGAGAGTATGTAAAAGGAACTGCTGTAATGCTTATGAAGATAGCTTAAGCGGTTCCTTTTTTAATCGGAGAGGTAGGAGCCAGAGATGAAAGCGAAGATGAGGGGCAGAATTTTCGGGATGTTAATTATAGCATTGATTTTATGCATAGGGGCTGCGGCGGCTTTCATGCGGGGCGGCAGGAGAGATGTGGGCATGGATGAGGCATCTTTTCATTATGTTGCGCTGGGAGACAGCATCCCTAACGGATATTCCGTCTCGGAAGAGCAAGATATGGAAGGATATCCTCGGATATTGATGGAGGAACTGAGAGAAGTGAAGGGATATTCCGTCTCTTTTTCAGAGTATACTAAGAATGGGATTACGGCGGATGGGCTGTGCGAAAGATACCTTTCAGATGTAAAGGTGCAGGAAGAGATTAAAAACGCAGATTTGGTTACCGTTACGGCAGGAGCTAATGATATTTTGAAAAGATGCCGGGAACTGTACAAAGAGATTTTCGGGGAAGATGCGAAAGTGCAGGATATGGAAACTTTTTTTTCGGCATTTCAGAAAAGGATGGCTGAGAACCCGGAATTAGCGGCGAAGGCAGCAGAGATTATGAAAGGATGGAGATGGGAGGAGTTTGAAGAGGATTGGAAGAGAATGATGGATAGCATCCAGAAGAACCGGAAGAAAAGCTGCCGGGTGATAGTGACTACCCTTTATAATCCAGTGGGGGAGAAAGAGGGTTTCAGGATGCTGAATTTGTATATTGAACAGCAGATTGGACGCGTCAATGATATTATTATGGAATATCAGGAAGTGTATGGGTATCAGGCGGCAGACATTAGGGAGGCCGGCATGGAGGAACATCTTCAGGCGGATGGGCTGCATCCTGACGGGGATGGGCAGAGGATAATTGCCGGGCGGGTGTGGTCACTGTTTATGAAAGAGAGACTATGATAACTTGAGGGAGAATTTTGTAAATATTTTTCTTGAAATCCAGAAGATCGGGTATAAATTCCCGGGCGAGCGGAGCGCGTGTTATTCCGCCGACTTGCTGCTCCGGCAGTATAAGAGAGTCCGCAGCAAACGGAAGAAGAAATTTGTCTATAAAGATATCAAGGAAGTCTACACAATCGTCTTATTTGAGCAGAGCGCATCGGCATTCCATCAGTTTCCAGATACATATCTCCACTATTTTGAGCAGAAATCCAATACCGGGATAGAGATAAACCTCCTCCAGAAATATCTGTTCGTGCCACTTGACATCTTCCGGGAAATCCAGCACAATAAACATATCAGGATAGAGAATCGGCTGGAGGCATGGCTGGTGTTTCTGAGTATGGATGAGCCGGAGGCGGTCATTTCCGTCATAGAAAAATATTCAGACTTCAAAGCCATGTACGGGCAGATTTATGAGATCTGCCGGAATATAGAAGAGGTGATGGGTATGTTTTCAAAGGAGCTGCGTGAGCTGGACCGGAATACGGTGCAGTTGATGATTGACGAGATGCAGGAGGAGCTGAACCAGGTAAAACGTAAGGTGGAGGAGGAAAAGCAGAAGGCGGAAGAGGAAAAGCAGAAGGCGGAAGAGGAAAAGCAGAAGGCGGAAGAGGAAAGGCAGAAGGCGGAAGAGGAAAGGCAGAAGGCGGAAAGAAAAGAACAGGAGTTGGAAGAAACAAGGCAGGCGTATGAAAAGGCGCTGAAACGGATTGAGGAGCTGGAGAGGACATCTTAAAACAGAGCCGGCTGTTTTTCCGCATAATTAAACATTCTTTGAGAATTGCATTTCCCCTTATTTTCATGTACAATGAATGAAATGAGCATAGGATGTGAAGATATGTCTGAGATACGAAAGAGAATCGTCTTTCACGGGCGTGTACAGGGAGTGGGTTTCCGCTATACGGCGAGACACTTAGCGCAGTCCATCGGGCTTTCGGGATGGGTGAGAAATGAATACGACGGCACAGTGCTTATGGAGGTCCAGGGTCGTGAGCCTATGATCTTCAAGCTGATGGAAGGCCTTAACCGCAGCATGTTTATCGACATAAGCTGGATCGATTCGGAAGATATCCCTGTAGAGGAAGAAACCAGCTTTAAGATCAGATGATGGAGAAAAGTTATGGAAAATGGATTGGGAAACGGAACAGAAAAGAAAAGTGTGAAGAGCAGGATCGTGTCTGCCGCATGGCGGCTGTTTTACGAGAAAGGGTATAACGGAACCACAGTTGACGAGATCATTGAACTGTCGGAGACTTCTAAAGGCTCATTTTACTATTATTTCAGCACGAAGGATGAACTGCTCAATACGCTTTCCCTTGTCCTTGACGAGTATTATGAAGAGCTTGACCGTGAGATGGAGGAGGGCATGGACAGCTTTGGAAAGCTGATCTATATTAACTACAAGGCGCACAGCATGATGGAGGAGAAGATAAGCATCGACCTTTTGTCCTCCCTGTATTCGACGCAGCTTGTGGCGGCGGGGCAGAGGCACCTTTTAGACCAGAACCGCCATTATTATAAACTTGTGACAAAGATTGTGGAAGAAGGGCAGAAAAAGGGAGAGATATGCGCTGAGAAACCGGTCAGCGATATCGTACAGTATTATTCCATGTGCGAGCGAGCGCTGGTGTACGATTGGTGTCTGAATAAAGGGAGCTACTCCCTCGCAGAGAGGAGTAAAGAATGGATGCCCATTATGATGGGGCATTTTCGCAAGTGATTTTATATTTTAAATAAGGCACATTGGTCATAGGGGAAGAGGATTAGTAAAGCTGTAAGAAATGTCGCCTTCTTCCGTTATGATGCGGGATTTCTCCTACTTCGCTCCCCGGTACGTCACGCAGGATGCGTGTTCCCGGAGTCCTGGCATACCCAATACGCAGGCTCAAAGCAGCTTTTCAGAATGTCGTTCTGATACTGCGCCTGCCTTCTAATGCCGTCGTCAGCATAACTGTTTTTTCTATTACAGATGATGCACATCTGCTTATCATGAACGTTTGCCCAGTCCTTTCGGTAAAATGAGGGCAGGCCCATTGCCCTCATTTATCTAAGCATTGTTCTTATGATCCGCGTTTTTTCGCGTTTTTCGCTGCGTTTACTTTTATGTCTGCCCGGTAACCGCAGGCAGGACAGCGAAATTCTCTGCTTTCTGTATGGCCGGGTGCGCCGCACCGGCTGCACTCCCGGCTGATGTCTTTTGCGTACACTTTTATAAGCTCTACCGACTGCTCGCGGCATTTTTGCTCCAGCCGTTCCCTGATATATCCCCTCCGCCACATGGCGGCAGAGTAGTTGATGCTTGCTTTAAACCCGCTGCCCTTTGGAGGCGGGAGCTTGGGGAGGCAGACGGTTTTCGGTTTCTCCTCCCGCAAAAAGCGGTTTAGTTCCATGTTGATATAGCTGTGCAGAAATTCCTGCATCCTGTGCTTTCTTGCATTGTATTTCTTCCTGCCGGGCGCTGTGTCCCGGTTGGCATTGTATTTTCCTACCTGCTGTCTTATCCAGGTTGAAAATTCTGTCTGGTAAATGCCGAGCCTTTCCCCGTAAATATGTCCTTCGTCTGTGGTGAGCATGGCAGACATCCCAAGAGAGATCCCTACCTGATTTACATAATCAGGGTGATAGTGTACCGCTGCATGGATGGGGGCTTTTAGTTCTACGCTGTTTTTTTCCGGGAAGAGCCTGACATATATCTGTTTTTTATACTTATTGCTGTCTGTAAGAGGGATGAAGATCCGCCTGCGCCGCTCTTTGGTAGTCATGTAGATTCCATGGTCTGCGTAACGGTGAGTTCCCCCTGAGGAGAAGAATCCGTCTGCAGTCTCCGAATGGGGCTTTACGTGATGCCTGCGAACTTTTCGGCAGAGGTAGCGGAGGAGCTTATCCGGAACATCTGTGCCGAGGCGGCCGGAAAGTTCTTCATATCGTTTTCGGATTTCCGGCGGGAGATTCCAGTCTTTCGGCGGCTTTTGCATAAGTGCGCCTTCGAAAGCGTCATTGGCCTTTAGGCAAAAGCGCAGATAATGCTTTTCCTCCCCGGTAAAATTGTCATTCTGGCCGACAGCTTTCCTCACGGCCGCTCTCGTCTTTGTCCACTGGCTCTTGATGTCTCCCAGCGCGTCGAAGACAGCAAGGTAAAAATAGACAGATGGGATGCCAAGCTCACCCCGAAGGCCTGACGCTGTCATCTCGTTCTGGACAGTATAGCCGGGATATATCTTGGGGAGCGAGGCGATGCCGCCGTAACGCTGGTAGACGTAGTTCTTGACTGTTCGGTAATCTCCGGCGATGTCGGTAAGTTTCTGCATGTCTGTGTCAGAGAAAGGCTCTCTGTTATACTGGCAGACAGTTTTGCAGACGGTTTTACGGGCGTCTTTTTGTAGCATGTGATAGTACCCTGCTTTCCGTATGTGAAATGAAATGTCCGGGGGCGGATATGACCCCGCCCCGGACTTATGTGTAACTTTGTAAATATTAAACGCTTTCCAGAAAACGTGCTTACTGGAGTAACTGAAGGACGCCCTGTGGAACCTGGTTTGCCTGTGCAAGCATAGCCTGGGATGCCTGAACGAGAATGTTGTTCTTTGTGTAAGCCATCATCTCATTTGCCATGTCAACGTCGCGGATGCGGCTTTCAGCAGCAGTGATGTTCTCGGTCGTTACGCTTAAGTTGTTGATAGTGTGCTCTAAGCGGTTCTGGAGGGCTCCAAGGTCGCCTCTCTGCTTAGATACTGAATTGATGGCAGTCTTAATCTTATTGACAGCCTCAGTAGCCCCCTCCTGGGTGGAGATATCAATATCATGGATCAGAAGTCCTTTTGCGGACATATCTCCGATACCGATTGTAAGCCTGTTGAAAGAATCGGATGTGTCGCCAATCTGGAGGGTCAGGCCGCCTTTGGCTGCAACGCTTGCATCTTCAAGGGCCATCTCTCCGTGTTGTACAAGCCCTGCCCATGCAGCCTGAACTTTGTCAGCGGGGATGTCGTTGCGGTCGCCTGCCGTTGCGCCTTCAAGGTTGTTCTTCGTATAGTCAATGGCACCCGGGATTTCCGTCAGCCGTACTGTGCTGCTTGTATTATCGCTGGTCACTTTGAATGTCGCATTGTCTTTTGCAATATTACTGAGACGCTTTGCGGCAGCCTCTGCAAGACCTGCGGAGTCTTTTTCAAAGTCTTTTAAGTCGATGACGTTTGCACCGGCTTTTACCTTGCTGTCTTTGCCGACCGCAAAGGTATATGTGGTATCGCCGATTTTCAGTACACTTCCGTCTTTGAGATCTAAGTCTGCAAGATCAAAGCTGCCCTGTGCCACAGCGTCATTTCCGCTGCCGAAAACAGCCTCTTTTATCACGTTTACACCGATCGCCTCGCCCTGGTTGATGTGTATGCCGTTGCCGGTAAAGTCGTCGCCGGCTGTGCCCGGATCGAGGACAGCGCCTGTATTATCGGTAACTTCCAGCTTTGCGCTCATATCCTGCGTGAATTCTTTGCTTGGGTTATTTACCATCGTGAATGTAAGCTTGCCGTCAGCGTTTGTAACTTCAAATTCTTCGCCGCCGATTGTAACCTTATTGCCGTTTGCAGCGATGTTTTCCATGAATTTTGCAGCGATGGCTCTGCCGTCTGCCTCCTCGCCGATACCGACCTCAAGGCCGTCCAGATCCAATTCATAATCGCCTAATGTAACTTTAACTCCCACTGCAGCATCCGCGTTGTCTGTATTTCCTCCGGCAGCAGCAACGGTCTGATTTGCGGTATCGTGAGTTGTCAGAGTATCATCAGCCGCCTCAAATTTTATGGTAGTTCCGGTAGCGGTTGCTGTATAAGTGATGCCGTCAATATCAAATGTCTTGCCGTTTAATGCAGTGACAATGTCCGCATCTGTCATATCTGCCGTTACGTCAATTGTTACATCCTGCCCTGCAATTGTGAATGTCGCAGTCTGGTTTGCTGTTACAGACCCGTCTGCCTCTGTAGCGGCAGTAATCGCAGCTCCTGCCACGTCAAATGCGAAAGATGCCTTGGCTCCTGCGCCGTCTCCGTTCGTGACGGTTACAGCGTCAGCGTCAGGAGCTTTTATGGTAGGAGCGCCTTTTGCGGCGGCGTTATTGGCAAGTTTAACATTGCTCAGATCCAGCTCGTAGACTCCCTTTACAGGAGTTTTTGACTTTACGCCGTCTGCGATATGGGTCATTTCCACATCAGAAAGCGCCCCGATATCTCCGGCTGTTATTTCTTTTGCCTCGCTTTCAAGTGCCATCTTGCCGTCCAGCAAAGTACGGCCGTTGAAGTTCGTGCTCTTGGAGATTCGGTTGATCTCATCAAGCAGGGCGTCAACTTCTGCCTGAAGACTGTCGCGGTCATCGTCCATGTATGTTCCGTTGGCGGACTGGTTTGCCAGTTCTACCATACGGTTTAACATAGAGTGAACTTCAGTAAGGGCGCCTTCTGCTGTCTGGATTAAAGAAATGCCATCGTTGGCATTCTTCTGAGCTGTCTCAAGACCTGTGATCTGAGCGCGCATCTTCTCGGAAATAGCAAGACCTGCAGCGTCATCGCCAGCGCGGTTGATCCTGTAACCGGAAGACAGTTTCTCTAAGTTCTTGGAAACTGCGCTGTTGTTATTTGTTAAATTTCTGTACGCGCTTAATGCGGTAATGTTGTGTTGAATTCTCATAAATAAACCTCCTTGAATTGTACCGGAGACCTCCTTGTC
>OFGR01001841.1_pt1 | contig 15507 bp, 12 predicted proteins | sample 1521811 | NCBI WGS metagenome assembly OFGR01 (sample SAMEA3504098, study PRJEB24116) | mouse gut metagenome | biome: mouse gut; feature: mouse-associated habitat; material: faeces | place: Denmark | collected 2011
ACCACGGAAACGGTACAATCGCGGTACAGGAAATCGCTAAAATCGACCAAAATGCACAAAAATCGGCAATTTTGACCAATAAAAAACGCCCCTAAAAAGAGGTGTTTCGTGTTATTTGTTAGCTAATTATATGATTTGCAAGTGTTTATCTACTTGCCGATGCAGTTTGGGAAGGGGGTTAAGTGTCAAGCGTTTGTGGTTTAACTGGTTCAAGCCATCTCGCAGAAAGTGACTGACAGTGAACGCAGTAACAATCTTATCATATCCGGGGCTGTCTCAGCTCCATTATGTGCAACCATATCAGTTACTTATTTCAATGGCAAAGTTAGCCATTGTCAGGCAAATAACCAAATTTGATTTGTGCATTCAGAAGAAATTTATTAATTTTGTCACCGTAGTAATAATTACGACGGTAATAAAATATGAAATTCTATAATCGGACAAAGGAAATAGAGGAGCTGAGGCGCATCCAATGTCGAGCCTTTGACTCCCGGTCAAGGATGACTGTCATAACCGGACGGCGTCGTATTGGAAAGACATCGCTTGCTCTGCGTGCCACGCAGGGCGAGTATCCTACAGTGTATTTGTTTGTCAGCAGAAAGAATGAGGCTGCATTATGCGAGGAGTTCGCCGGACTTATATCAACGGCTCTTGGTTGTTATGTGCCATCGGAGATTAAATCATTCAAGTCATTATTCCAGATGTTGATGGAACTTGCAAAGACACGCAAGTTCAACTTGATTATTGATGAATTTCAGGAGTTCTTCAATATCAATCCATCAGTTTTCAGTGATATGCAGAATATCTGGGACTCATACCGAAACGACACAAGGGTGAATCTGCTGCTTATGGGTTCTGTATACTCCATGATGCATAAGATATTTGAAAGTTACCACGAACCTCTCTTTGGTAGGGCGGATGCCATGATACGTCTTTCCGGATTTGGTACTGAAACCATGAAGGAGATTATGCATGACTATCGTCCGGACTATACCAACGATGAATTGCTCGCATTATATACAATTACAGGAGGCGTACCTAAATATATCGAGTTGTTGTGTGAAGACGCCGACTTATCAATCGAAGGGATGCTCGAATATGTGGTCAGGGAAAATTCACCGTTCGTAAACGAAGGCCGAAATCTCCTGATAGAGGAATTCGGAAAAGATTACGGATTGTACTTCTCGGTGTTGAGTTGTATCGCATCCGGAATTAACACCCAGGGAGCGATTGAAAGCGCATTGGGCGGAGTTACTGTGGCAGGACATCTAAAACGATTGATTGAGGATTATGCACTCATCAAGCGAGTGCGCCCGATAATGTCCAAGCCCGGCTCTAAGAACGTCCAATATGAGATCACTGACAACTTCCTACGGTTCTGGTTCAATTATTTTGACCGGAACCAGACACTGGTTGAGCTGAACAACTTTGAGCACCTTCGTCATATAATCACTTCTGATTACCCGACGTTTTCAGGCTTTGCTCTTGAAAAATGGTTCCGTTTGAAGATGATGGAAAGCCATCAATACTCTGATATTGGCTCATGGTGGGAACGCAAGAAGGGAAAAGAAGCAAACGAGATTGATATTGTAGCCCTGTCTGTAGATGGTAAGAATGCCATAGTTGCCGAGGTCAAGCGACAGCAGCGCAACTACGACCACAAACTCTTTATGGAAAAAGTTGATCACATCAAAACATCCATTCTGTCAAAATATGACATCGAGACACGTCTATTGACGTTGGAGGATATGTAAATTTTGTGTTTGGCATGATTATTGCTTGATAAATTGCAAATGGTTACAACTATGAAAAAGAATATATTGACCACGTTAACAGTCACGTTCCTGAAACCAATAACAGAACGTGACGATGGACAGAACATCAATCCGTGCGTGGCGACGCATTCAAGAACAACGCGCGTGGCGTAACAGGTTACGCTTTATCTTTCGGGCATTTTGCTTAATATTCGTTCAAGATGTTGACGGACGTCTGAGAGAACCTAACTCATGGAAAGAACTTCGCAAAGTGAAATGGTGTCAGGTTTACCGCACAACCGGACAACCATGTAGCTGCGAAAGATGCCGCGGTGAACGATACAACCGTCGGGCATACAAGCGCGACACAGCCCGCATCATGCGCGAACAGGCAGAATACTGACACGAAAACTCCATAATACATTGGTCACGGTCATGTGTATTGTGGAGTTGATTTTATCAGACCAACTCGTGAGTAATGCTTACGAGTTGAATCTCAGTTCGTGAGTGTCGCTCACAAACTGGGGGGATGTACAGATGAATCATTTGCTGTCTATTTCCCACCAACCGTTGCGTCGTCCATTTTTTCGTGTAAGGATGCCTTTTTCAACGAGTGCAGAGGTTATGCGCTTTATGGTGGATGCGGATTTCTTTATGTTTTTAGCTATTTCCGTCTGAGTAATTTGGGGATTATTCTCAATGGCTTTTAGTACGGCAAGTTCTTCCAAAGTACAATCTAAAGTCTCAATTTGAGACTTAGAAGTATCAGTGTTGACACTTTGAACCTTATCCTGAACAAGCGTTGCGCTCACAAGCATATCTCGGTTGCGCAGCTCATTATTTTCGCCGAGAATCACATTACGGAGGAAAAGTTCTGCAAATTCAGTCGTCGGAGATACGTGCAGTCCTTTGTATGAGGCGCGGACAAGTGCATTGCGGAAATACCAAGAATGTTCCTTGAACATATCGTTGGTGGCCGGTATGCCCATCGAACGGAGATACTTTATCAGAAATACAGCAGTTGTGCGCGTATTGCCTTCTCGAAAAGGATGTATCTGCCACAAGTCGGCTATAAACCGAGCCAAATGCCTAATAACTTCTGATATCGGCTTATCGGAATAGTCAAATTCCTTTTCTCGGGCCAAATCATACTCGATAGCCTCGCGCAGATCGATTGACGGCTGGTAACTTACGGATACCTCGCCGCCAAGAACCCATTCTTTCTTGCTAATCTCAACTGTGCGAATTTGCCCTGCAAACTTAAACACACCCTCGAAGATGCGGCGGTGTATGGAAGTTAGGCCCACAAGCGAGAACGCAAATGATGGCTCACTAAGAATCCTGGCGATATTGGCTGATGCCTTGTCGCCCTCCTCGTCAATTGCATCATGTCCGGACTTCGTTTCATAGTAAGCCTTTATGCGTTGCTGTGCTTCATCAATACTTATATCCCCCTCTATGTGCTGACGTGCCGTATCGAGTAGATAGTCTGACACTTTCAGCCCATCTACATCCTGAAGACCGATAGCCGTCTGCCAAGCATCAGCCTTCTCCCGCTGTCCCGGTTCCCCGTGAACTATGTATTCGTCAAATTCGGTCATATGTGGGTGTTGATCTTGTTGCTGACATATACCATGCGTGGCCCTTGCGGTGCCTCGTCTATCAAATATGTGGTTATGGTCTTTCCCATGATATTGGTTTATTCTTCTGCAAAATTACTCATTTTTCAGGAGATAACGTGGATAAACACTAAAAACCGCAACCATTGATTCCCAAATTATTATTAACTTTGCAATTTCGGATAATACCAACATTATTGGAACATAGCTATGACACCCGAAGAACTCGCTCGACAAAAGATAGACCGAATGTTTTCAGATGCCGGATGGGCAGTGGTTGACCGCGACCACTTCTCACCCGAAGACTCCGCTGTTGCTGTTGAAGAAGGATTGATGAACGGCAATCTTGAAGCTGATTATCTCCTGTTTATCAACGGCAAGGCAGTTGGTGTGCTTGAAGCCAAGCGCGAAGAAGTAGATGTGACTTCTTCTGTCGTATGTGAACAAGCGGAGCATTATACGCGGAGTGTTCCCTCATGGGTTCCGACATGGCAGAATCCGCTTCCGCTGGCGTATGTTTCAAATGGCAAAGAACTATATTGTCGCGACCTGCGTGACCCGGATAGTCGCTATGAACTTGTCAAAGGAATTCATACCCCTAAGCAGATTACTAGAATGTTAGGTATCACCGATTTTTACGCAGGATTGCCGACATTGAAAAAGCACGGCCTCCGCACATGCCAATATGAGGCAATTACAGAGTTGGAAAAGAGTTTCCGGTCAGGTCAAGATCGTGCGTTGATGGTTCTTGCAACCGGGGCCGGTAAGACATATACAGCTTGTCTCACAACCTACCGTATGCTCAACTACACTCCGATGAAGCGTGTGCTGTTTCTTGTTGACCGCAACAATCTTGGGAAACAGGCCGAGGGAGAGTTCGGCACGTTCAAACTCACTGAAAGTGGCGATCCCCTGAATACTATTTTCAACGTTAATCGTCTTAAATCCGCGAATATAAGCGATAAAGCCCAAGTTGTAATCTCCACAATACAAAGATTGTTCTCTCTTCTGAGCGGTCAACCGATTGAAGACTCCGATGACGATGAAGCAACGGAAGATACCAACGGTAAGATTGTATTGCCCAACAATCCACTTTTGCCGCCCGATTTCTTCGATATGATTATCATCGATGAATGCCACCGCTCAATTTATGGAAATTGGCGCTCTGTGCTTGAATATTTTTCATCGGCAAAACTGGTTGGCCTGACAGCTACGCCTGTGCCGGAGACAATGGCGTTCTTCAACAATAACCGTGTGGTAAATTACACTTTGGAGAAATCTATTGTTGATGGTGTCAACGTACCTGAAAGAGTTTACCGAATCAAGACAAAAGCCGAGGAAGGTGGAGCTATCCACGAGGGTGACAAATTCCATCGGGTCACCCGATATACCGGCAAAATCGAGGATGTCCGCAGTAAAGAGGTAGAGACATACACAGCCAAAGAACTGAACCGAAGCATCATCAATCCGGCTCAGATAAAACTCGTGTTGGAAACATATCGCGATGTCGTGTTTGAGGAAATGTTCACCGACCCACAGCGAGAAAAGAACTTCGACTATCTTCCCAAGACGCTTATCTTTGCGCTTAACGATGCCCATGCTACAAACATTGTAAATATAGCCAAAGAAGTGTTTGGCGACCATATCAGCGGTAATCCTGACCAATTCGTTCAAAAGATTACCTATTCGGCAGGTGACAGCAACGCCCTCATCCGCTCTTTCCGCAATGATAAGGATTTCCGAATAGCGGTGACCGTTACCCTTGTGGCAACCGGCACTGACGTAAAACCGCTTGAAGTTGTCATGTTTATGCGTGATGTCGAGTCTCAGCCACTATACATTCAGATGAAGGGGCGTGGTGTTCGCACCATTGGCGATGATAATCTCCGGGAAGTCACCCCGAACGCTTTCAGCAAGGATTGCTTCTATCTCGTTGATGCTGTCGGTGTCACTGAACATGAAATGTCTATACCCACAGGCACAGGGGAAGCACCTTCTCAGGTTATTACTCTTAAGCAGTTGCTTGAACGCATCAGCCACGGTGAATTGCCCGACGAGTATCTGAAACTCCTTGCCGGACGATTGTCGCGTATCCACAACAAAGCAAAAGAAGAAGAACGCAGCAAATTTGAACAGTTGGCCGGAGCCGGTATGGCGGATATTGCCACAAACATCTATCAGGCGTTGGAGTCAGGTAATCTGCCTCCATACGTCAACGTAAACGAACCTAATAATGAGCGTAAGGGGCTTGTGCGTCCTCTCGCTGTTCATCCCGAAGCCCGTCATTGCCTGTTGGTTTTGAACGCTGGATTTGTGAAGATTCTTGACCCCGGTGAAGACAATCTCATTGAAAAGGGTTTCTCACAGGAAGAAGCCCGCGAGACAACAAAGGCGTTTGAAGAGTATCTTGAAGACCACAAAGATGAGATTGAGGCTCTCCGCATAATTTACAACAACACAGGCGAACCGCTTACATATTCAATGCTCAAAGAATTGCAACGGACGCTGGAAGAATTTAACCATAAGTTCCGCGCGTCGCAGTTGTGGAACAATTACTCTATCCTCAATCCCGGAGTAGTCTCTAAGTTCTCGTCAAAAGATGAAAAGCAGGCTTTAACCAATATAATCCAACTTGTGCGCTACGCAATGCACATCACTCCCAAACTTCGCAGTCTGCCTTCAATGGCGGCACAAAGATTTGAGTTGTGGTGCGGGCAGGCACAGCGTCCTCTGACCGATACGCAGAAGAAAATAATCCGTCAGGTTGTCAGCTACATCGTTACCAATGGAAGTACTACATTGAAAGATGTACGCGAATACGACAAGACAGTGGCAGCGCAGATTATACGAAACTTCGGAGGCGCGGAAGCGGCTAAACAGGCACTTCTCTCACTATCACAATTCCTGATATTTAATAAGAAAGCAGCATAATGGCATCAAATATATCCACACCGCAGACCCTCACAAAGAAAGTCTGGACTCTTGCGACCACCCTCGCCGGACAAGGCATCGGTTTTACCGACTATATCACACAACTCACCTATCTTCTTTTCTTGAAAATGGATGATGAGAACGTCAATACATTTGGCGAGGACTCTGCATTACCTGTCGGTTGCCGCTGGACTGACCTTGTTGGCGAAAAGGGTGAGGATTTGGTGGAGACATACGAGAAGATTCTTGATACCCTAAGCCGCGAAGACAATCTTATCGGTACAATCTACACCAAGGCGCAGAATAAGATTGACAAGCCGGTATATCTCAAAAAGGTAATCGACATGATTGCCGAGGAGGATTGGCTCGTAATGGACGGCGATGTGAAAGGTGCCATTTATGAGGGTATTCTTGAAAAGAATGGTCAGGACAAGAAAAGTGGCGCAGGACAATATTTCACTCCCCGCTCTCTCATACAGGCAATGGTGGATGTAACCCGCCCTCAGATTGGTGAGACCGTCCTTGACCCAGCTTGTGGCACCGGTGGTTTTCTACTCGCCGCATACGACTATATGAAAGCGCAGTCTGCCGACCGAGAGAAGCAGGATTTCTTGAAAAATAAATCGCTACATGGCGTTGATAATACAGCATTGGTGGTTACGCTTGCCTCTATGAATCTCTATCTCCATGGAGTCGGAACTGACCGCAGCCCGATTGAATGCCGGGACTCGTTGGAGAAAGAGCCGGATGTAATGGCAAATGTGATACTGGCAAATCCTCCATTTGGCACTCGTCCGGCAGGTTCTGTTGAGATTGACCGACCCGATTTCTATGTTCAGACGAAGAATAACCAGTTGAATTTCCTTCAGCACATGATGCTGTCGCTCAAAAGTGGTGGCCGCGCAGCCGTTGTACTTCCTGACAATGTACTTTTTGAGGGAGGAGCAGGTGAGACAATACGCAAGCGTCTGCTTTCCGATTTCAATCTTCATACTATCCTCCGTCTGCCTACCGGAATCTTCTATGCTCAGGGTGTAAAAGCCAATGTGCTGTTCTTCACGAAAGGTACTCCCACTAAAGATGTGTGGTTCTACGACTATCGCACTGATATCAAGCATACTCTCGCTACCAATCCCATGCAACGTCATCATCTCGATGACTTCGTGGCCAGCTTTAATACCGACAACATCAACGCTCGTAAGGAGACATTTGATGCAGAATCCAATCCAAACGGACGTTGGCGCAGATATGACGTTGGCGACTTGTTGAAACGCGACAAGACCAGCCTTGATATAACATGGATTCGTCAGGGTGGCGATGTGGAAGATATTTCTCTCGCCGAACTTATGTCAACCATCAAAGAGAAAAGCGATAACATTTCCAAGGCCGTTGCCCAGTTGGAGAAACTCTTTGCCGAACTTAACATCGAGGAAGATTAAGCATGGATACAAAAGCACTTCGTCAGAAAATTCTCGACCTTGCCATCCGTGGAAAACTCGTTCCGCAAGACCCTAACGATGAACCGGCATCTGTTCTTCTCGAACGCATCCGCGCCGAGAAAGAACGACTCATCGCTGAGGGCAAAATCAAACGCCCCAAAAAGAGCAAAGCATCTTCCTCTGAGTCCCATTATCAGAAGTTTGAAATTCCGAACTCTTGGGAATGGACTACACTTGGCGAAATATTCTCAATGCAAGCTGGCAAAAATATACAAGCGTCTAAACTTAAAGAATATTCAGACGAGGCACCATATCCATGTTATGGTGGTAATGGCATACGAGGATATTTGCCAAAATATAATCATGAAGGATTATACCCCATAGTTGGCAGACAGGGTGCGTTATGCGGAAATATCAATATGGCAAGTGGCAAGTTCTATGCTACTGAACATGCTGTAGTTGTTGATTATTTTGCTAATACTGAGCCGTTGTTGTGGCGATATTTTCTTGAATTTCTCAATCTGAATCAATATGCAACGGCTACTGCTCAGCCGGGGCTATCAGTAGCTAAGATTGAGGAAGTGCCCATACCCCTTCCTCCGATTCAAGAACAAACAAGAATTATTAAAGCCGTTGAAAGTTGGTTTGAGCGCATTACATTGTTAGAGAAAAATATAATATCACTAAATGAGTGCATCTCTACAATAAAGTCCAAAATCCTAGAACTGGCGATGCAAGGCAAGCTCATACCGCAAGACCCGGCGGATGAGCCTGCGACTGATATGCTCCGCCGTGTCAATCCGAAGGCCCGGATTATAACCGATAACCCACATTATCCGCAATTGCCGGATAATTGGGCGTGGATTAGCATTGAAGATTTGAATGAATACAAACCCAAATCAATCAATCCAGCAGAATCTTCTTCGGAGATATTTGACTTATATAGTGTGCCTATTTTCCCAACAGGGCATCCTGAAAAAGTTATAGGCAAAGAAATTGGTTCGACAAAGCAATCAGTTCTGCATAATGATGTATTGTTGTGTAAAATCAACCCTCATCTCAATAGAGTATGGACTATAGAGGACGTATCTGACAATATGCAGATTGCATCTTCAGAATGGATTGTGATAAGGTCATCTTCAACGTATTCTACATATCTTAGGTGGATGTTTTCTTCTCCATTTTTCAGAGAATTGTTGTGTAGTCAAGTGTCTGGTGTCGGCGGCAGCTTAACTCGCGCCCACCCTGCCGTAGTTAAGAAATACCTCATTCCAATTCCTCCTTACAAAGAGCAGATTAGAATTGTAAATAAGATAAATTCTATATTTTCGAAAATTACTGAAATTAATTCTAACTTAGGGAATTAGTGATTACTTCTAATAGCCGGGAGTAGTCGCTTAACCTCAATAGAATGCGCATTTGCTCATTGAGCGGAGGTAATGGAACTATTCCATTTCTTGCATCCGTCGTGCTAAGTCGTGGCATCTTTATTCCGTATCCACATGAAAGAGTATAATTCAAATAATAAGGAGAGCGAAGCCAGTGACAAAGGTATTGAGGGAGAATGCTGTCATTGCACAAAATTGGAATAATTTCTGTTGTGCAATATCCGTCCTCTTTAGCTAACAGTACTTTATTAAGATAAGTACGAAGTTTGGAATATAATACTTCCCCCTCATTGAATTTATGCCGGACACCGTTAACATTTCTGCAATATTTCTTTTTCTTTTCTATCACTCGCCCTGAATCTTTTTCGATGTCCTCCAATTCCAGAATCCACTCATCATCCTTGATGTCCTCAACAGACACCGAAATGCACTTGCCATAATTGCATACTGATTCAATGGTAGTTAGCACCCAATTATCCGGCAATTGCGGATAATGTGGGTTGCGTTATCTTATTATCATGTTCAACCAAAATTGAATATGATATGACAACCAAGTACAAAACATTCCTTTCGCACCAAGATTTGGCCGCGAATACAGTCCGCTCCTATGTCTGGACTGTTACCCACTTCCTTGAAAGGTACAAGGAGGTGACGAGAGAGAATCTTCTCGCCTACAAGGGCTATTTGGTAGAACACCACAAGCCTCAGACCGTCAATCTCCGTATTCAGGCTCTCAACAAGTATCTGGAGTTCATCAAGCAGGAGAAACTCAAAATGCACTTCGTGAAGGTTCAACAAAAGAACTTTCTCGAAAACGTAATCAGTGATGCCGACTACAAGTTTCTCAAAAAGAAACTGAAGAAAGACGGACATACATCATGGTATTTCGTGGTGTGGTTTCTCACTGCCACCGGTGCTCGTGTCAGTGAGTTGCTGCAAATCAAGGCTGAACATGTTCAGCAGGGCTATCTCGACATCTATTCTAAGGGTGGCAAGCTTCGTAGGCTCTATATCCCCAAGAACCTCAAAACGGAAGCTACTGAATGGCTGAAAGAACGGGAGATAGAATCCGGCTACATCTTTCTCAACCGATTCGGTAAGAGAATCACTGCAAGAGGAATAGCCCAACAACTTAAACTCTTTGCCAAGAAATATGGCATAAACACAGCCGTAGTCTATCCTCACTCATTCCGTCATCGTTTTGCCAAGAACTTTCTTGAACGCTTCAATGACCTTGCCCTTCTCGCCGACCTGATGGGTCACGAAAGCATTGAGACCACACGCATCTACCTCCGTCGCACCGCCACCGAACAACAAGCCATAGTTGACAAAATAGTCAACTGGTAAGTACCACCACTCTCAACGTCTTTGCAGTCATTATGATTGCAAAGACGCTTCTATCTTGTCAAGGATATAATACAATTCCTCGATTTTTAATACAATTCTTTGTTGCTCTGATACTGGAGGCAATACTATTTGGGTAGTACCAATTATATCAATGTAGAGTTCTTTTTGATTTGTGCTACCGGCTAAATTATCCTCAAAATATTGTTGGATATTAGTGGAATAAAGACAGTAAAATAAATATTTTGAATTGATTTCATCGAAACTTCTGACTACTGATACATGCGAATCTGGTACAGTAAATGGATACTTACCAAGACAGCATTCATCAAAATATCGTGTCCTGCCGACTGTGCCGGTTCCAGTTGAGTTTATCAGAACATCGCCAGTTTTAAGTCGATATTTCACAGGCCATTTATCCAAGGTTATCTCATCTAAGAAACGAGCCTGATCTAAAGATATTCCGCCCTCCTTCAAATTGCACTTTTGGGCGAATACTGGATATTGATTTGGAATATCGGAATATTTTGGAGATTTACCACGAGATAAGAATACACATAGGTCCGAAACCGTAGTTACACACCATCCTTTAGGTATGTTCCTTGAATGTGGGTTATCGGTTATAATCCTGGCCTTCGGATTGACGCGGCGGAGCATGTCGGCGGCAGACTCGTCATTAGGATCTTGCGGAACGAGTTTGCCTTGCATCGCAAGTTCCAAAATCTTGGATTTTGTATTGGAAACGAAAACGGATAGTGTATCCCGACTATCATCTATAGAATTGATGATATGCTCTAATTTGCTATAACCATTGATAATCCTGAGTTGCTCTTCAATTGGAGGGAAAGGCATATATATTCCACATATTTTCCCGATATTTAGATTTGGTTGATTGCCACCCTCTGCTAATCTACGTAAATGATAGTAGTTAGCTAACAGAAATAATTTTATAAAATCTTTTGAACCTGTATCATAAGGTTGAATGGCTGCACAGGCTTGATTTGTAGCTGCTTCTATTTTTAATTCGGTTAATTGTCCCCGAGTCTTACCTTCTCCATACATGGCCATTACTAATGTGCCTATGGGATATACAACGCAATTCGTTTCTTTCAGAGCCAAGTCAGTAATATAATCCGTGGGCTCATAAACAAAGGGTTTTGAAGTTACTGAACTACCAACCCAGTTTATATTACCCCTATAGTAACTTTTATTCCCTTTGGATGGAGTCGACCCAGTACCAATGTTTGCGACATCCTCCAATTTTACCCACTCCCAGCTGTCGGGGATGGGGAACGGCGGGGTGAACTTCTGATAATGGGACATATGTAATTTTAATCTCCATGCTAATTTAATGTAGGCATGGAGATTAAGATTAAGATTATTCTGCCGGAGAGTATAGGCGTTTCAGGCGGGCGAGGGAGTGGGCGTGGCGCAGGGAGTCGCGGTAGGCGATGTCCTGTTGCCAGCGGCCGGTTTGCCATTCGCGGTATTGCTTGGGAAAGTTTTCGCGGTAGAATTGTCTGAAGGCGATGGCTTCGGCATTATCATCATACCAACTGTCGAGTAGCCCGATACGGGTCTCATAATCACGCCTTGTGTCGGATGCCGAGCGCGACACAAGTATGCTCCCCATTATGCAGATACCGACAACCAAGCCTACAATTCCAAAGGTGGGAAGGTGTAGCCGGAACACATCGGTCCAGCTCTTGAAGTTGTCATCGAGCCGTTTGCGGTCATCTTCGGAAAGGGTTGCTTCAATGGCTGTCGAGACTTCATGGGTAAAGTGCATTGTGGTATCAATACACTTGTGACACATGGATAGCTCTAAGGCTTCATCAGCGGTAGCTTAACCGGAGTTTTGGTTTTCTGAATTGTGATGACGATACACAAGCCGATACCTGTAACTGACTGGATGTTGTCCCAATGCAGATTTTCGATGTCGCTTATCCGTAATCCTGTAAGACAGGAAAACAGTGATGCCCGGCGCAGAACATCATGCTTGCAGGGAGTCTGAGCCAACTGAATCAACTCCTCCTGAGTGAGAAATTCCCGCACGACATCTTCCCATTCGATGTACTCCGGATAGTCGTTGATATTCTCGGTGATTAGCCGTTCCTTATAGGCTTGCTTGAGCAATGCCCGGAAGGTAGAGAAGTAGCCTGAGGCCGTGTTGCGTGACACAGTCTTCTCTGTATGTTTCAGTTGCTTTGCCGTGAGAAGATACTCGCGGAACCGTGTGCATAGGTCAACAGTCACATCGCCGAATGTGCATTTGCCACCAGTGAACTTACGGAAATGCATGAATACAATCTTCCACTTTTCATAACGTTTCTTGCATACTCCCTCAAAGTAAGCGAGGAAGTCCTCCCGCTGTTGGGTATGGTCGATGAACCCGAACTGACGGTTTATCACCTGCTCCTGACGGCGGCAACGTATCAGTTCCGCCTTTTCAAGCATCGTTTTGTTGAAATTGCGTTGCACCTGATTCGTGGGATTGCCATATAGGTAGATTCCCATGTATTCATGGCGTTGCGAACGATTGGTTTTCGGGTTACGTATCGCGGGATAGTAGTCGAGATAGAGCGTGATTTTTCCCGATGGCAACAGGCGTTGACGCAGGGTCACTTTAGTACATATATCCATAGTCGTTTTTTGATTGCAAAGTTTGTGAGTGATAGCATGGTTATCAAGTTATTGACTGGAAAACCAATCAATAACCGATAACCGATTGATATTAGAGCATAGGAGGGCGGAGAATAGCATCAATCTCCGAACGAAGAATGTAAGTGTACTTGCCGACTTTCTTACGACGCAGACCATGATACTTCACATAATTGTGAATCTGGTCATGGGTGAGATTATACTCAGCCCTTACATCCGAGTATGAGATCCAATCTTCATTCTTCGGTGGTTCCGGCTTAGAGGCAAATACCCGGTCGAAATGCTCCTTGCTCCAGAGCGTCTTTCCACGATGATACACCTTCGAAATATTGTTCCTCTTCGCCTGAGCAAACACCCATGAATTACTCACCCCGAACTTCTCGATAATCTCCTTCGTAGTGTAGAACTCAGTGATAGCCTCGCCGTTTTCATCGTTGACGGATGACTTAGCTTTGGTTTTTCTTACATACACGTTTGTGATCAACAAATGTTCAATGTCTGTTTTGCAGATTCGTGTAACACGTGATGTTAGGCGGAATGCTTTGAGTTTGCCTCGGTAGATGAGCTGATAGACAGCGTTACGCTTCACTCCAATTAAGTCTGCTGTTTCTTGAACTGATAGATAGTCCTTATCTTCTACGGCCTTTTCTTTTTCACGGACTATGGTTTCAATAACCTTTGTTTCCGTCTCTTGTTTGCGCTTCTGTCTCTGCCGATCTTTGTAGGCGTGTTCTGCGCAACGTTTGCAACAGAAGCGGGTGGAACATTTTTGAGCCACAAACTCCTTTCCGCACCACTCGCAAACTTTTTTGATTCTAATGTTTGATGTTGCCATTTTTGAACTGTTTATTTCGCCGTTCACGGAGCCGATGTTGTATCTCTACGTATTTTTACGTATCTCATTGTTTACAATCATCCACACTCGGAAGGAATGGCTTGCCCCGACTATGGACGAGCAACAAATATGGTTCAAAAATGGAGTAAAAAATAGGTAGAAACGGGTTCTACCAATAAAAACAGCCAAGTGCGGATATGAGAAAAGGCGCTCAAACTGAACGCCTTGACACTTATTTCTAACTATTGTTACCTATCTCTAACTGCACGTCATTTGCCGATGCACTAATCATAACTCCTTAGTAATGAGTCTCAGTTTGCTATAAAATACAAAGGCCGGTTGCATTTACGAAATCGAGGCTTCGCAGCCGCTTTTTTCTGCAAGTTCCGGACTGTTTCGGGCTTGTGCTTTGCAAGTGCAAATATACTAAAAATCGGCGAATTAGAACCTTAAAATACGAGAATTCTATTTCGAGTAACTCACTTTTTAACGTCCTTTGGCTCAGAGTTACTCAAAATCGCCGATTTTGCCTCCTCACATCCTCTCTTGGAAAGTGGAGAAGATACTCCAAAGGAAGTAAATTTGGAATACTGTTGGCTGTAGTTCGCCTTCAGAAAGTAGTTAGAATTTCAATAGAAAATATCCTCAAACGATACTTTCCATTGAAATTTTTGCTATTCGTTGATCTCATTCTGGCCGTTGCCCAGTGATACTTTCCATAAGGAGATAAACTCGGGAACCGATGGACTGAGGCCAGCGATCTTGTGGATTGGAGTCCAATCCTCTTGCTCGGTCTATAGCAACAGGTGCATAAGGAATGAGGCCCAACGCATCATATTTTGACTCGGCATAAGAGCCAAGCAAATCTTTCATACGTTTCTTTAGCCAAGTTACGCCGGACTTATTTTTCTTGTTCCGGAGCAGGGCATTCTTTGTCTCATCGTCATATTGATCCACATCTTCCAAATGGAGGAGCAACCATAATTCAAAACAAGGATTGCTCATGCAGAAATGCAGGTGGGAGTTCTGTGCGCAGAGCTGGGCCACCTGCGATAGCATTCGTTCCTGCCAACGGTCGCGGTCAATCACGAGCCAAAGTTCATCGTCATCTTCAATGTTGTATTGACGCATGAAGTCTGCAACTTGACGATGTACGCTCTCTGGAGACGACTCATCAGAATTACGGTCAAGGACTTCCACATGCACATTCGGCGCGCGAAGCTCATTCTTGACAGCATTGAAATATATGGATTCGGTGTATCGGCCTTCTCCGGCAATGACTACGAGACGGGCAGAGCGTACACCTTCAAGGCGGACGAAATCTTTACGCTTTCTCATCTTTGTTCCAGTTAAGAGTTTCGATAGGAGCAAAGAACGGGATTGCGCTGTAACGTCCCTGAAGATAACCCTTCTGAACATTCTCACGAGGCTTGTATTCAGCAAGTGAAACGAGCTTGGATGCTCCATCTTTATCCTTTTCAACAAACCATACTTCATCTGCCCGGATAAGATCCAGATTGAGAAGATTGCATTCGT
>OFGR01001844.1_pt1 | contig 15494 bp, 20 predicted proteins | sample 1521811 | NCBI WGS metagenome assembly OFGR01 (sample SAMEA3504098, study PRJEB24116) | mouse gut metagenome | biome: mouse gut; feature: mouse-associated habitat; material: faeces | place: Denmark | collected 2011
CGCATTTTTTCTATCTTATCTTTCTATTTAAAATTATAAGAGCTTTACACTCACTTTTCCTATCATATAATAAACAGGCTTAATTTTCAACTGTTTTTTTTCAGAAATAACCAGACACCTTGCAGTTTTTTTAAATCAGCAGCAGGTTTTATTTTTCCAGTTCATGAATCATATCGACGCGTATTTTATGACGGCCGCCTTCAAATTCTGCATCCAGATATGCCTTTACGATATCCTTTGCAGTTTCGATGCCGACAATCCGGGAACCGAATGCAAGTATGTTTGCATTGTTATGCTGCTTTACCAGACGCGCCGTCGTCGTCTCTGAACACACCGCTGCACGCACACCCTTTATTTTGTTTGCAGCGAGCGAAATGCCAACACCCGTGCCGCAGATTAATATGCCGCAGTCCGCTTCCCCGGCTGCAACGGCACGGCCTGCCTTCGCCCCGATTTCCGGGTAATTGCAGCTTTCTGTCGTATCTACGCCAAAGTTCACCACTTCATGTCCGAGTTCTTCCAGGTATTTTACAATCTCCCGTTTCATATCCGGTGATGCGTGATCATTTCCGATAATTATTTTCATTCTGATTCCCTCTCCTGTATTCCTTTATTTATGACTTATCGTTTCTATTTTCCAGGCTCCCTGAAACCGGGCTGGCTTTCTGGTTCTTTTTCAGCCATTTTCTGTAAAAATGCAGCACCAGCTTTTCCGGATAACGTTTTAAGATTATCTGGATTTCTTCTTTCGGATGAATTGGCTTTACAAGCACCGTGCGGATGCCGGCCCGGTTTGCTCCCCATATATCCGTAAAAATCTGGTCTCCGACAAACAGCGTATTGCGGGCATCTGTGTGCATCAGCTTCATGGCTTTTTGATAGCCCGCGGTGCCCGGCTTGTGTGCATCAAAAATCATGCATGCCTGGATGGATTCGTTAAACATGCGGACCCTCGGCTCTTTGTTATTGGATAGCAGGCAGCATCTGTAACCCAGCTTTTTTAAATGCGCAAACAGCCGCTTCGCACGTGCGTCCGCCGCAGCCCCATGCGGTACCAGCGTATTATCAATATCAAAAATCACGCCCCGGTAACCCTCTCGATACAATTGGTCAAAATCAATCTGATAGGCCGAATCTGCATATTCGCCCGGATAAAATGTTTCTAACATCCAGTTCCTGCTTTCTATTTATCCAGTATTTTTTTCAGTTCATCCATAAACGTATTGATGTCCTTAAATTCCCGGTAAACCGATGCAAAACGCACATAAGCTACCGCTTCGAGGTCTTTGAGCCGGTCCATGACAATTTCCCCGATAACCGTGCTTGGAATTTCTTTTTCTTCCTTATTAAATATCTCTGTTTCTATATCATCTACCAGTTTGTTGATTTCATTCACGGAAATCGGCCGCTTATGACAGGCACGCAGAATGCCGGCCTCGATTTTGGAACGGTCATACTGCTCCCTGTTGTTATCCTTCTTGATGACAATCAGCGGAATCGTTTCCACCTTTTCATAAGTCGTAAAACGCTTCTGGCATGAATCGCACAGTCTGCGGCGGCGTATGGAACTGTTATCATCCGCTGGCCTTGAATCAATGACCCTCGTATTATCCCTGCTGCAAAATGGACATTTCATGCTTGTTTCTCCCCTCCGTTTTCTCAAAAAGTATGCCTGCGTAACACTTATAGGCTCAGTTTAACCTTTTACGCAGCGGCTGTCAACGGGTTTTTCCATTTTCGCCCATCATAATTTATGGGTCGCTTCTTTTTCATCCACATCTACAAGAATAATTTCCGGCCCGATTTTTTTTACATCACACCATGGGATAAACAGCTCATATTCCCGGCAGAAAATACCAAAAAAATGCCCTGGGCCCGGCAGAATCAGTGCATTAATACATCCTTCCTTCTCATCCAGGTCAATGTCAATGACATTCCCAAGGCATTTGCAGTTTTTCATATTGATAACGTTTTTTTCCTGTAATTCTCGCAGGCGCATAGGCTAAACATCCGTTTTTTCTTATTATATGTGCAGCGCCTTTTTCTGCTACTGCTATACATTAAAGCGGAAGACTATAAACCGAAATTTCATCATGTCTATACAATTCCGTCCTTTCACATTATGTTGAATTTCTTCTACTTTACCAGTTCAATATATACCATAAAATCCAGATTGCGTCAAGGGGTTAGGGGTGACGGTAGGGGTTCAAAGCCTGTTTGGGAAACCTTGTTAATTACAGGCGGCGAACCCCTATATAATTATCTATTCTCTAATTAGAGTTAAGCGTACTAAAACAAAAAGGATATGGAAAAAGGAAATGGAGGGATTGTAAGCATGGAAAACATGGAACATACGCCTGTTGTAAAGGAAGTAACACAACGCCATATGGGAAAAGTACATGGAAACGTAAGGCGGAATGACGAAATGGTTATGAACTATCTGAAACTACTCGCAAACGGCATTGTAAAAAAACGCCTATCGCCTCATGAAGCCCATATAATAAGGGAACGCAAGAAACGTCTGGAAAACTGTAACCGATTCTGGTCTATGGAAACTTATGAAGCCAGCCATGTAAGAGTGTTACTGCGAACCTTTTTATGTAAGGATAAATTTTGCAGTAATTGTAATCAGGTGAAGAAAATGTTACTGCAAAACCGTTTCCTGCCCTATATGGAACAATATAAGGATTCTCTGTATCATATGGTGCTGACCGTTCCAGACTGTAACGGCGAGGAATTGAGAGGAACCATACAGCATATGGCTTACTGCTTTAAAACTTTGGTAACGTATCTAAACGGCAACAAAAAAGTGAAGGGAGTAGACCTGTCACAGTATGGCTTTCAAGGCTGTATCCGTTCCTTAGAAGTCACATACAGAGAAGATGTCTACCACCCTCACTTTCATGTAGCCGTTGTTTTTGGGAACAACGGGATTGGGGAGAAGCATATTGCCAATCAATTTTCTGGTATAGAAAGCCGCCTGTTTTCTGATTTTGAAACCATCATCCAGAGGATATGGTGGCTCTTAGTCAATCAAAAGCGGCTTACCTCTGATAATATCTTAGGTGAGGACAATTCTTTCCAGCGATATAGCTGTATCGTGGATAAATTTCAGCCAGAGGACTATAAGAAACTGTTTGGGTATATGACAAAAATGTACTCCGAGGATAACAGCCGTATGCGGTATGACAACTTCAAGACTTTGTATTCTGCCCTCTCCCATATCCGCCAGATACAAGGCTATGGCGTATTCTATAATGTAAAAGAACTGAATACAGAAGCCTATACCGAACAGGAGTACCAGACGTTGGAAAGCTATCTTGTCTGTGAGGAAAAGCCTGTCTGCTCCTATGAGCCGTTAAGCCGCCTATCTGGCGATGAAAGGTATATCGTGCTGAAAACAAAGCACCGAAAATAAAATTTATTTTAAACTTGAGGTTTTATTTTAAATGAAGTTTATGGGCGAAAATGGTTTTAAACTTATTTTAAAGTAGACTGGAAACACTGTTTTCGTTCAAACAGATGGATAGGAACTGAGTTTAAAATAATTTTACAGACAAGGGGGTTGTGTAATGGAACGATACATCACAGATACGATTTACACCCATACCGTTACGGAAAAGGCGGCAGAAATTGAGTTGAGGGAAAAACAGCTTTATACAAGGCTGTCTGCCCTTATCTCTGGTGAGGAATACCTACAGATTGAGGAAGAATTGAACCGTCTCTATAATGAGCTGGAAAAAGAGGGATTTTGTAAGGGATTCAGCGAGGGAATACGGTTTATGCTGAAATGCTTATAACGGTATCAGTCACAGGGTTAAAGACTTTAGGCGGTTTGTAAGCAGATTACGGAATAATACGATATTTGAACCACTGTAAGGAATCTGCCTTGTAAGCGATTGGGAAATGAGATTTTAGCCATATGGATTTTCTATCAGCCTTTGTAGGACGGAAATAGGATTTTTATAAGACTTGTAAGCAGCTAAGTTGCTTTTCCCCGATAGGGAACAGCCTTAAAATTGCGTTCTAAGGCTCATTCGGCGGTAGGTGGAGTTATTCTCAGTCAAGCGGTTAAAATGCGTTAGCGGTGATTTCTGGTCATTTAAAATGGGGAAGATTCTCTGTGAAAGGGTATCTTCCCCATCACTGTATCATTCAGGAATTTTCGTCCAGATAGCCAAACATGAGTTTTACCATATTGATTGCCAGGGCTTTTTGTTCCTCTGTCCTGCCGTTCATCAGTTGACGCCATAGCCGATATTGACCGTCACTGTCAGAAACGACGGAATCAGACAACAGATAATCTATGGTAACGCCCAGACGGTTAGCAACTGCTGCTAGATTTTCTAATGTTAAGCTGCGTTCCCCACGCTCAATCTGCCCGATATAGGCGGTTGAAAGGTTTACATCTTCTGCCAGTCTTTCCTGTGTCAGATTCAGCTTTAGCCGTTCCTCACGAATACGCTTTCCTAATGCCTGTTGCTCCATGCGTTTTCCCTCCAATGCAAATAGTATATGTAAATGATACTAATTGCTTATGTCTTAGATAATCCGCACGTTGCGTTATTTGTATATGCTGTCAGTTGCTTTTTGTTATGCTATATGCTAAGATGGTGCTTAGTAGGAGGCATGGCATTATGAAAGTGATACTGAGCAGAAAAGGCATGGACAGTACATCGGGAGGTATGGCAAGCCCTATTTTGCCAGATGGTACGCTGTTATCTCTCCCAATCCCAGATAACACGGTAGGAACGGCATACAAGGATTTATGTTACAAAGGGCAGAGTTTAGAGGAAATCATCAGTCAGCTATGCCCTAAATTTGATTTTGGCAAAAGCCAGACCTGTCATCTTGACCCCGACATATATGAGGATATAGAGGGCAGAACGGCAACAGATGAATGGAAACCAGCATTCGGACAACATGGCGTATCTGCCGTACATCTGGATAAATTGGGCGTAGGCGTGGGCGATATATTTTTATTCTACGGAATGTTTCAAAAAACAATGGTTCAACCTAATAAAACACTGTGTTTTGACCGTAACGCTCCTATTGTCCATATCATCTACGGCTATATGAAAGTTGGAGAAGTATTGAGGGAGAAACAGGAAATAAAAAGCCGCTATTTCTGGCACCCTCACAGTATAAATTGTAACCGTCCGAATAACCGCTTATATTTGCCCGATACATACAGCACATTCCAGTATGACGATTCACTGATACTTACAAAGAGAGGGCAGGACAATCGGCGGCTATGGGCTTTGCCTGCGTTCTTTGGTGAGGACGGTATATCCATTTCATGGCAAGGCGATAACCGCCCTATACTAAAGGACGGTTATGCAGAATTAAATTCTGCTTGCAGAGGACAGGAATTTGTTGTAACCGCTTCTACTCCCAAACAAGAACGGAATTTATGTGACTGGGTGGACAGATTGATACAGAACCGTTAGACATGAACACTATGTACGGATTCATTCTAAAAAGCATTTATTGACAAAGAAATGAGGGATAATGACATGGAGAGATTCGTTGAACCAAAAGAAAGATTGCCTTTCACCCAGAAATCGGCTAAAGAATTAGCCCTTGAAATGAATAAGGCTCTGGAATATGTAACGGAAATGACCGAGGAAGAATTGCTTGAAGATGATGCCGAGGGTGGGTATTTTGACGATTTAGCGTATTATGAGGAAGATGATTAAATCGGGGGATAGCTATGGAAATAACGATTGAACAGGTAAAAGAATTTGCGTGGCAACAGTTGGACGCTATGTGGCATGACAATTCTGGAACGGCTACGATTAGCATGGTGAGATTTGATTACAAAGGTTATTGTATCGTCAATCCGTGGATGGACGAAAAGACGGAGAAAGCCGTAGACCCTTATCGGTATTATGGGAAACAGAGAACGGAGCGGTTTGTCAAAGAAGTTATTAGAACCATTCAGCATAACAGGGAAATTGCAAAACAACACAGGAGATAAGAGAATGAAACATAGATTTATTGCTGTAGCCTTATTTATTACAACGCTTCTCTCAGGTTGTGGGAATACTCAGACAACAGAGGTAACGACACCCATAGAGGAAAATGTTTCCAGTTCTATAAATAAGGTAGACCCAGACACAGCTACATCTTTAGCTGTATCCTATTATGAAACCGTTTACGGCGGTAAGGGTATAGAATTTACTTATTTGGAGCCAACCGTGGAAAAGCTATCTAAAAACGAGTATCGTATCAGTTTTTATGTGGACGCATATTGTGCCTTGCCTGCTTCACCTAAGAATAATGAGACAAGATATGTAGAGTGTGTCGCTACTACAGAAAACATTATGTTGGGTTGGACTTATGAATCAAGTATGTATTTATTTGAGGATTTAACAGGCAGACCTGTAATTTATAAAACTCAAATCAATTGGGACGGTACTTATATCAGTGATGTTGAAACACAGGAAGAACAACCAAAACCTACACAAGAGCCAGAATTGCCTAATGAAACAGCTATAGAGGAACAGGCTGATGATTTCTATAGGGACGGTGAATATACCACCTATGGCAGATACCAATGTTTTGAAACAGACACATTTGTAAATGTAGAAACGCAGAATGGTTCACTGGTACTGTACTTTGAGCCAGAAGCAGAAACCTTTGTCCTTGACAGAAACGGAGCAGACACAGGCTGGGAGTTTATCAACTGGGAATTTGAGGACAGAGTATATACATCTGCCATTATTCAAGATAATGAACTAATCATCACTTCTACAGAATCTTGGAGATATGACGGCACTTACATTCAACTGCCCGATATAGGTACTGACGGAGAGGGGGAATGAAAATGGCTATTCATCTGGAATCGGTCAATCATTTTAATTATATGGACGGAAACGGACGGATTTTCTGTAAGCGACAGGATAAAGTGCGGAAAGTAGCTCCAGAATATAAAGGTTGTAATGACTGCCCTTATCTTTTCGGCTCTTTACAGGGAATGGGCGTAGAATGTATGTGGGAGGATATAGTACCGCCCCCTGCTCCCTGTGGATATTATGTACATGACCCCAAAGAAGAGTTTGCACGGGTATCCAGTTTGATTGACGAGGGGATTTTGAAAAAGAGATAATATAATAGCCCTAGAAACTGTAATGGCTTCTAGGGCTATGCTTTATTTACAGAATTTCTGATTTGGCAATATCAAAATTTACAAGAGCATTGGAAACACGAATATACCGCTTGTCAAAGTCTTCAATCATGTAGAACTCCTTTGATGAATCATTCATATAAGGTTTCAGCACTCCCAACTGGAACAATTCTGAATAATATGCAAGCTCACTTGGTGGGAATAAGAAAGTTCCAACAGGAGGAAGAGATTCTACGGGAGGTTTAAAAATCTGCATGTAAAAATATTCACAGTCCAGTAAATAATCCGTATCCTCTACATAACCAATTCTAACGCCGTCACATTTTCTTCTGATTTCACAGAACAAGCTTACATTCTGTTCAGGGCTTGAAAGCAGAGATAGATATTTACATTTTTTGAGTGTAGACCTGACTGCACCCAGAAATTGTTGCGCCTTCTGCCCCTGAGCCGCTTGTTTCTTTAAGATATCCGATATACATTTAGCTTCCAGCAATAAGTTGCCCCCTTCACGGTATCCTTCAAAAATCACTTCCGCACCCGTGTTTACATCCATACATGAGCCGCTAAACTTAATCTTATTTTCAACCTTTTCTTGACACATAAATTGCCCTCCTTTTGATTTTTCGTTTGTCTTGATTCAGCCACTCAAAAAACTTGTCTTTTGGCACAACCATACGTTTGTTGAGATAAATCGTAGGGAAATCACTGGAATTCATAAGTTCATATGTTTTCCCTTTAGAAATCCCCAAAACCGACTGAACGTGCTTTGCCTGCATAATGATTGGTAAATCTTCTTCGGAACAGTAGTTCATCACATCGTTCTCCTCTCTTTATTATTTCCTATTCTTGTCTGAATCGTGTTTCTGTTGACAGTATAACACATGAGCCGCTACCTGTCAATGGACTTTTTATTTTTTCTTAATCAGGAAATAATCTTTAGACTATTTACTTTTTGAATAAAAAGGAGTATAATAGCAATATCATCGGAAAGGAGATACAAATAACATGGGAAAAACTTCTAAAGAAGATTTAGCAAGCATAGTAGGACAACGGTTAAAAGAACTCCGCAAGGCAAAAACAGATTTAGGGCAAAAAGATGTTGCTGACGAAATCGGTATTACCAAACAGGCTTTAAGCAGTTACGAAAGCGGCAGGCATCTTCCCGACCAGACTATCCTCATTGACCTTGCAAAATATTACGGATGCACCGCTGATTACCTTTACGGACTGACAGAAAAAATGAATCCATCATCTACGGACTATTCCAAGCGAGATAGCGTAAATCGCTTACTTCATTCTTTGGATATGGTTGCAGAAGATGAAGGAGACTTTTTAGCTGATTCCATAGCAAATACCATAAATTCATTGTCTCTTAACAACGGAAATCCCCAACGGCGAAATCTTATTGAGTGCATGGGACAGTTGTTCTATTCATTTGCAGAATATATTGAAATGTCAACGTCATATGGAAAGTATTTATCTGAAAAAGTGAGCACAAATGGTTTAACCGCAGATGATATAGCTGTGAAACTGGCGCACATCAGCGGCTTTGATGATATATACAGTATAATAGATGACATTAGACGGGCTGGTATTTCATCTGTTCTTACCTTTTCTGTAAATGCTAAAAAAGCCTTGCGTATCAGGGCAGGACAACGTACAGGCTCTAAAAAATCATTAAAGATGACAGAATTTGAGGAACAGTTTAAAGAAATGCTTGATAAGGAGGATTGATTCATATGGCAAAACGGGGACAAAATGAAGGCTCTATCCGCAAACGCAAAGATGGCACATGGGAAGCCCGTGTAACGATTGGCATTTCAGCGGACGGAAAGCAACAGCGTAAATCCCTGTATGGAAAGACCCGACAGGAAGTATCCGCCAAAATGACCGACTTGCTGAATAATCTGCAAAAAGGCATTATCACCAATCCTACAGAAATGACCCTTGCCGAATGGCTTGACTATTATATGTCCGAATACAAAAAGCGGTATGTAAAGCCTACTACCTATATCAATTATACGGTAAAGGTAAAAAACCACATCAAACCAGCTATCGGTCACTATAAGCTAAAGGCACTCCGACAGGACATCATTCAGAAATTTGTCAACAGCCTGTCCGATAAGGGGTTAGCGCCATCTACGGTAATAGATGTTTACAAGCTGTTAAGCAACGCCTTAGAAACGGCGGTAGATGACGGCTTGATTGTCCGTAACACCGCTAACAGGGTAAAACTTCCCAAAACAACAAAGCCGCAAATCAATGTTTTAACACAGGAACAGCAAAACGCATTTGTGGAACAGGCGAAAGTGACCTATATGGGAGTTGTCTATATTTTCGACCTCTGCACAGGTATGCGGCTTGGGGAATTATTAGGGCTGAAATGGCAGGACATAGACTTTGAGCAGAACCAGTTGCACATCAGGAGAATCCTCCGCAAGGTGAAAGACCCTGACAATGCAGACGAACATTGGCACTTAGAATTTGGCACACCGAAAACCCTGTCCAGTGAGCGAACAATCCCTCTCAATGATACGGCTATCAAAGTACTTGCTGATGTCTGGGAGCAACAGGAGAAAAATAAGGAAAAAGCCAGTAGCGCATACGAGGACAATGACCTTGTTTTCTGTACCCAGTTAGGCAGACCTCTTGACCCGAACAATATACGGCGCACCTGTTATTCTATCTGTGAGAAAATCGGTGTCAGTGACATCCACCCTCATTGCCTGCGTCATACTTTCACGACCAGAGGGGCAGAAAATAATGTGGACGTGCGTGTTATGCAGAAATTCTTAGGTCATGCGACCATAAAGGAAACAGCCGATACCTATACGCACGTATTGGACGATTTGAAACAGGATGAAATCCGAAAACTGGATAGCGCAGTAAACTATTGAGCAAAAATATCGGGTAGGGGTAAGGTAGGGGTTAAACGCCAAAAGGAGCTACCGCCCGCAAGCGGTAACTCCCAGAGTTTACAACATTTTCCCGACAGGAAATTGTATCAGACGTTAAATCGGAACACAATCACGTCACCGTCTTTGACTACATACTCCTTCCCTTCCAGCCGTACCAGTCCTTTTTCCCGGACAGCCGCAATGCTGCCGCCTTCCACCAAATCATCATAGGAAACAACCTCAGCCCGGATAAAGCCGCGCTCAAAGTCTGTATGGATTTTTCCGGCTGCCTGCGGGGCTTTTGTTCCTTCTTTAATCGTCCAGGCCCTTGTCTCGTCTTCGCCGGATGTTAAAAAGCTGATTAATCCGAGCAGGCGGTAGCTTGCCCTTATCAGCTTGTCCAGCCCCGATTCTTTCAGGCCGAGTTCTTCCAGAAACATCGAGCGTTCCTCATCATCTAGTTCCGCAATTTCCTGTTCAATCTGCGCACAGACACAGAATACCTCGCTGCCTTCTTCCTGTGCCAGTTTTTTTACATCTGATACAAACGCATTGGAAGCACCGTCGTCTGCAAGGTCGTCTTCTACTACATTTGCCGCATAAATAACCGGTTTTGCTGTCAGAAGGTTATACGTCTTAAACCAGGCAAGCTCGTCCTCATCCCCGTCCAGTGCAAATGTCTTTGCCGTCTTTCCGTCTTCCAGATGCGCCCTGACAGCCTCTGCCAGCTTCAGCTCCTTTGCAAGCGTCTTGTCCATGCGTGCCTGCTTTGCAATTTTGGAAATCCTGCGCTCTAAAATCTCAATATCCGAAAAAATCAGCTCCAGGTTAATCGTTTCCATATCCCGGGCCGGATTGATGCTTCCGTCTACATGAACGATATTTTCATCCTCAAAGCAGCGCACGACATGCACAATCGCATCTACCTCGCGGATATTTGCAAGAAACTGGTTGCCCAGTCCTTCCCCCTTGCTCGCGCCTTTGACAAGCCCTGCGATATCTACAAATTCAATGACCGCCGGAACAATTTTTTTGGAATGGTACATCTCCCCCAGCCGGTCGATACGCTCATCCGGCACTGATACAATGCCCACATTCGGGTCAATCGTACAGAATGGATAATTGGCGGATTCTGCTCCCGCTTTTGTCAGTGAATTAAATAATGTACTTTTGCCTACATTTGGCAGACCGACAATTCCTAATTTCATTTTTCTATATTCCTCCTTAAAAATGCCTTGAAATATTCACTTTTGTAATTTATATATTTCTTCGAGTACCAATCCGAGTACCAATTTTAAATGATTTTGAGCATTTTTCAATATAATGCTTTATATTTATTGCTATATATAATAATTGAACAGGACTGTCGCATTAAGAAAAATAATACAAGATATAGATGGTATAAATCATTCTTCTATACTATATCTTGTATACATTTTGCTTAGTGCAACAGCCCCAGCCATACCTTCTTTAAAATAACAAATGGGATAGCTGAGCTGGTAACACTCCCAGTTATTTATATACCAGTCAAATCGTTATACGTAAATTCTCTACTTCCTCATAGGTCAGTCCAGTGTCTTCCACAATTTCATAAGTTGGCCTGTTACGTTTAATTCGTTTTTTTGCAAACTCCGCCATCTGCTCAGTCCATCGATTCTGCCAGAACTAAAATCCCGTCCTGCAGCTCAATCACGCCTTCTTCTTCCACAATCTCATTGCTGACAGCCAGCGACGAAAATCCGCCGAGCGTATGGCCGGTAAGCGGGTATTTGAATCCGGTAAGCGTTACGCCGGTAACCTGTGTGGTCAGCGGAATCAGGGAAACGTAGGTGCCGTACTGCTGCTCTTTTTTCAATACGGTCTTTTTGTGAATCAGACGGATCCGGTTATGCGCATCGGCCAGAAAGCAGGGAATGCCGCGTTCCATCGCCAGGCCAAGCAGGCGCACGCAGCCGAGCACATGGTCAAGCCTTGTTCCCGTGCCGCCTAAAATATGGATTTCCGTGCTGCCGCGTTCCATTGCCAGCTGCAGGGCCAGCTCGGTATCAACTGCATCCTTTTCCGGCCGGTATTTATGAAAGCGGATATGCGGGTCGCCGGAAAATGGCCGCAGCCTGTCCGGGTCTGCCGAATCAAAATCCCCAAGCACTTCGTCCGGGCGGATGCCGCAGCGGGCAAAAAAATGGATGCCGGAATCTGCTGCAATCAGATAGTCAAAGTCCTGCTGTTTTAAATAATCCAGGGCAAACGCATCTTCTACCGTGCCGCCGGTTATAATCACCGTTTTCATAATCACTCCTTATTCCAATCAGTATTTCCTGCGCCCTTTCAGCTCCTCATACAGCAGCCTGTAGTTTTCGTACCGCACCGGGTGAATCTGCCCGCGCTCTACGGCCGCCTTCACCCCGCAGTCCGGCTCGCTGGCATGGCTGCATCCCAAAAACCGGCACTCCGGCTCAAACGGCTCAAACTCCTGGTAATAATGCCGCAGTTCTTCCTTTTCCATTTCCGGCAGAAACAGCGAGCTGAACCCCGGCGTGTCCATAATATAAGAGCTGCCTTCGATATAAATCAGCTGCGTATGCCGGGTCGTCTGCTTTCCGCGCTGGATTTTGCGGCTGATTTCCCCGGTCTCCATAAAAGCCTGCGGCTGCAGCAGGTTAATCAGCGACGATTTGCCGACACCGGAAGGCCCGGATGCTGCTGCCGTCTTTCCGGCTAACGCTTCCCGCAGCGCCTCGATGCCCGTCTCCTGCCTTGCACTTGTAAATAAAACCGGATATCCGCACTGTTCATAAATGCCAGCCAGCTGCTGCCGTTCGCCGCTGCTTAAAAGCTCCATTTTATTAAAGCAGATGGTAACCGGGATGCCGGAAAGCTGCATGAGAATCAGGTAACGGTCTAAAAGATTCAGGTTCGGCTGCGGGCTGGCAGCTGCAAATATGACAAGTGCCATGTCAATATTGGCAACTGCCGGACGCACCAGCTCATTTTTCCTCGGAAGGATTTTTTCCACATTTCCGGTTTTTTCTTTTTCGTCAATCACCGCAATTTCCACATTGTCCCCGGTCAGCGGCTTGATTTTCTGCTGGCGGAATACGCCTTTTGCCCTGCATTCATATATCCCGGCTTCTGCTGCATGCACATAGTAAAACCCGGAAATGCCTTTTACAATTTTTCCCTGCATATTCTATCCTGCCACATCCTGCAAATTTTTCTGCAATCCCAGGCACAGTGCGGCTGTCCTGCCAGCTTCCTGTGCCTGTTTCGTGTGCAGATTTTTATTTCTGTACAAACTGCACCGATTCGTCCTGCGTATGGGAATCCCCATCGTCTAATACCCATTCAATCGATATCGTTCCGGTGCTTGTCGTAATATCCTTGTTCGTCGATATTTTATACGGGAACGATGAAATCGGAACGCCGTCCCATCTTGCAATTTCCTTGCCGTTTGCATCTGCAAGGCTGATATTGGCAGAAATCACCATTTCGCTGCCCTGCGGTTCTTCGATAATATAGTCTTCCATCCGGTACAGGATTTCCTTTTTGCCAAGGCTTACGACAAAGCTTACCTGGCTTCCCGCACCGACGCTGGTTCCTGCTTCCGGTGTCTGGCTGATAATGCTGCCTTCCGGAATGACGTCGTCATAGGCTGATTCCGAGCTGCCTTTTTCCAGCCCCTTTGCTGCCAGGCGCTCGAGCGCTTCGGCCTCGGTGCATTTTTTAATATCCGGCACCTGTACCTGCTCAATGCCCTTGCTGATGGTAAGCGTGACCGTATCGCCTTTTTTGACCATGGCTCCTGCTCCCGGCGACTGGCGGATAACCGTGCCTTCCGGCGCTTCGGCATATTCATACAGGGAATCCGGATTGACGGACAGTCCCTTGGCTTCGAGCATATCCCTTGCGGTAGCTGCCGGATTGCCGACAACATTCGGTACTGCAAAATCAGCCGGGCCGCTGCTTACGGTTACCTGTACAACCGTACCCTTTTCGACCATTTCGCCTTCTTCAATATCCTGCCCGGCAATCAGCCCTTCTTCATATTCATCCGAAGCTATCGTGCCGAGCCTGCGAAGCTCCAGTCCTTTTTCTGTTAATTCCCTTCTTGCTTCGTCCAGTTCTTTTCCGGATAAGTCTATCATCTCGACCAGTTCTTCCTGTTCAGCAGCCGTATCGGTATTTTCTTCCGCTTTTGTGTCTGCATCGGTCTGGGAATCCGGTTCTTCCAGATCCGGGAATGACACATCCTCCTGCCGATTCTCTTTGTCTTTGGATGAAAACTGAAAACCGCCGAGCATGCTTCCAGCCAGATAGACAATAATTGCCACAATAATAACCGCTGCAACGACGCCCATAATCGTCACTGCTTTTTCCATTTTGGGATTTAAAAAACCGCCTTCTTCTTCCCCGTCGTCGTCATCTTCCTCATATGCTTCTTCCTGCCGCCTGCGCATGCCTGGCTCCTGCATCAGCTCCTGCCTGCCTGCGTGGATATGCGACGCTTCCTCGCGTATCTGGTCTACTTCGTCTGCGGAAAGCATGCGGGTTTTATCCTGCATAAAAGCCGGAGCCATTACGACAAAATCCTCATCCGGGCTTACAAGCGCATGGCGCAGGTCCTCTAAAAGCGCACTCATCGTATAATAGCGGCGGTCTGCACTTTTCTGCGTGCATTTTAAAATTATTTTTTCCAGGCTGACCGGAAGGTCCGGCACAAACCTGCGCGGGGATTCCATTTCTTCCTGTAAATGCTGGATGGCAATGGCAACCGTCGTGTCCCCGTCAAACGGCACCCGGCCTGTCACCATTTCATACATCACGATGCCAAGCGAATAAATATCACTCTTTCCGTCCACAAATCCATTCCTGGCCTGCTCCGGCGAAGAATAATGTACAGAACCCATGACATCCGAATGAATCGTATTGCTGGTTGCGGCCCTGGCTATGCCAAAATCCGTAACCTTAACCTTGCCCTCGGTCGAAATCATAATATTCTGCGGCTTGATATCCCGATGGACAATATTTTTATTATGGGCAGCTTCAATGCCGCGCCCTACCTGGATTGCAATGCTGATTGCTTCTTTATAAGACAGCTGCTGCTTTTTTTCAATATATGTTTTGAGCGTAATTCCCTCGACGTACTCCATGACAATATAATGAAGCCCGTCTTCGCTCCCTACGTCATAAATATTTACAATATTCGGATGCTCCAGCCCCGCCGCCGACTGGGCTTCCGTGCGGAATTTGGTTACAAAATTTACATCCTCCGCAAATTCCTGCTTGAGTACTTTAATTGCGACAAACCTGCCAAGGACATGGTCTTTGGCTTTATATACATCGGACATGCCGCCCGCACCTGCTTTGGCGAGTATTTCATACCGGTCTGCTATAAATTTCCCTTCTTCTAACATCTTTTCACCTCATCCGAAAACGGGTCTATGATAATTACAGATATATTATCTTTC
>OFGR01001847.1_pt1 | contig 15467 bp, 15 predicted proteins | sample 1521811 | NCBI WGS metagenome assembly OFGR01 (sample SAMEA3504098, study PRJEB24116) | mouse gut metagenome | biome: mouse gut; feature: mouse-associated habitat; material: faeces | place: Denmark | collected 2011
CTGTTTTTGTTTGTTGCCGGCTGTATATTGATGCGGATGGGGGATGCAGTCTCTATCAATGCGGTCTTAGCGACGCATTATCTGCTGGAGAAGGACATGTCTCTTCCGTTGATCGGAAATGAGGCGCTGCTTCTGCTGATCGGCGCCGGGATCGGCACGCTTCTGAATCTGTATATGCCGGGAAAAGGCAGGGAGATCCGGGCCATGCAGCATACGCTGGAGGAAGATCTGCGAAGAGTGCTCATGCGGATGGCAGAATATATCGAAAAAGAAGACCGGTCGGACTATACAGGAGCCTGTTTTGACAAGCTACAGGAAGATATTGCCGCTGGTACAAAACAGGCGTATGCTTATATGAAAAATACCTTTTTCCAGGAATCGAAGTATTTTATCTCGTATATGAATATGCGGGAACAGCAGACGGTCGTTTTGCGGGATATTTATAAGAAGATCATCCACATTCGGTTCCTCCTGCCGCAGACGGAACGGGTGTCGGGACTGCTCTATGAGACGGCGGTTTCTTTCGGGGAATCCAACAATGCCAGAGAACTGCTGGCAAAGCTGACAGAAGTACTGCGGCAGATGAAGGATTCCCCCCTGCCTGTGACGCGGGAGGAGTTTGAAGACCGGGCGGTGCTGTATGGCATCTTGATGGATCTGGAGTATTTTCTGCAGTTGAAGAAGGAGTTTGCGGATGGGCTGACGCAGGAGCAGGTGAGGCGGTATTGGGGAACGGGCAGGAATCAGTCGAATTCGTGTGTATATGGCGCTGATCAGGCTAAGCAAACAGAGTTGACAAAGGAGTAGCGGATGGTATAAACGCATATTTAAATAAAGTGGGAAAAACAGCAGTTATGTGCTATATTAATAATAATATCAGCATCATGAAACTATAATCAGTATGGGAGCACGCAGCCATGTATTTATCAAAAATTCATATTGAAAATTTTAAGGGCATTAAGAGTGCGGATTTTGATTTTGACAGATCGGTAAATATTATAATTGGAAATAACGGAGCGGGAAAGACATCGGTTCTGGAGGCGATTGCAGTGGCCCTTGGAGGATTTTTGTCGGGAATTGACGGTGTGAATACGATTCATTTTTCAAAAGATGAGATACGGCGTGAAAACCAGCTTACCGGAACGGGCTCTAATAATATCGTTTATAAAACGCCGGTCTGCGTGAGCGCCCGTCTGGAATTGGATATTGGGGATAAAGATAATGGGGGTGTACATTCTTTTAAATTTTCCAGGCAAAAAAAGAGCATCACGAGCTCGCGATCAACGGTGGAGCCCAGGGATATCTGCAAAGCAGCGCAGTTTATGGCTGATAATCCAGGTTCGGTACTGCCTGTCATCAGTTATCAGAGCTTTTCACGGGTCTCTAACCAGAAAAGAGATAAATGGTTAAATCCATTTTTAAGTGATTACTCAAGAGTAGTAGGGTATGTAGATTGTCTGGAAGAGGCGGCCAATGACAAGATGCTGACAAATTGGTGCAGAAAGATGGAGCAGATTTCCTGGCAGCAGGAAAAACCAATTCTTGAGTATGAAGTAGTTAAAAGGGCAGTTTCGGATTTTATGAAATTTATGCAGGATGGAGAGGGTGTCACAGTTTCATATGATAAACGGACGGAAGAGCTGGTATATTCTGACGGGGAGGAGACTTTGCCGATACGCTTATTGAGTTCTGGATTCCGCAATCTTTTAGGGATGGTTTTTGACATTGCGTACAGAATGGCAGTTCTGAATCCTGATCTGCTGGACGACATTACGGAAAAGACGCCGGGTGTTGTATTAATTGATGAGATAGATATGCACCTTCATCCGAACTGGCAGTGGAGAGTAGTGGAGGCGTTAAAACATACATTTCCGAAGGTACAGTTTATTGCAACTACACATTCGCCGATTATCATTGCCTCCTGTAAAGAAGAGAAACTGATTGCCCTCCGGCTGGAGGACGTGTTTCTTGACAAACCGTCCGAGTAAGACGTTTGCCGCAGCCGGAGAGTTTGAAAAATCATTCTGTCCGGTGGACAGAAGAGTTGATGGAAGAGATAAAGAAACAAGGCGCTTATGCGAAAGTTGATGACAGTTTCAAAAATAAGTACAGGCAGGATGATGTCAAAGAAACGCTGGAAGAAATGTATAAGGGCCATTGCTGCTATTGCGAGTCGATTGTCGGTACAAGTTCTTATGGAAGAATAGAGCATTTAAAGCCGAAATCACTGCCTGCGTTTTATCAGTGTTCTTTTGACTGGGATAATTTACACTGGTGCTGTGAGGTCTGCAATACCAGCTATAAAAAAGCAAAATGGGATTTTGACAATCCTATTTTAGACCCGGCAGGGGATGATATTGAAAAGTACCTGAGGCTGAATTTAACGACAGGAGTGTATGAGGAAATCGGAAAGAACAAGAGAGCGCATACTACTATTGTACATACAGGAATGAACAGGGACAGTCTTGTGAGAGCAAGGCGGAGATTGATCATCCGCTTTTTGAAAGACTATAAGGCGCATCAAAAATGTGGCAATGGGAAAGAGTTCTGCGACGACTGGGAAATGCTGAAAGAAAGTATGAATTACCCAAGCCTTTATGATGAATTGATTGCCTTTGTAAGTTCCGGAAAATAAAGACAAAAAAGAGGACGCGGCCAGTTAAGCCGCTCCTCTTTTTTGTCTTTTGGCTGCTGCAAAATATTCAGTCCGCTGCCCGCAGCCTTTCAGTGACGCTCTGCCTTTCCAGGTTCTTAAAGCAGATATACGGTATGAGCACCGCAAACCCTAATAGTATCGGCGTGCATATTACTAACGGCAGCACTGTAAAACGGAAGGTGGAAAACCCGGTGCCCTCAGTCATGGCCCGCAGCAGTATGCCGATAAGGGGCAGGCTTAACAGGTAGGAGAGGATTAAGGTAATCCCGGCATAGTAAATCCCTTCGAATGTAAGCATCTGCTTTAGCTGCCGCTTTGTCATGCCGACGCTCTGGATAATGGCAAATTCTTTCTTGCGGGAAATGATTGCCGTAACCATGCTGTTGATAAAGTTTAATATGCCGACTAACGCGATGATGATACTGATGGAGTAGCCGATGACTGCCGACGAGCGGGTCTCGGACTCATACTGCGCCTGGATGCTTTTGCGGGATGTGATGTTCATGCCCGGAGCGTCAGTCTTCTGGTATTCGCTCAGAATCTGATCCGCCTTTTCGATATTTTCATCGGAAATGTTAAAGTAGTATTTCCTGGGGCTGCTCTCTGGCCATATGCCTAAAAAATCGTCGGCTGAGAGGATGATCGGCAGGTCAAATGCAGGGCGGATGCCGGCTGTCATGGGATACAGAGGGTGCAGTACGGCCATGACGGTAAAGGATTTCCCCTGGATATTTATGGTTTCGCCCACGGAGTAGGTAGGGAGGTTTTCCTGGGGGTCTGTAGATGGGCCGATGGCCAGGACATAGCCGCCTTTTTCCCATTTTTCTGTGTCAAAGGCTCCGTCGAGGATATAGTTTTCGCTTACAGCGGCATCGAGGACGGGGCCGTCTGCTCCGTAGACAGTGTGGGGAGCGTCATTTCCTGCTAAGGCTGCGTCAAAGCCTTCTTTCCATTGGGGGAAAGTAGAATCGTAGGACTGGAATTCTTCCAGCGCCTCTTTTGTGTAAAAGTTACGGAAATTATCCTTCGCCTGCTGGCTTATGGGCATGGAAACCTCTCTTGAATAGAGCGCTCCGGATTTTTCAAGCCCTTTTAAGGAAGAAATCCTATCAAGGAGCGAATCGCTTATAGTCCGGCTTTCCGGATTGTAGCCTCCGATGTAGCTGTTTGTGGCATCGTCTATCTGGAAGTCGGAGACGGCAAGGTCTGTCAGGTATTTTTCTATGTCAAAGCTTGCGTTTTTTGCATAGAAGAATGTCATCAAAAGCAGACCCAATGTCAGGGACGCGGTGACTAAGACAGTCCGTTTCGGGCTGCGCCACAGATTTGCCCATGCCATTCTTAAGATAGAGGCTCCGTTTTTCCTGCGCCTGCTCTTTTTCTTTGTTCCGGCTGGGGCGTCTGTGTATTTTAGCGCCTCCACCGGGGAGACTTTTCCGGCAAGGCGCGCCGGGAGCAGGCAGGAGCTCATCACTGTGGCCAGGGCAAATACCGCCGAGCCTGCGAATATGAGCGGGTTTACAGAGACGACAGACTCCGTTCCAAGGGCAGGGATGAAAACCGGCACCAGCATAAATCCCAGTCCGTAGCCCGCTGCCATGCCGAGGGGAATCCCCGCGAGAGATAAAAGCGCCCCCTGTCCGAGAATGACTTTGCGGATTTGCTTTGCGGTCATCCCAAGTGTCTTTAACTTCCCGTAAAACTGGATGTCTGACGCTACGGATATCTGGAATACGTTGAAGATGACCAGGTACCCCGCTAGGAATACAAGGATCATGCCGGCGTATACCGACAGATTTTCCGCCAGGATGCTTTTGGCGGTCTCGGAGGAGTATGCCAGATTCGTGTTGAATTCCAGTGAGGAAAGACGGCAGTCTTCCAGTACCTTTTTCGTCTTTTCTTCAATATGTTCTGTATTTTCAAAGGAAATGCCCATCATCCGCTGGCCGAGGAGCTGTTCCTCCTTAAGCGCGCCGATGCCGCCGCACATCCTCAAAGCGTAGTCTTCGCTGACCCATGCCATGCTGGAGTAGGAGGAAAGGTTTCCCTCCCACCATCCGCAGAGGGTGAAGGTGTCGGAAGTTACCTTTTTCTTTGTAATGTCTTTGCGCCATTTAATAGTTACAGGAGCGCCGATCTCAGGCGTGATGCCCAGCCGTTTTAAAGTGAGGGTATCAAGCGCAATCTCTGACTCTTTTTCCGGCATAGAGCCTTCCTCGGGAAATGAGAAATCATCTTTTGCGTACTGGTCGCTGGCATAGCGGATTTCCAGCTGGCGCCCGGTGAGGGATTCGTTTTCTGCCATTCCTAGGACGATGCTTTTCCCGTAGGATTTTACGTCCGGGTGGCCGGCGATTGCCTCAATCTGGGAGTCCGTCAGGCTCTTGCATGTGGAGTGGGCGGTAGTGCCGGACTGGTGTAAATACATCTGGATCATGTTCTTTCCCATGCTCTGGGCAAGGGTGAAGAGAGTAGTGAACATCATGGTGGTCATGATGATGGCAAGGATGGCTGCCAGATTGCGGCCTTTGTTTTTCTTTAAGCTGCGTACCGTCAGTGTCTTTACGGCGGAAGGGTGGGGCGGCCTGCCACTTCGTTTCTGCGTGTTTTGGCTGTTTTGGCTCTGCGTGTTGTCTCTGCTTTTCATCTGTGCCTGCTTTGAATTCTGTGCTGTCATCTTTTTTGCCTCCTTTATTCGTATACCCGTCCGTCTTCGATGCGGATGCGGCGGTGGGCCTGGGCGGCGATTTCCGGATTGTGGGTGATCATGACGATGGTCTGGTCAAATTCCCGGCTGGTGAGCTTTAAAAGTTCGATAACTTCGTCGCTTGTCTTGCTGTCCAGGTTGCCGGTGGGCTCATCCGCCAGGATGATGGACGGCTTTCCGGCAAGCGCCCTGGCGATGGCGACCCTCTGCTGCTGTCCGCCGGAGAGGGTGTTCGGCATGTTGTAGAGCTTTCTTTCAAGCCCCAGGAGTGACAGGATGCGCTGGATGAACATCTCATCGGGCGTTTTGCCGTCAAGCTGAATGGGCAGGGTGATGTTTTCATATACGTTTAAAATGGGAACCAGATTGTAATTCTGGAAGATGAATCCGATGTGGCGGCGGCGGAAGACGGTCAAGTCCTCATCGCTTAATTTGGCCAGATTGAATTTGTCAATCTTTACGCTGCCGGATGTGGGGCGGTCAAGGCCGCCGAGCATGTTGAGGAGAGTGGATTTGCCGCTGCCGGAAGTGCCGATGATGGCGGTGAACTCACCGCGCTCGACGGAGATATTTACATCGTCAAGCGCTTTTACGATGTTTGGCTCTGTTCCGTATTGTTTCGTCAGGTTTTTTGTGCTTAAGATACTCATGTCAAATTCCTCTTTTCTTGTTTGTCTTGCTTTGCAGTATAGAGGAAATGCAGAAATTTGCCATATAAAATGCGTAAACTAATATTTACAGTGATTATTTTAATATGTGGAGAGTTGTTTTTTTTCAGTGGGGAAAGATATAATATAGCCAATATCTGTTGCGGGAGGGAGTGATTGTATGGCGAGAACGGTAGGAATCGGGCATCAGGATTTTGAAAAGCTGCGGACAAGGAATCTTTTTTATGTAGATAAGACTTCATTTATTAAAGAGTGGTGGGAAAATGATGATGATGTGACATTGATCGCCCGCCCCAGAAGATTCGGGAAGACTCTGAATATGAGCATTTTCTGATCTGAATAATCTGAAAGTAATAACGACTACATCGGAAGAATACGCAGAGAGCTTTGGCTTTACAGAAAAGGAAGTTTTTGATGCGCTGGACGAGATGGGGATGACAGAAAACCGGGGGAGGGTAAAGAGATGGTACGATGGCTTTACATTTGGCAGCAAAACGGACATTTACAATCCATGGTCCATCATTAACTACCTTGATACAGGAAAGTTTCGTCCCTATTGGGCAAATACCAGCTCAAACAGCCTGGTGGGGAAATTAATCCGGGAGGGAACGAAGAATGTAAAGCTGTCTTTAGAAAGACTTCTCTCTGGGGAATCTGTGGTCACGCCTGTAGATGAGCAGATTGTATATCAAACGCTGGATGCCGACGAGGCGGCAGTCTGGAGCCTTCTGCTTGCCAGCGGGTATCTGAAAGTCATTCATTTTGAGGAGCATGAGGCAGCAGGAACATTCAGTTATTTTGACGCAGGGAGAAAACCGTCAAAGAACAGTGAGCCTGAAAGATTCTACCATGGTTTTGTGCTGGGGCTTATTGTAGAGCTGTCAAGCCGCTATGCGATTACTTCTAACCGGGAGAGCGGATTCGGAAGATATGATGTGATGCTTGAGCCGAAAATGCAGGGCGACGATGCAATAATTATGGAATTTAAGGTGCAGGATGCCGCGGATGGCGAGAAAGCACTGGATGATACAGTGAAAGCAGCGCTCAGGCAGATCGAGGAGAAGAATTACGAGGCGGTTCTGACCGCAAAAGGAATCGCCGGCCAGCGTATACGCAAGCTCGGCTTTGCCTTTTGCGGCAAGGAAGTGCTGATTGGGAGTTAAGGGCGGGCAGGTCAGGGTACCGGTATCATGATCTTCAGCGCAAACCGCCCGTCCTTCTGCCTTGGGATGCACTCCCCGTCATATTTTGCCACGGCGTTTTTGATGTTTGGCAGGCCGAAACCATGGAGGAAAGTGTCTTCTTTGCTTGTGTTCTTTATGGAAAGTGCATCGGGTGGCGTGTTGTTCTCCACGGTGATTACAAGCATATCATGGATGCGGGATGCTTTTGCGGTGATGAGACGCAAGTCTTCCGGCAGCTTTTCGCTTGCCTCAATGGCGTTGTCCAGAGCATTTCCGAAGATGGCGCTGATATCTAAGGGTTCTAAAAATGAACCGTCTTTAAAATGGATGACGGCGCTGAAGTCAATCTTCTTTTCTTTTGCCGCCTGTGCTTTATCACGGATGATGATGTCAAGGAATTCATTCCCGGTATGATAGTAAGTCTCGTACACTTCAATCTGGCTTTTCAGCGTCTGGATGGACGTTTCAACTTCCTCCGGGCGGGCGGACTGGGCCTCGAGCACCAGGAGGTGGTTTTTCATGTCGTGGTAGATGCTGCGTATCCGCCTCTCGTCATCGACCTTCTCCTGATAATAGGAAAGTTTGTTTTCCAAAGTCCGGGCTCGGTAGGCAGTCTGCAGCGAGTCGCTTATGTACGCGGCAAGATACAAGGCCCCAAAACTTGAAAAGATGGAGGCGGCGCAGATGGGGTATACGATTACCGCATTTTCCGGCAGAAAGTAGATGATGGTGAAGATTGCCACAAAGGGCGCCAGCATAAGGGTATCTACGATGATCCACATGCGTTTTGTAAGGCTCTGGGAGATGCGTGTCAGATACTTTTTCATAAAAATCCATACGGCAATCCAGAACAGGAGCCTAAGGAACAGAGAGCAGGTATGGAAAGCGACACTCAATAGCCACATCCGGTCTGTCCATCCTCCCGAATCTAGATTCGGCGCGCCGGTGCTCCAGAAAAAGAGCCGGCAGCCGATGTCCTGCATCAGGTAATTGACGGCAATAAGGGATGGGTAGAAGACAAGGAGCGCCGTCAGCTTTTGGAGAGGCCGCCCCCGGTGGAGCAGGGCAATATAAATGGCGAACCCGAGGAGAGCTCCCAAGAGGTTCGCAAGGTCATTGGAGTAGATGGTTACATCGGCCAGAGGAAGGAGGATGAAAAGAGCCAAAATCTTTAATCCTTTTGTTTCCCTCAGGGGCAGGAAGGTTTTAAGGATTACAAAGAATACAAAACCGTAGGCGCAGGCCAGAAGGAATGTAACAGTATCAAGAAAGCGTATCATAGTCTGTCACCCCAGTATTCCGTAAGTTCTTCCATGAATTCTTTTCGCCGCGGCTGGCTGATGGGAAGGGTCTCTCCCGTGATCAGGGCAATCTCCAGTTTTTTTACATTTTTTACATAGGAAAGATTGACAAGATAAGCATTGTGGCACCGGGAGAACCCGTGGGCCTGCAAATTTTGGGCGATTTCTTTCATGGTCTTGTAGCAGATGATATTTTCCTGTTCGGTGTGAAACAGGAGGTTTCGGTTAAAAGTCTCCACATAGCGGAGGCTCTTTAGCATGATCTTGTATTTCCCGGAATCGTTGGAGACGACGACGGAAGGGCTGTCTTCTATCCTGCGCTTTGCGATGAACTTGTCAAGCTCTGCCTTGAGACGGACGTACTTAAGGGGCTTGATGATGTAATTGACCGCCTGGTATTTGTACCCTTCTAGGCCGTACTGGGTGAGGGTGGTGAGGAAGATGATGCCTACGGATTCGCTCATCTGCCGGATCCGTTCTGCCGCATGCAGGCCGTCCACCAGCCGCATCTGGATGTCCAGAAAGATAAGGTCGGTGGACGGGTCGTATTTTTCGATAAGCTCTAAGCCGTCATAGTAAACGGTCGTCTTAATATCCTGGCTGGTTTCCAGGGTGTATTGTCTGATCAGTTCTGTCAGATGACGGATGAAATCCGGCTCATCGTCGCAGATTGCAATATGTATCATAAGCGTGTTTTCCTTTTATGTAAGATTTTTGTACATTGACTGTCATTATAACGCTTTTTTTCCCGATATGCAAATACAGCTCCACCGGTTGTATTTAAGGCAGGCGGTTTTGAGTTTTCTCGATTTATAAAAAAACCCTTGCAATATACCTATAGTGGGTATATAATAACCTTATAATCTAATAATAAGGGAAGGAGCAGGTGATTTGATGGAAGACATTAATAAAACGGAAGATTTGAAAGAGTGCAGCAGCGGTAAGACAAAGGAACGCACAGAGAAGGAATACAGGGATTTGATTAACCGGCTGAGCAGGATTGAGGGGCAGGTGCGGGGCGTAAAGCGTATGGTTGAGCAGGACGTTTACTGTACGGATATTTTAGTTCAGGTTTCGGCAATCAATGCGGCGCTTAACAGTTTTAATAAAGTGCTGCTTACAGAGCATCTGCGTACCTGCGTTGCGGAGGATATCCGGGCAGGGAAGGAAGAGACCATTGACGAGCTGGTAGCGGCTTTGCAGAAACTTATGAAATAGATATTATGATAAATAAACAGAGGTGGACAGATATATGGAACAATATACAGTGACAGGAATGAGCTGTGCCGCCTGCAGCGCACGGGTAGAAAAGGCAGTGTCTAAAGTGCCCGGCGTGACTTCCTGCTCGGTGAGCCTTCTTACTAATTCCATGGGAGTGGAGGGGCAGGCGGATGCAGACGCAGTTATTGCCGCCGTCACAAGTGCAGGGTACGGCGCGGAAAAAAGAGGCGGCGCAGACGGGAAGACGGGCGCGGGAAGTACAGGGAGAGCAAGCAGGGCAGACAGCATGGGCAGTGCAGCGGCGGAGGAACTATTAAAAGACCATGAGACACCGAAGATGAAAAAGCGGCTGATCGCATCGGTTTGCCTGCTGATTCCGATGATGTACGTGTCTATGGGGCATATGATGTGGAATTGGCCGCTGCCGGAGATTCTGGCGAAAAACCATGTGGCCCAGGGGATTATCCAGCTTTTGTTTGCGACGGCTGTGATGGTGGTGAACCAAAAGTTTTTCATCAGCGGGTTTCGGAGCATGATTCACGGGGCGCCGAACATGGATGCCCTGGTGGCGCTCGGAGCGGGGGCCTCCTATGTGTACAGCACTTACGCTTTATTTGCCATGACAGATGCACAGATGCGGATGGACATGGACGGGGTGATGGCGTACATGCATGAATTCTACTTTGAGTCGGCGGCCATGATACTTACGCTGATTACGGTAGGAAAGATGCTGGAGGCAAGATCTAAGGGAAAGACGACGGATGCGTTAAAGAGCCTGATGAAACTTGCGCCGAAGACAGCAGTGATCCTAAAGGCAGGGGAAGAGGAAGAAGTTCCTGTTGAGCGGGTGAAAAGAGGAGACATATTTGTGGTGCGCCCCGGGGAAAATATCCCGGTGGACGGTATTGTGCTGGAGGGCAGCAGCGCGGTGAACGAGGCAGCTCTTACCGGGGAGAGCATCCCGGCTGATAAGGAGGCGGGCGACAGTGTGTCGGCGGCAACGCTGAACCAGTCCGGATATTTGAAATGTGAGGCCACCAGAGTCGGGGAAGATACTACATTGTCGCAGATTATCCAGATGGTCAGCGACGCGGCGGCGACGAAAGCGCCCATCGCAAAGGTTGCAGACAGGGTGTCGGGCGTATTCGTTCCGGCAGTCATCGGCATTGCTGTGGTGACGACAATTGTGTGGCTCTTAGCGGGGCAGGGGATTGGCTTTGCGCTGGCGAGAGGAATCTCGGTGCTTGTGATCAGCTGTCCGTGTGCCTTGGGGCTTGCTACGCCGGTGGCCATCATGGTGGGCAACGGCATGGGCGCGAAGAATGGCATTATGTTCAAGACGGCTGCCTCCCTGGAAGAGACCGGGAAAACGAAGGTTGTAGCGCTTGATAAGACCGGAACGATCACAAAGGGCGAGCCGGAGGTGACGGATATCTGTGCGGCAGAAGATGTGACAGAAGAAGAGCTTATAGCCTATGCTTACGTACTGGAAAAGAAGAGCGAGCATCCGCTGGCGCGGGCAGTTCTTGTGCTCGGCGAGGGCCGGGAGAAAGAGATCGAGGACTTCCTGGTTGACGGGCAAGGGTATGAGAAAGCGGAAGTGGCAGGATTTTGCGCGGTTGCAGGAAACGGGCTGACCGGGCGGATGGGCAGCGATATACTGACAGGCGGCAGCCAGAAGTTTATTTCCGAGACGGTCAGCATTCCGGAAAGAATGAATGAGAAGGCGAAAGAGCTTGCGAGAGAAGGAAAGACTCCGTTGCTGTTCAGTAAGAACTGGAGATTTCTGGGCATTATCGCCGTGGCGGATGTTATGAAGGAAGACAGCCCTGCGGCGGTGAAAGAGCTTCAGGATATGGGCATCCATGTAGTGATGCTTACAGGAGACAATGAGCTTACAGCCAGGGCCATCGGGAGGCAGGCGGGCGTTGACCAGGTGATTGCGGACGTCTTGCCGGACGGGAAAGAAAGCGCCATCCGCGCCCTGAAGAAAAAAGGGAAGGTTGCCATGGTAGGCGACGGAATCAATGATGCCCCGGCTCTGACCAGGGCGGATATGGGCATCGCCATCGGGGCGGGAACGGACATTGCCATCGACGCGGCTGACGTGGTGTTGATGAAGAGCAGGCTCAGCGATGTTCCGGCAGCGATCCGGCTGAGCCGGGCGACTCTGGTAAATATCCATCAAAATCTGTTCTGGGCATTTATCTACAATGTCATCGGCATACCGCTGGCGGCGGGAATATGGATTCCTCTGTTCGGGCTGAAACTGAATCCTATGTTCGGGGCGGCAGCGATGAGCCTTTCCAGTTTCTGCGTGGTGACCAATGCGCTGCGGCTGAATCTTTTTAAGATGTACGATGCAAGTAAGGATAAAAAGGACAAAAATAATGAAAAAAATAAATTGAAGGAGGATAATACGATGAAAAAAACAATGAAGATTGAAGGTATGATGTGCGGGCACTGTGAGGCGAGGGTTAAGAAGGTGTTAGAGGCTCTGTCGGAGGTTTCAGAGGCGGCAGTAAGCCATGAGGCAGGAACGGCTGTAGTAAGCCTGAGCGGAGATATTTCTGATGAAACGCTGAAAAAAGCGGTGGAAGAACAGGATTACCAGGTGACGGGGATCGAGTAATAAGAAGTTTCTGTAGTTTTTTTACGGAAGAAAAGCACTTGGTACAGTTTGTGAAGAGAACTGTACTAAGTGCTTTTGTATTGCATGATTTTGATCATTAGAGGAAATCATGGTCATAACTAAATCATGTTCACGATGTAAAAGTTTGAATAGAAAAAAAGAAAATCTTGTAGTACAATGTAATTGGGCGTATTTCATGCTTTAAGGAGGAATCCCATGAAACCAATGTTTAAATACAGAGGTGACAAGTCGAAAGAAATTGATCGTTTTATTAATAATATGCCGAAAGATTATTCTGGATACATAGAGCCGTTTTTGGGAGGAGGAGCTCTTTATTTCCATCTTCAGCCGGATAAGGCGATTGTAAATGACATAAATTTTAAATTATTTTCTTTTTACAAGGAAATAAACAGCATCCAGAAGAAAAAGTGGAAAATAAGAATGAAATTCTGTACTATTTGATGAGAGATGCATTTAATCATAAAATTGAAACAGAGTATCTTGATGCGGTTGTGTATTTTTTTATAAATAAAACGGCGTATTCTGGCATGATAAGATATAATGCAAATGGAGAGTACAATGTGCCGTTTGGCAGATATAAGAATTTTAATACGAAATTGATTTCTGATGAGCATTATAAACTTTTGCAAAGAACAGAAATATACAATTATGATTACTCAAAGATATTTGATATGGCAGAGAAGGATGATTTTATTTTTTTAGATCCCCCTTACGATTGTATTTTTAGTGATTACGGAAATGATAATTATAAAGATGGATTTGGAGAGAAGGAACACAGAAGACTGGCTAATGATTTTAGAAATCTTTCTGTTAAGGCTTTGCTTGTGATTGGTAAAACACCTTTGACAGAGGAACTGTATGGGAAGTACATTGTAGAGGCATATGACAAATCGTATGCTGTTAATATAAGGAATAGGTTTAAGTCAGATGCAAAACATATTATTGTAACGAATTATTAGAGGAGAGATTGAATGGCTTATTTAAAGAGCAAAACACTTTTTTTTACAACATCGCCCAGAACTCCATTAAAAATGATTCCAGAGATAGAAGTGCTTGCAAAAATGGCACAGGATGAAAATGAATGGTATGCAAAAATCAAGGATAAGGCATTGAACTGGCTATGATTAGTCTTTTATGGGACAAAAGGCATGAAAAATATTTTATCAGGAGTGATGTGAGATGTCGGGAAGACAGGTAAAGCTGGAACATGCGGAAAAGGGCAGCATCCTTTACCATTATACAAAGAGCAACGGAATAAACGGCATTATCAACCATAACTGCTTTTGGGCGACAAAGAGCGATTTTTTGAACGATCCTACCGAGTTTTCGCACATATACGGCATTATCGAGGATGTGTGCAGGGAGAGTATTAAGGACGCAGAGCTTAGGGAGATGTTCCTTAAGGACTCGATCTATGCGGGAAGGGAGAAGAACAGGGAATATTTCGTGCTTTCTTTTTCAAAATGCAGGGACAGCATTACGCTGTGGTCGGAATTTGCGAACAAGACGGGCTACAATATAGGTTTCCGCAGCGACGGCATCATCGCAAGGATTGAGGAGGCGGCGGAGATCGCCTATCACGGGCTTGTGGTTTACGACGGGAAGAAACAAAAACAGCTCATTCGGAAAAATATCTGTAATTACCTGCCGAACCTTCTCCGCGCTCCCCTTGAACAGATTCTTGAGGCGGGGAGGGCGGACAGGCAGGATGCTGCGTATGTGAAAGCGTGCAGGAAATTCCAGCGGACGGCGGATGTCTACGCGATGTTTTTTAAGTACGGGGGATTTGCAGAAGAGCAGGAGTATCGGTTCGTCTTCAAAAAGCAGAAGGATACGAAGGTGTATTTCCGGGCGAAGGACGGTTTCATGCTCCCGTATATTGAGATTCCGCTGAGTGAGAAAAACCTCCCCGTGGAGGAGATTGTGATTGCGCCCCAAAACCATATTGACCTGGCAAAGAGCGGGATGGAATATATGCTGCACACGAAAGGATATAGGACGGAGGTGTCATTGTCCAGTATAAAGCTGAGATATTAGGCGCGGCGGTGGCAGGAGAGCCGGGGAACAAAAGAGAAGCAGATTGCGGAAAGGAATAGATTATATGAGGCTTACAGGTATATCTGACACATATGTTTTGAATAACGGGGTGGAAATCCCTTGTGTCGCTTTCGGCACATACAAGGCGGCAGAGGGGGATAATGTTGAGATACTAAAGCGGGCGATCGCATGCGGCTACCGCTATTTTGATACGGCGTCCTTTTATGGAACGGAGACTTATCTTGGGCAGGCGGTGAAAGCAAGCGGCATTCCCAGGGAGGAGTTCTTTATCACGTCAAAGATGTGGAAGGATGAGATGGGGTATGAGGCGGCGAAGGAGGCATTTGCTAAAAGCCTTGAACGGCTCGGGACGGACTATCTGGATCTTTATCTTATCCACTGGCCGCAGCCGTCGCCGGACTGCAGGGAGTGGAGGACAATCGATGCCGAGACGTGGCGGGCGCTTGAGGAGCTTTATGAAGCGGGGAAGGTGCGGGCGATCGGACTCAGCAATTTCCTGCCCCATCATGTAGAAAATCTCCTGAAAAACTGCCGCGTCCGGCCTATGGTGAACCAGATTGAGTTCCATCCGGGGCATACGCAGGAGACGGTTGTGGCGTATTGTAAGGAGCGGGGGATTCTCGTGCAGGCGTGGAGCCCTATTGGAAGGGGCAGGGTTCTTGAGGATGAGCTGATCGTGGAGCTGGCAGCAAAGTACGGCGTATCTTCGGCTCAGGTCTGCCTGCGGTACGCCCTACAAAGAGGCGTGGTTCCTCTTCCGAAGTCATCGTCCGAGGAGCGGATGAGGCAGAACCAGGATTTGTTTTCATTTGAGCTGACGGAGGAGGATATGTACCGAATCGGGGCGATGCCGCCTGCTGGGTGGTCGGGAGAGCATCCGGAAAGGGAGAGAGTGAGGGCTTTGTGTAAAATTTAACTGATGATATGCGCCAGAGGGCTGGGAACGGCTGTCTGGCATTTTTTATTTTTTTCATCAAATTTTAATTTTTTTATGTGGAATATATTGACAAAAAATAGGG
>OFGR01001854.1_pt1 | contig 15438 bp, 18 predicted proteins | sample 1521811 | NCBI WGS metagenome assembly OFGR01 (sample SAMEA3504098, study PRJEB24116) | mouse gut metagenome | biome: mouse gut; feature: mouse-associated habitat; material: faeces | place: Denmark | collected 2011
CACAGGCCGCCCCTACATAAAATCTGCGGAAAGGACATTCCTTTTTTGCAAACCCCCTTGACTTTTTGCCCAAGCACTATTATACTTGTTGCAGGAGCATAAAGTGAGGTGAGCGAATGTCTCCTCGAACAGGCCGCCCCCGCAAGGAAGTTACCAAGAGTGTAAACCTCGGTCTGCGAATCACAGAGGAAACGGCGGACAAATTGCAGCGCTGTGCGGATGCACTTGGGATATCCCGGACAGAGGTTATCGAAAAGGGAATTGACCTTGTGGAACAAGGCATCAAAAAATAGAAACAGCCCGCCAACCCTAGACAAGTTACGGACTGCTCCTATTTACCAAACCCGGAGGAGTGGCAAATCTGATTATGCCACATCGCCGGGAAAAAATCAAGGAGGAACCAATGAATATACGGGAAGAATTGATTGATTTGGACGCGGTGGTCAATCAGGTTTCCGGCGGGATCAACGCGGTTGCCGCCATGTCCAGGGGGCTGGACCGGGTGGATGACCCCTATGCGGACGGCTTTTATTTTCTCACCGACCGTCTGATACAGGCCGCCCAAAGCCTGCGGGAACAGACGGACCGCTGTCTCCGGGCGATGTGGCAGGCAAAAGGAGCGGATACATAGTGAAGTACAAAATTCAAGGCGAGCCCACTCCGGTGGTCATCTGCGACCTGAATCCCGGAGAGACTATGATTACCGAAAAGGGCTCCATGGTCTGGATGTCCCCGAACATGGACATGCAGACCTCCGCCGGAGGGATCGGCAAGGCCTTCGGCCGGATGTTCTCCGGGGAGTCCATGTTCCAGAACTTTTACACCGCCCAGGGCGGGCCGGGGATGATCGCCTTCGCCTCCAGCTTCCCCGGGGCCATTCTGCCCGTGGAGATCACCCCGGACAGGCCTGTCATCGCCCAGAAATCCGCCTTCCTGGCTTCGGAGCAGGGGGTGGAGCTGTCGGTGTTCTTCCAGAAGAAGTTGGGGGCCGGCTTCTTCGGCGGCGAGGGCTTTATCATGCAGAAGCTCTCGGGCCGGGGCATGGCCTTCCTGGAGATTGACGGCTATGGGGTGGAGTACACCCTGGCGCCGGGCCAGCAGATGGTCATCGACACCGGAAACCTGGCCATGATGGACGCCACCTGCTCCATCGACATCCAGAGCGTCAAGGGGGTCAAAAACGTCCTCTTCGGCGGCGAGGGCATGTTCAACACCGTGGTCACCGGCCCGGGCCGCATCCTCCTCCAGACCATGCCCATGAGCGCCTTCGCCGGGGCCATCGCCTCGGTGCTGCCCACCAAGGGCTGAGCGATTTGTCCCGCTGTTTTCCAGACAGCGGGATTCTTTTTGTTGACTTTCTACAACTGATGTCGTATGATAAGAGGGACGATTGGAGGGATTTTTCATGAACAAAAGACGATGGGGAATGCTTCTGCTGGCCGGACTGCTGACGGTTCCGCTGGCCGCCTGCGGCAAAAAGGACCCCGGAGGGGCCTCCTCCTCCGCCCCACCCGACGAGCCCGCAGTTTCCGTCATCGCCCCGGTGGAGCCGGAGCCCGAACCGGAGCCGGTTTTCCCCTACGCCCACCCGCTCACCGGCGAGGGGCTGGACCAGGACATCAGCGGAAAACGGCCCATCGCCGTCATGTTCAACAACTTGAAAAAGGCCCTCCCCCAGCTCGGCGTCTCCCAGGCCGACGTGGTCTATGAGATCGTGGCCGAGGGGGGCATCACCCGGATGATGGGGGTCTTCCAGGAGCTGGAAGGCGTGGGCGAGCTGGGCAGCATCCGCTCCGCCCGGGACTACTACGTCAACCTGGCCCTGGGCCACGACGCCATCTATATCCACGCCGGGGGCAGCCCCCAGGCCTACGAGGCCCTGGGTGGTTGGGGGGTCACCCACATCGACTTTGTCAACGGCCCCTATGGAAACATGTGCTGGCGGGACCCGGACCGGCGGAAAAACGCCGGGCTGGAGCACTCCCTCCTCACCTCCAGCGAGAAGGTGCTGGAGCAGATGCCCAGCCGCTTCCGCCTGGACCACGAGGAGGGGTACAGCGTGGGCTGGACCTTCGCCAAGGACGCCCCCGCCGGGGGGCAGCCGGCGGAAAAGCTGACGGTGCCCTTCTCCAACTATAAGACGGGGTATTTTACATACGACAAGGAAACCAACCTGTATTTCACCGCCCAGAGCCTGGACGGCTCCGACCCCATCTCCTACGTGGACGGGGCCAGCGGCCAGGCGGTGGGGGTGGGCAATGTGCTGGTGCTGTACACCGACGTCTCCCGGGTCCCGGGGGACTCCGCCGGGCGCATGTCGGTGCGCACCACCGGAACCGGGGACGGGCTCCTCCTCCGGGACGGCCAGCTCTATGAGATCACCTGGCGGCGGGACAAGCGGACCGACAACTACTCCTTCCTGGATAAGTCCGGCCAGCCCATCCCCCTGGCCGTGGGCCACAGCTATATCAACATTGTCAGCGCCGCCGCTGAGGCGGCCTGGGAGTAAGAACACAGCCCGCCGGAACCCCGGCGGGCTGTCCAATTGCTGGCAGGACTACCCCGCCACGGCTCCGCCGTGCCACCCCCCTTCAGGAGGAGGGCTTTTCCCTGCGGGGGCGGGGCGTGTGCGGGTCTATGGGTGCAATGTGTAGGGACGGACATTGTCCGCCCGTAAAAAGATATATTTACCTATCGCAAGCGGGCTCTTGCCAAACGGGGCAAAGGGTGCTACAATGGCATAGGATATAAAGAATCCGTAAATTTCCGACGAAAGGAAGTGGGACCAGAATGGAAGGCCGAAGTTGCCGCGGAGCGGAGCGCTGCCACCAACGAGGGGCGGCGGACCGGGCTGGTTCCCCGTCCCGCCGCCGGAGCTGATTCCAGAGGGACGCGGTCCTTCTCCTTGTCATGGGCAGCCACAGGCCTGCCGCGCCCGGAAGGGTACGGCCCGCCTGTGGTTTTTCGCACCCGGCGCTGAAAAAAGACGAGAGGAGGAGCGCAATCATGCATGACAACTACGACCTGGACCAGATGATGGAGCTGGTCCAAGAGCGGAAATTCCGCGCCCTGCGGGAGATTTTAACCGAGATGAACGAGGTGGACATCGCCGGGTTCCTGGACGGGCTGGAGGTGGAGCAGGAGCTGCTGGTGTTCCGCCTTCTGCCCAAGGACCTTGCGGCGGAGGTCTTCGCCTACCTGGAGGAGGACCAGGAGAAGCTGATCGGCGCGCTCAGCGACAAGGAGCTGCGGGAGGTGCTGGACGAGCTGTATCTGGACGACACGGTGGACCTGATCGAGGACATGCCCGCCAATCTGGTGTCCCGCATCCTGCGCAACACCGACGCTTCCACCCGAAGCCAGATCAACCAGCTGCTCAACTACCCCAAGGACTCCGCCGGCTCCCTGATGACCACGGAGTTCGTCTACCTCCACCCCAACAACACGGTGGAGGAGTCCTTCGCCCGCATCCGCAAGGTGGGCCTGGACAAGGAGACGGTCTATACCTGCTATGTCACCGCCAACCGGGTCCTCCAGGGTGTGGTGACGGTGAAGCGGCTGCTCATGTCCACTTACGAGACAAAAATCAGCGACATCATGGAGACAAACATCCTGTCCGTCACCACCCACGAGGACAAGGAGGAGGTCGCCCAGATGTTCTCCAAGTACGACCTCACCGCCCTGCCCGTGGTGGACGGGGAGAACCGCCTGCTGGGCATTATCACCGTGGACGACGCCATGGACGTCATGGAGGAGGAGGCCACCGAGGACATCGAAAAGATGGCTGCCATTCTGCCCACCGACAAGCCCTATTTTCAGACCGGCGTGGTGGAAACCTGGAAGCACCGCATCCCCTGGCTGCTGCTGCTGATGATTTCCGCCACCTTTACCGGCACCATCCTGGGCTTTTTTGAGGAAGCCCTTGCCGCCAACGCCGCCCTCACCCTGTTTATCCCCATGCTGATGGACACCGGGGGCAATTCCGGCGGACAGGCCTCTGTCACCATCATCCGGGCCATGTCCCTGGGGGATGTGGAGTTTGCCGACTGGCTGCGGGTGATCTGGAAGGAGCTGCGGGTGTCGGTGCTGTGCGCCCTCACTCTGGGGACGGTGGTGTTCGGCAAGGTGATGGTGGTGGACCGGAAGGATGCCACCGTGGCCGGAGTGGTGGCTTTGACCATCTTTTTTACCATCGTTATCGCCAAGCTTATCGGCTGTACCCTGCCCATGCTGGCCAAGCGGCTGGGCTTCGACCCGGCGGTGATGGCCTCCCCCTTTATCACCACCGTGGTGGACGCTCTGTCCCTGCTGGTCTATTTCGCCATCGCTACCCAGGTTTTAGTATTGTAAAGCAACGCCCCCGGCTGGAATTTACTCCGGCCGGGGGTGTTTCAGAATATTAGTAATCGGGCATATCTGTCAAATCAAGATACTGCGCCAGTGCGGCATATCCACTGACAAGACCGCCGTTTTCGGTGTTTTCCACCTTGATCTTGTAAGTTCCAGAGCCGGCGCCTGCGCGGAAGAAAATAGCCTGATTCTGGTCCTCTCCCGGAACAGCCATGGAGCCGACTACCTTTTCACGTGTACCGTCAATGCGGATGAGGTAGGCTGTGCAGGCATATTTGGTATCGTTTCGATAATAGAAACGCAGATAGTCGCCGTCATCTGGATTGGCTGCCACTGAATTGGTTTTATCTGTGTTGGTTTTGTACAGCGATTGGGCAATAAGCCGGGGGTGCGGTGTGACAACCTCCTCACTGGGAACGGCAGCGAAGGAGCCCTCGGAGGCAAACGCGGGAGCAGACACACACAGGGACATGACCAGAGCCAAGGCCATAGATGTAAAGCGATTCATAGTGAATCTCCTTTTTAAATTTATTTGGGAATTTGCAAGCTGCGGTTGGAAGGCTATCCTCCTTTCTGGCTGGGGGTCCGGCTTATCCAAGTCTATTGGAGGTTTGTGAAATTTTTTATGCGTTAAACTGCACAGCGGAAATCTCAAAATCCATATTTTGAGATATTGCCCCGTAGTAACTGAGACGCACAGATAACCAAGGCATAAGACCATCGTTCTCTTGTCCAATTCGCAAGGTACGTGTCACGGTCTGGCCAGCGGGCACCTGAGTCGAGATCAGTTCCCGCCCAACCGTATACTCTCGTCCCAGCATAAGAACCAGACTCTTTGTTCCCTTATTGGTCACGGTAACGCTTATGCAGTCGCCGTTGCTTGTTTGGACAGGAATTTTTACGTTGTAATCGGCTGTGGAACGGTATTCTGTTTTCTCTAGGATTGGAAATCCATCGGCCTTGATGGGAACGATTTCTGTAAACGCTCCTGCTACTTGGCCTTCACGGGTCAATGGCAGAGAATTGCTTTCATTCCCTTGCCCTGTAACGGATATATCCTCGCCGCTTATGCCTTTAAACGTACCCAAGGACACTGTGCTAGTGGTTCCATCCCAGGAGACAGGGGTATCTAACAGGCGGGAAACATAGGCCAGGGGGAGGTAGGTAGTGCCGCCTCCGGTCTCATCAATATATGAAATACTGGACGGAATCGACTGACCGTTGCTTGCTTTTAAGCTTTCTCCCTTAGAAAACACTGCACGCCCATTCATAGCTAGCGTCACCTGAGAGAAGTTGACTGTACCTGACATAGCCATGGCGCTGGAAATGCAAGCAAATACCAAAGTGGCGGACAAGAAGCCCTTCCAGAAGTTAAGCCTGGATTGTTTCTTCATATTGTTTTTCCCTCCCATAAATCAGGGGACATAGACGAATTGTCTGGCACGGATAAAGAAATTCATCATATGTCCGTCGCGTGAGTGGACTGTGACGATAAGAGGACCTTCGATGTCGCCCATGTCCTGGCGTGTAATGCGGTATGTAAAATCCTTGCCCTGTTCCAGCATAAACTGTGAGCTGGATACTTCGGTCCCACATAAATTAAAGACAGGATATAAGTCCCCATTTCCATCCGTATTGTCGATATAAACATTGACGCAATTACCCTCTGCGGCAACGCAGTTGCCCTGAACACTGTATGGGCCCTCGCCGGTATAGGTGCCCTGGAACAGCACCGCTCTGGGTGAAACAGAATTACCTTCAATTATCTCGACTGTAATACCGTTTTGGCTCCAGACAACTTGGCTGGCACAGCCCTCAGAAGAAGTAGCGGCTGCACTGAAGGACATCAGACTAATGGTCATAGCTACAGCCAGCATAACATATGTAATTTTTTTCATGGAAAGCGCTCCTTTCAAATTTTATTGTATAGCGGTGCGAAACATTTTACCACAGCAGGCAGCTAAACCCTGACCATACGGCATCATCCTTCTTTTGTAGATATAGGCGCTTTTAAGCCTATTCAAATTATACATTACAACAATCTGTATGTCAATAAAAAATATATTGACAATGAAATGTTTTTTGCTATAATAAGCCTGTACTCTATAGGGTTGTGTGATGAATCATATGGGAAGAAAAGAAAAAATGAGCGGGAACCCCGCAAACATTCAAATCGCGCTGAAAAAAGCCACCACCGAAATGATGGTGCTGCATCTTCTGCGCCAAAAACCGATGTACACCTACGAGATGATGAACGCCATTGAGGAGCGCAGTGGAGGGGATATCGTCTTCAACACGCTGTACCTGTCCATCTACCGCCTGGAGGAAAACGGCTACATCCGGGAGCACGAAAAGGTAATGAGCGAAGACAACCGCGTCCGCATCTATTTTGCCATTACCGACGCCGGGTCCGCTTACTTCGACGAGCTGGTGAAGGGCTACCTGCGTTACACCGCCGCACTGGCTCGCGTTCTGGAGCTGGAATAAGGGGGTGAGCAGTATGGAAAACATCAGTTTGGACATGTCCGGCTACCTCCACAGTCTGGAAAGCTTTCTGGACTGCCCTAAAACCACCCGCAGGCCCTTTTTGGACCGGACAAGGCGGATGATTCAGGATTTTATCCAGAGCAAGCCGGACGCTACTTCCCAGGAGGTGGCCAATTTCCTGGGGGACCCGAGAGAACTGGCCCAGGGCTTTCTGGAGACGCTGGACCCAGAGATGCTGGAGCGTTACCACAGGCGGAAGAAGCTTCTTCTGCACGGATGTGTGGTAGCTTTGGTTGTAGCATTAGTTGTTATGACGGCATGGGGCATTCACCTTTGGAAGGAGCCGACTAGTACGCTTGAAGTGACTGAAAGAATTACTATTTATTCTGAACTGACGGAGGGGTTATAATGAAAAAAGTAGGCACTCTATGTCTAGTTTTGCTTTTATTGACATCTATGATGCTCCCAATACAGGCAATATCAGATAATACACAGGAAATCGAAGTGATTCATACCAGATTCGGTGAATATGAAGTTGAAGTTAAGACTGTTATCTACGCTTCTGCCTCTCGTAGTAGTAGCAGAAGCGCAGATAAATTAGTCTCGATAAAAAGGGACGGTAAAGTTATAGCTGATGTAACCCTGTCTGCTACCTTTGGCTATGACGGCAAGACTGCATGGATATCTAACACCGGCAGCTCTCATACTACATATAGTGGATGGAGCTATGGCAGTGAAAAGATTACTAAATCCGGTGGAACTGCTTCATTATCTGCTACTCTTAGCCACTTGTTGTATAGAAATGTCCCCGTCAATATTTCCCTGACCTGCTCCCCCACAGGACAAATCAGCTGAATCAAAAAGACCGCCCCCATCCGGAATGCCGGCTGGGGGCTTGTCCTGTTTAGAGGTTGTCCGCTGTGTCAGACTGCTGCGCCCGCAATTTATCCAAAATCGCGTGGATGTTGGGCTGGGTAGGCATAAACTTTGCGCCACGCTTAAGTAAACCGACAACCCGTCTGGCCTTCTTTTCAATTTCGCGTGCCGTATGCTCGCTTGTTAGACGAAGGTGGTTGCCGGATACGGTATATTTTCGCTCGATATAACATTCTGTTATCGGGAAAATATCCTGAATCAAAAAGACGCTCTGCCGGCCGTTGTCCAGCCTGGCAATGTGCAGCGTGTCACATGGTTTGCCCTTTTCGATACGCTGATCGATGATGCGCTGATATTTTTCGATTCGGCTGGAGAGGGGAATCATCCAATAGAGCCCGTTTTTTGTATCCTGAAAGCAATAATAATGGGGGCGGTTTGCATCCTTGTTTCCCTTCAGGTATGGGTCAGACATATCCTGGAAAAAGCGATCTTTAATAATGTAGAAACCGGATTTTTCCATCTGTCCTCACTCTTTATTATGTAGAAGAAATAATATCCCTGTCCGATAACCTGGCAGGGATATTACTTACGCCCCAACCACTTATATACCGCATATTGGTCAGCGGTAAAACTTGCAACCCAACCACTTATATACCGCATATTGGTCAGCGGTAAAACTTGCAGGAGCTTTTCTACAAACAGTATATGCGAAATTGCGGATGCTGTCAACAGGAAATTACAGCTTGCGGATGTCCTGCCTGCGGCGGCACCTGCACAGAAGCCTGCGGAAAGGATTACAGGTTATCCATATTCCGCAGATAGGCCTCCGCGCCGTAGCGCAGGCAGCGCTGGAGCCGCTGCTCCCCCCGTTTGATGGTGCGGGAGACGGTGGACTTGTCCACCCCCATGACCTCCCCGATCTCCCGCATATTTTTCCCCTCGGCGTAGTACAGCAGCATCACCTGCCGCTGCTTGGCGGTCACGTCCTCCCGCAGGCAGCGGATCAGGTTGCGCTTCAGACGGCTGATCTCCTGGCTGTTGTCGGCGGCGATCTGCCGGGAGTACATGGCCATGTCGGCGGCGTAGAGCTTGCCCTTTCTATATCGTGTATTTGGCATTCCGGCGATACCCCCTGTCATAGTAGCGCTCGGTTAAAACGGCCAGTTCGTTGGCCTCCCGCAGCATGGTGGACAGCATCCGGATGCGGTCCTGAAGCTGGCAGCGCCGGTCGGCGTTCCGGGTCTGTCTCAGCAAATATTCCAGCTGGCAGATACGCAGGTCCAGCGCGTGGGCGTGGGCCCGGTACTCCAGCGAAAGCTCAGCTAACGTCATCACATTCCCTCCTCAGCTTGTAAACGGTTCCAGCACTGGGCGCACAGCCCCCCACTGCCCCAGGGCCGGTCGTATTGATATTGCTCCCCGCCGCATTGGGGACAAAACCAGGCCGGCGGCTGTGTCTGAATGTCCCGAAGGGGTGGGGCAAAAAATTTTTTGTTTTTTACTTGACAGACCTCCTATTCTTTGCTATAATAATGCCTGCTGTTGGACAGCCGCCATGTGCTGGTGTAGCTCAGCCGGTAGAGCAGCTGATTTGTAATCAGCAGGTCGGGGGTTCGAATCCGTCCACCAGCTCCAACGAAATATGGAGGAGTTCCCGAGTGGCCAAAGGGGGCAGACTGTAAATCTGTTGCGTTTTGCTTCGGTGGTTCGAATCCACCCTCCTCCACCAAGAAGATCGGTTTTTCCATTAGGAAAGCCGGTCTTCTTTTTTTCGCGCCAGCAGGCCAACAGAGAAAATCACAGTTATAGAACAAACGTTCTATAACTGTGATTAGGATACTATTTTCTGCCGGGAATGTCAACGGGGAAAATCGAAAATTTGTTCGATAACATACCGGTTTATGGGACTGTTCCGGGCTGAGCGCGGACACAGGAGGGCATGAGAAGATCTCTAAAGCGATATGTTTAATGAAATTAAGAGGCTGTTATGTCTATTTTTCTAAGGACTGTATCCTTTGCCGGTATTTGTTGGGTGTTATCCCCACAAGGCGTCTAAAGGTGGCACAAAAATAGCTTCGGCTGTTAAATCCGGTGAGATATGCAATATTTTCCACAGACATACCGGTCCGCTCCAACAGTTCCCGGCCCTTTTCAATACGGAATTTCGTAAGATACTGATTCAGCGTCACACCGAACTGTTTTTTAAACACCTGGGTAAAGTAGCAGGGGCTGAAATTGAAGGCCTGAGCGATATCTTCCAGCCAAATGGGCTGGCTATAATGCTGGCTGATATAGGCCTGGACCGGCATTTTAAAGCGGTGTTCCGGGTTGGGGTCGTACTGCTCCAAAACGTGAGCCACCTGTTGGCAAAACTCCAGAAACAGTGTCCGGATACCCAGGAAAAACTGGCTGGACAGGACCTGTTCCGCACAGGGACCGGAGATGGCCGCCGCAGTCTGTTCTGGGACGGCGCATTGGACACACCAGCTTTCCACCCTGTGAATCAGCCGGACAATTTCCACCCTCATTTGCTGGGGCTGGAGTTTCGCGCTGTCCAGGGCCTGAAACAGCTGCTCAGCCCGCTGCCGGATCTGCTGCTCATTGCGCCGTCCAACGGCGGCCAGCAGGCTGCTGTAATGCTGCTGAAGGTCTACCGGTGTGGAGATAACCTGTCCGTCCTGAGCGGTCAAATTGGCGCCCTGCCCGTAGTAAAACGTCCAGTCAAGCGCCTGCTGCAGCCGGATGTACATGGGAGGAAAGTGGGACAGGCTGGTACACCGGCCGCTGATACACACCGACAGGGTGTAGCTGGTGTGGAGCCGGACCCGCCGCCGGACCTCCTTCACAAAGCCCATCAGAAACTCCTCCACAGTGACTGTGCCGTATTCCTCCAGGCACAGAAAGCAGATGACCCGGTCGGTATTGATCAAATTGGCGGCAAACCCGGACACTCTGAGCTCCTTCAGGTAGGTACGAATGGTGTTTACCACCAGGTCTTTCTGAAAAAACTCACGGGTGATTTCCAGCCTTTTGGACAGAAAAGAGTAGTCGTCGATTTGAATGAGCAGAAAATAGTCCGGCAGGGTGGTCAAGTCCACCGTTTGAAGAGCGTCTGCCACCCGGTCCGGGCGAATATTTTCAAAAACCAGGCTATATGCAAGCTCGCTGGAAAACAGATCCAGCGAGGTGAAGTCCCATTTCCAATAGGAGAGCTGTTCCTCAATCGTCATACGGGGGGCAATATGGCTGCTCATAGGGTGTACCTCCGGGCGAGATGTTTTTTTAGCATAGCATATTGCCCGGCAGAGCGCAAGAATTGCAGTGGTTGTTTTTGATAAATTCAGCGGAAAAAGATTGTGAATAGTTGTGTTGATTTTTTGAAATCAAAAATTTTTTATTTTTTATCAAAATATTTCTCGTATTCAAAGCGCTGAAAATCCAGTATACTGGCTCCACCGAATTCGGAAACACTTCCCGTTCCGCCGGCGGAGCGACCTGATTCTGCCGCGGAAGCAAAGAAAACAGCTCTTTTGTGTCAGATAATAGGAGGGATATTGTGGAAGCTTTTTTGAATGCGTTTGACAACATAACAGGAACGATTGTTGGCATTGTTTGGCCTGACAATATTTGCTGGGTGCTGCCTCCGCCTTTATTGAGTGTACTCTGGCCCAGATTTACAAGACCCGCAGCGAGGACGGCACCTATATCGGCGGCCAAGCCTATTATGCGGAGCGGGCCCTGGGCATTAAGTGGTTTGGTACCGCTATGGCTGTCATCCTTGTGGGGAGTAACGTATTTGGCAATCCCTGCGTCCAATCCAACACAATTTCCACCGCTGTGGCCAACGCCTTCCAGATTCCTGCCTGGATAGTTGGCCTGGCTATCGCCGGAGCTATGGCGTTGGTGGTGTTTGGCGGCATCCGCCGTCTGGCCGCCTTGGCCGAGAAGATTGTGCCTACCATGTGTATCGTCTATCTGACCATTGCCGTAATCCTGATTGGCGCGAACTTCGCCAAGCTGCCTGGAGCCATTGGCCTGATTTTCTCCTCGGCCTTTAACCCCCGTTCCGCCTTTGGCGGCATGATGGGTACCGCTCTGGTCTGGGGTGTGCGCCGGGGCGTCTACTCCAACGAGGCCGGTCAGGGTACGGGCACCGCCCCCGCCGCTGCCGCTGACGCCGACAATCCCTGCGACCAGGGCCTGGTTCAGGCGCTGTCGGTATACATCGACACTCTGGTGGTCTGCACCATCTCCGCTCTGTGTATGCTGTGTACCAATTGCTACAACGTCCTCGGGGTGGACGGCAGCATGGTGGTGGAGTATTTGCCCGGTCTGCCCGACGGCATCCCCTATGTTCAGAGCGCCATTGCCTCTGTCCTGCCCCTGGGTGAGATCATCGTGGCTTTCCTGATTACCACCTTTGCCTTCACCTCTCTGATGAGCTACTATCTGGAGGCCGAAATACACATTGAATATTTGACCATGAAGCTGCCCTCTGCCCTTCAGAAAACCATTTTAAATGCGCTGCGTCTGTGCTTCCTGTTTATGGTGTTTATCTCCAGCTCCTGGCCCATCACCCGGGTCTGGAATATTACCGACATCGGCGGCGGCGTCCTGACGTGGGCTCACCTCACCCTGCTGGTCATTATCTGCGGCCCCGCTGTCAAGGCCCTGCGCAGCTACGACAAGCAGCGCAAGGCTGGAGTGGAACACCCCGTCTTTGATCCGGTGGCCCTGGGCATTAAAAATGCGGATTTGTGGACCGAGATTAACAAAGAAAAGGGCCGCTGGTTGCAGCCGTGATTTAGGAGGAATTTCGCTATGAATACCCAGTATCCCCATCTGTTTTCCCCCCTGCGCGTCCGAAATGTATATATCAAAAACCGAATTGAATCGGCGCCCATTGACCACAGCGGCGTGTCCTCCGTCTACACCCGGGACGCCCTGGAGCACTATGGCCGGATTGCCAGGGGCGGAGCTGCCATTGTTACCCTGGGTGAGGCGGGCGTACACAGCCTCACCGACCACGCCCACCCCACCATGCCCCATTTGGATGATACCAATACCCTGTCCTCTCTGATTCAGGCCATCGATGCCGTGCATCGGGGAGGGGCGCTGGCGGCGGTGGAGCTGACCCACTCCGGCTGTCGGGCCAAGAGTGAGTTTTTGGCGCCCGGCGGCTATGTCATCGGCCCCAGCGCCATGGAGGCCAACCTCTACGGCGACAAGGTCATCGAAATGGAGGAGGCCATGATGGATATGATCGCCGATGCCTATGCGGATGCGGCATTCATGGCCCAGTTCGCCGGCTGTGATGTAATCAACATTCATGGCGGACATGGCTGGCTGCTGAACCAGTTTCTCTCCGACCTGAACAACCACCGCACCGACAAATACGGCGGGTCTATCGAGAACAAGGCCCGCTTCCCCCTGATGGTAGTAGACCGGGTCCGGCAGAGATGCCCCAACCTCATTCTGGAGTACCGCCTGAGCAGTGAGGAGGATACCGAGGGGGGTATGAAAATCGACGAGGTGGTGGAATTCTGCAAGCTGCTGGACGGAAAGGTGGACATTGTCCATGTCTCTGCTGCCACCTTCCACGACACCAACACCGCTGCCCGCATGTTTCCCACCGTGTTCTACCCCAGAGGGTGCAACGTGGAAAATGCCGCCAAAATCAAAGCCGTTTTGAAGCATTCTCTAGTCTCGGTGGTGGGTGGACTGAACGACCCTGCCCATATGGAACAGATTCTGCGTGAGAAGAAGGCGGACCTGGTCCTCGCCGCCCGCCAAATGCTGGCCGACCCTGACTGGCCCCGAAAGGCAAAGGAGGGCCGGGCGGATGAAATCATCAAGTGTATCCGCTGCGAGGAGTGTATCAGTGCCGGATTTATTCCCCACGTCCCCTTTGATATCGGTGTGCTGCGCTGCGCGGTCAACCCCATCTTGGGCCGGGAGTATGAGACCACCCGGGCAGAGGCCCCTATCAGCCAGAGCAGGAAGTTTCTGGTTGCCGGCGGAGGACCTGCCGGCATGGAGGCAGCCATTACCGCCGCCCGCCGGGGCCACAAGGTGGTGCTATGTGAAATGACAGGAGAGCTGGGGTTTAATCTGGGCTATCCATCGAGGAGGACGGCGTAAGGATAATTGACGGCAGCGGTCAGGAGCAGCTGCTGGAGGCGGATACCGTTCTGATTGCCGCCGGGATGCGGGCCAATGGCGGGAAATATGACCACTGGAGTTCTCTGGTTGACGAGATGATTTTTGTAGGTGACAGCCGAAAGGCCGGTAAAATTCTGGACGCCATGCGCACCGGCTATTGTGCCGCCGCCTGTATCCCCTGAAAAAGCAGTTTCTCAACCCCTTTTTCCGGCAAAGCACCTCTCTGATGGAGGGTGCTTTGCCGGTTTGTATGAACACTATGTACAGACAGGAGGAACCCCATATGAAACGTGCCTGGCCGATGACCATTGCCGCGATCCTGGCAGGAATCGCCATTGCCGTCGCCCAAAATAAGGTAGCCCCATGCCTGGGCGTACTACAGGCAGCCTTTGGGCTGGACTTGTCAGCAGTTGGGTGGTTATCCTCCGTATTCAGCGTTATGGGGATCCTGATGGCCTGTCCGGCAGCGCTGTTTACCAACCACTTGGGCCCTAAAAATGCCTGTGTACTCTCTCTAGTCGCAACTATTGTGGGCGGAGTGATCGGTTTGATATCCGATTCCTTCCCAATACTGCTGTTCAGCCGGATTATAGAGGGCATGGGGGCCAGCTTAATTGCTGTAGCAGTTCCCACAATCATCGCTATCACGTTTCCGCCGGAACGGCGGGGCCTTCCCACAGGGCTTTGGTCTTCCTGGCAGTTTATCGCGCAGGCACTGTGTTTCTTTTTCGGAGTTGCCATTACTGATGCCTTCGGCTGGCAGGGAGTTTGGTGGAGCGGAATCATATTTGCTCTTGCGGCAGTCATCCTGGTTCTGGCAATCCTCCGGCTTCCAAAGCAAAAATCATTTGAATCAGCCAAACCTGACATCGGCTCTCTTGGCCGGACAGCTGGGCAGCGGCCTGTACAGGCTATATGTTTTTCTATGTTTTGCTTTTGTTTCTCCTGCTTTGGGTTTGTCACTTGGGCGCCTACCTGCTGGGCGGAAACACTGCACATAAATCTGGAACAGGCAAACTGGCTCATCAGCCTGTTTGCAATTATTTCCATTCCGGCAGTGGTCCTGGTGGGGTGGCTGATTGACCGGGTGTCCCACCGAAGGGTGAGTGTAATATCCTGCCTTGGATATGGCATATTGGTCAGTGCGGCCTTTCTAATGCCGAATCGAGCGGCTATGATTCCATATACGCTGTTCTATCCCTTTTTCGAGGGGGCAACCTCCACCAGCCTTTGGACCATTGTGCCCCAAACCGCCCGTCGGGCTCAGGACACCTCCAGCGCTATTGCCCTGTTCAATATGGCCAGCAGCTGCGGAATGCTGGCAGGTCCGCCGGTGGCAGGTGCTATAATCCAGGCCTTTGGTTGGAGAGCTATGGTGCTTCCACTCATTCTGGCTATGAGTGCCAGTGCATTAGCCGCTGCTCAAGCGAAAGAACGTGTAAGCGGTACATGATGACTGGATGTTGGAGGAATACTTGTATCACGTCAGTAGACTCTTGTTTTATACCCCGTCTACCAAATGTCTACCAAAAAAGCCGTCGATCCCCTGCACCGCAGGGGATC
>OFGR01001856.1_pt1 | contig 15420 bp, 11 predicted proteins | sample 1521811 | NCBI WGS metagenome assembly OFGR01 (sample SAMEA3504098, study PRJEB24116) | mouse gut metagenome | biome: mouse gut; feature: mouse-associated habitat; material: faeces | place: Denmark | collected 2011
GACAAGCTGTATACTTTCTTTTCCAGTGAACTTGCAGAGCGGATTTTCTCCTCTGGACAGGTCTACCGGGAGCTGCGCTTTCTCGTAGAAGCGGGACAGGAACTTCTGGGCACGTATGTTGATCTGTTTGATGCAGAGGGAAAAACTGCAATCCAAGGGGTTGCCGATTGTGTCTTTCTGGAAGAGGGGGAGGCGGTTATCGTTGACTACAAGAGCGACCGGGTGAAGGACGTGCAGGAGCTTTCCGAGCATTACCGCATCCAGCTTGAACTTTACCGCCAGGTGCTCGGAGAAAGCCTTGGTGTGCGAGTTAAGGAATGCGTCATCTATTCGTTTGCACTCGGAAAATCTATTTCATTTTAAATTTTTGTCCCGGACCTGAAAACTGGTCCGGGATTTCGACGCTTTTTGCAGAAAACCACTTGCAGAAGAAGGCCTTTTATGGTATAGTTGGGTAATTGGAACTTATGTTCCCTGTATGCAGACATTCAGCATGGTCCATACTGGAAGAGTGTGTGCATATTCTGGTGTTTTTAAGATATGACTAAAACTCAAATGGAAAAGGAGGCGTGGACGATGCCAGAACGATTTGAACTTGTAGCGCCCTATCAGGCGACAGGAGATCAGCCACAGGCAATCGAAAAGCTGACCAAAGGGGTTTTGAGCGGGATGAAAGAACAGTCCCTGCTTGGAGTTACCGGCTCGGGAAAAACATTTACGATGGCAAATATCATCGCCAACGTCAACCGTCCAACCCTTGTCCTCGCCCATAATAAAACACTGGCGGCTCAACTCTGTTCCGAGTTTAAGGAGTTTTTTCCGCACAACGCGGTAGAATATTTTGTGTCCTACTACGATTACTATCAGCCTGAAGCGTATATTGCCCACACCGATACTTATATTGAAAAGGATTCCGCGATCAATGACGAGATCGAAAAGCTGCGCCATTCGGCAACTGCCGCACTTGGGGAGCGTCGGGACGTGATTATTGTGGCAAGCGTTTCCTGCATCTATACGCTGGGAGATCCGATCGATTACCATAACATGGTAATCTCGCTTCGCACCGGTATGACCAAAGACCGGGACGAACTGATAAAGAAACTGGTGGAAATCCAGTATGAGCGCAACGATATCAATTTTGTACGCAACAAATTTCGGGTGCGCGGGGATGTGGTGGAGGTGTTCCCGGTCTACTCGGGGGATACTGCAATCCGGGTGGAGTTTTTCGGGGATGAGATTGACCGGATTACCGAAATCAACACCCTGACCGGGGAGGTTAAAAATGTCATCAACCATGTTGCGATTTATCCAGCCTCTCATTATATCGTGCCTCCGGAAAAAATGGCAGTCGCGATCGAAGATATTCGCCAGGAATGTGATGAACGGGTCGCCTATTTCAAAAGCAAGGACAAGCTGATCGAGGCCCAGCGAATATCAGAGCGCACAAACTATGACATTGAAATGCTTCAGGAGATTGGATTCTGTAAAGGGATTGAGAACTATTCTCGGGTGATCTCGAGACGCGAGCCGGGCAGCGTCCCGTGCACTCTGCTCGATTATTTTCCAAAAGATTTCCTGTTCTTTGTGGATGAATCACATGTCACCTTGCCACAGGTGCGGGGAATGTACGGTGGAGACCGCGCCCGCAAGACCAGCCTGATCGATTACGGATTCCGTCTGCCCTCTGCGCTCGATAACCGTCCGCTCAGCTTTGACGAGTTTTACAGCAAGCTGAATCAGATCATATTTGTCAGCGCGACCCCCGGCGAGTTAGAACGCAGCAAAAGTGCACAGATTGTTGAACAGGTGATTCGGCCAACCGGCTTGGTGGACCCGGAGATCGAGGTTCGTCCGGTTGAAGGGCAGATCGACGACCTGCTTTCTGAGATCAACCAGCGTACAGCGGTCGGGGAGCGGGTGCTGGTTACCACGCTGACCAAAAAGATGGCAGAAGATTTGACCGCTTATATGGAAAATATGGGTGTTAAAATCCGCTACATGCACCACGACATCGACACGATCGAGCGAATGGAGATCATCCGCGATCTGCGACTCGGAGAATTCGATGTGCTGGTCGGCATCAACCTGCTACGGGAAGGATTGGATATACCGGAGGTTTCGCTTGTCGCGATTCTGGATGCGGATAAGGAAGGATTCCTGCGCAGCGAGACTTCTCTCGTACAGACGATCGGACGTGCGGCGCGTAATGCACAGGGCAAGGTCATCATGTATGCAGACAGCGTGACCAATTCGATGGAAAATGCGCTCCGTGAAACCTACCGTCGTCGGGAAATCCAGCTTGCCTATAATCGGGAACATGGGATCACTCCAAAGACGATCACCAAAGAGATTCGTGATGTTCTGGAGATTTCTGCCAAGGATGAAACAGCCGGCGGAAAGAAAAAATCCAGCAAAAAAATGAGCTACAAGGAACGGGAAGCGTTGATCGCAAAGTTAACCGCTGAGATGAGAAATGCGGCAAAGATTCTGGAATTTGAGCACGCCGCTTACCTGCGCGACAAGATTACCAAATTAAAGCAGGAACAGGATAAGACCCGCCCAAGCAAAACGCCGGTGCCGAAATAAAAGAGGGGGAGTTGTGATGAAATTTTTACTTCGAGAGTGGCGCATGGAGGATATGGATTCACTCTGTCGATATGCAAACAATCCTGCGGTAGCCCGCAACCTGCGGGACAGCTTTCCGAATCCATACCGTTTAGAGGATGCGCAGGCATTTATTGTATCCTGTCTGGATCCCACTGATACCCAGCCAAAATATATCCGGGCGATTGTAGTGGGCGGGGAAGCGGTGGGATGCGTGAGCATTCTGCCGGAAAGCGACATCTATTGCAAAACGGCGGAACTCGGCTATTTCCTCGGGGAGCCGTTCTGGGGGAAAGGGATCATGTCCGCAGTGGTGAAACGGGCCTGTGCGGAGGCATTTCCTATGTTTGGGTTGGTTCGTATCTTTGCGGAACCGTTTGCAAGCAATGCCGGTTCCCGCAGGGTACTGGAGAAAGCGGGGTTCCAGCTCGAAGGGGTTCTGAAAAAGAACGTATGCAAGAATGGGCAGATTCTTGACTCCTGTGTTTATGCATGGTTTGGAGGGAAATCGGTTGGCTTTAGATAAAATAGTAGTAAAAGGCGCGCGGGAACATAACTTGAAAAGCGTCGATCTGGAAATCCCACGTGACAAGCTAATTGTCTTTACAGGGCTTTCTGGGTCGGGAAAGAGTTCTCTGGCATTCGATACCATCTATGCAGATGGTCAGCGGAGATATGTCGAGAGTTTATCGAGTTATGCCAGACAGTTTCTGGGCCAAATGGAAAAACCTGATGTAGATAGCATCGAGGGACTGTCTCCGGCGATCTCAATCGACCAGAAAACCACCTCAAAAAACCCCCGTTCTACCGTTGGGACGGTCACCGAGATTTACGATTATCTTCGTTTGCTTTATGCACGAATCGGAATTCCGCATTGTCCGATCTGCGGCAGGCCAATCCAACAGCAAACTGTTGACCAGATGGTTGACAAGGTAATGAGCTTGTCAGAGGGAACTCGGCTCCAAATTCTGGCCCCGACCGTTCGTGGGCGAAAAGGGGAGCATATAAAGGAGTTCGACGCGGCCCGCCGGTCGGGATATGTGCGGGTTCGGGTGGATGGCAGTATTTATGATCTTTCAGAAGAGATCAAGCTGGAAAAAAACAGGAAGCATACGATTGAAGTTGTGGTTGACCGTCTGGTGCTCAAGGAAGAAATAAAGTCCCGGCTTGCAGATTCGCTCGAAACTGCGGTTGGCCTGTCGGGTGGTCTGGTCGTCGTGCTGGCTGGGGAGGAGGAGCTGCTCTTTTCCCAGAACTACTCCTGTCCTGAACATGACGAGGTGAGCATTGAAGAACTGACTCCGCGCATGTTTTCATTTAACGCGCCCTATGGTGCCTGTGACAAGTGCACCGGACTTGGTACCTTTTTGAAAGTTGACCCTGATCTGGTTATCCCCAACAAAAAGCTGACCATCCGGGAAGGCGCGATCCGCGCATCAGGCTGGTATTACTCTGAAGGCGGTATCGCACAGATGTACTTCGAAGGGCTTGCCAACCACTACGGTTTCTCGCTTGATACACCAGTAAAGAATCTGCCAAAAAAAGCGATTGATCTGCTGCTTTACGGCACCAACGGGGAAAAGATCGAGATGCATCGGGAAACCGGGTCAACCAAAGGCACCTACTATACCGATTTTGAGGGAATTGTAAACAACTTGGAGCGCCGTTTCCGTGAAACCAGCTCGAGCTGGATGCGGGAGGAGATCACCACGTGGATGAACAGTGTGGAGTGTCCTTCCTGTCATGGAGACAGGCTGAACAAAACCGTTCTGGCTGTGACAGTCGGCGGGCTGAATATCAGCCAGTTCTGTCGGATGTCGGTGGTGCAGGCACTCACATTTCTTGACAAACTGGAGCTGACTGATCGGGAGCAGATGATCTCTGAGCTGATTGTGAAAGAGATTAAAGAGCGGCTTGGATTTCTGCGAAGTGTCGGTTTGGAATATTTGACCCTTTCCCGTTCTTCCGGAACCCTCTCGGGTGGGGAAAGCCAGAGAATTCGGCTTGCAACCCAGATCGGTTCCTCTCTGATGGGAGTGCTTTACATTCTGGATGAGCCGTCGATTGGGCTGCACCAACGGGACAATGACAAGCTGATTGCGACCTTGAAACGTTTGCGCGATCTGGGAAATACTTTGATTGTCGTGGAACACGACGAAGACACGATGTGTGCAGCGGACTATATTGTGGATGTTGGGCCGGGTGCAGGCGTACATGGCGGAGAAATTGTCTGTGCAGGTTCCCTCGAACAGATCAAGGACTGCCCTGAATCAATCACTGGGCAGTATCTGTCCGGCAAAAAGCAGATACCGGTTCCGCTGGCTCGGCGGAAAGGAAATGGCAGCTTTCTGAAAATCCGCGGTGCGGAGGAAAACAATCTTAAAGGAATTGATGTTGATATTCCGCTTGGGGCCTTTACTGCGGTGACTGGTGTCTCAGGATCTGGGAAAAGCTCGCTGATTAACGAAGTGCTGTTCAAACGCCTGACCCATGAACTGACCAATCCTCGGGTGAAACCAGGAAAACACGCCGATATTGAAGGGATCGAACTAATCGACAAGGTGATTGACATCAATCAGTCGCCGATTGGACGTACACCACGCTCCAATCCTGCGACCTATACCGGTGTATTTACCGATATCCGGGAAGTCTTTGCACAGACCAATGATGCAAAGATGCGCGGCTATAAATCGGGAAGGTTCTCGTTCAATGTCAAAGGCGGGCGGTGTGAAGCCTGCGAAGGGGACGGGATCGTCTGTATTGAGATGCATTTCCTGCCTGATATCTATGTGCCCTGCGAGGTCTGTAAGGGCAAACGGTATAATCGTGAAACCCTTGAGGTAAAATATAAGGGAAAATCCATCTATGATGTATTGGATATGACTGTAGAGGAAGGGCTGGAGTTTTTCAAAAATCTGCCCAAGATTGCACGCAAGATACAGACGCTTTATGATGTGGGACTCGGATATGTCAAACTTGGACAGCCCGCAACCACCCTTTCAGGCGGGGAAGCGCAGCGGGTCAAACTAGCGACCGAGCTTTCCAAGCGTCCGACCGGGAAAACAGTTTATATTCTGGATGAACCTACCACCGGGTTGCACACAGCCGATGTACATCGGCTGATCGACGTTTTGCAGAAGATTGTGGATTCCGGAAATACAGTTATCACAATCGAGCACAACCTCGAAGTCATTAAGACCGCTGACTATATCATCGACCTCGGCCCCGAGGGAGGAGATCAGGGCGGGACGGTTGTTGCGTCAGGGACGCCTGAGGAGGTCTGCGTGGTTCCTGCTTCCTATACTGGGCAGTATCTCAAAAAATTGTTAAGATAAAGCATCAGGGTATTTACAAATATAGACCTTTGTGGTATACTTGCCACATTGCACTGTAACCCTAAAGATATTTTTTAGCAAAGGAGTTTTGTAATATGGAAAAGTATGTTTGCAGTGTCTGCGGTTATGCTTATGACCCGGCAAAAGGGGAGCCGGATGCAGGGATCGCCCCTGGAACCAAGTGGGAAGATATCCCGGAAGATTTTGTCTGTCCGCTCTGCGGGGTTGGCAAGGATCAGTTTGAGAAAGCCTGAGCTTGTGATTTTTGCGGCCATTTGAGCAATCAGATGGCCGTATACTTTATCCTAAATATCCGGAGGAATGTGAAATTATGCCATCTGCAAAAATTACGGAAAGCATCTATTCGGTCGGCATCCTGAATCCGAATATGCGGGTGTTTGATATCGTTATGACAACTGATTTCGGCACTTCGTATAATTCCTATCTGGTAAAAGGCAGTGAAAAGAATGTTCTGGTTGAGTCCTGCCATAAAACCTATTTTGAGCAGTACCTCAAGAACATCCGTGAGGTGATCGACCCTGAGCAGATCGACTATATTGTGCTTAACCACAACGAGCCGGACCATTCAGGCTGTCTTGCGCAGCTTCTTGAATTGATCCCCAATGCAACTATCATTGTTTCACAAGGTGGATCCATCTATCTGAAGAACATTACCAACCGCACCGATCTCAAGCTGCAGATTGCCAAGAACGGGGATACCTTGGACATTGGCGGAAAGACGTTGAAGTTTATCTCCGCGCCATTCCTGCACTGGCCCGATTCGATGTTTACTTGGATTGAAGAGGAAAAAACACTCTTTAGCTGTGATTTCCTCGGCGCCCATTACTGTGAGCCTTATCTATTTGATTACAATATGGCGTACCCCCAAAAGTATGAACAGGCGTTCAAAGGTTATTATGACGCAATTTTTGGTCCGTTCAAGCCCTATGTGCTGGCTGGACTTGAGAAGATCAAAGACCTTCCGATTGAATTTGCCTGCACCAGCCATGGTCCGGTACTCACCAAAGATGGGCGCCTTGGTTATACAATCGAGAAATACGCAGAATGGAGCCAGCCGCATAAAAACGAGAAGCTGACCGTTCCGGTTTTTTATACCTCGGCGTATGGCAATACCCGTATTCTGGCGCAGGAAATCCGGCGGGGTATTCTGGAGGCTAAACCGGATGCAGTTGTTGATCTTTATGACATCATCGACTACGATATGGGGATGCTTTCCGACCTACTCAACCGATCTGATGCGTTCGCCCTCGGCAGCCCGACGATCAACGGCGAAGCGGTTCCGCCTGTCTGGTCGCTGCTTGCGCATGTAGATGTGATCAACAATAAGAAAAAGCCTGTTCTGGTGTTCGGTTCCTATGGATGGAGCGGTGAAGCTGTCCCTAATCTGATTGCTCGTGTCACTGGTCTGAAAATGTCGGTGTTTGGCGAAGGTATGAAGGTCTGCTTTGTTCCTTCCCAAGAGGACCTGCAAAAGGCTGCTGAACTCGGGAAGGCATTCGGGGAAACGCTCTCAATCCGCTGATATGTAAAAAAGCCTGTGCTGTTTTTTCAGCGCAGGCTTTTGTGTAGATATATCCTGGATAACGCTTGCTCACCGTCTCCCTGAGCCATACACAGAAATTCCCACCCATACCGTTCATAGAAGGAAGTGAGGTCTGTGATGAGATAAAGCGTATCAATGCCTCTGGCTTGTAAATCATCACATACAAATTGCAGCATTCTGCCCGCAATGCCCCGATTGCGATATGCTTCTTCGACGTAGACAGCGCATACATTTGGCGCCAGATCTTTACGGTTGTGAAAGTCGTTCTCAATGACACCGATCCCAGCAATGATCTCCTTTCTATTTATAACGAGATACCATTGTGGAACTGCTGTATTCTTTTGCAGGCATTCGCTGATGCTTTGTGCATAAGCTTCCTGAGGAACACCCCACTTCTGGTGAAACCATTTGGCTGCGGCATCCGCAAGTTCTGGATGATCTCGTAGGCACACCACTCTCTCAGATTGCAATGTAAAGACCTCCTCGCATTTTTAAATAAGGATAGCACAATAGGGTCTGCATGTCAAAAAACACTGGATGGCAGGGCAACAGCATTTGAAATTATCCAAAAAGGATATCAAGAAGACGCTGTGGATTCAAGGCGGCGGCAAAGCGCTTTTTCTGGATACTGAGCCTGCGGCCGAAGTCAGCATTTTTGCAGAGCGCCAGAGCAGTTTTCCGGAGGATATTCAGGTTGAGCGGGGACATATCTTTACAGGCTTTGGAGGCGTCCTCGTTGAAAATAGCGTCCAGACACCAGTGCAACTGGTTCTCTATGGACCAGTGCTTGCGTACCGCATAGGCAAAACGTTCTAAATCAGTAACAGAAGAGAGAAAATACCGGGCATCTGTTGTGGTTTCATTGCCTCTACTGATTGTGGCCGTCACCATACCAACAGCTTGCAGTCCGTCCCATTCCGCCTGCTGGGGTAGCCAGGACAGGTCGTTCAACAGGCGGTAGTCCCGCTTTTCGAGCCTGCCATGATCCTTCACTTTGGTCACAAAGCTGGGTAGTTCTCCAGAGAAATGTTCAAAATACAGCGAAATATCCTCCAGCAGGGCCGGATGATTTCCCTTCAGGCTGATCACATAATCTGCCTTGCCCTCCCGGATCTTCTTGACAATTTCTTTCTGGCAGCTCATTGCGTCCGCCGTTATGATGCTGTTCTCTATGTTCAAAGAACCCAAAAGTTCTGGCACTGCTGTGATCTCGTTGGACTTTTCATCCGTCACAATCTCACCCAGTACCAGCTGGTTCTCCGCTGCAAACGCACTGACTACATGATACGCTTTATGGCTATCCGTTTTACTGCCGCGAATGGTCTTCCCGTCTACAGCAATTACACTGCCCTCTTGGCGGTGGCATCCCAGCCAGTCATACAGGCATTCTGACAGCGCTTCGGGCTTGATCCTTTCGAATACTCGCCGAAACGTGTCGCTATCCGGTATTCCGTGAGGCAGTTCCAGGAATTTCTTCAGCCATTCCTCTCTTTCCTTCCCAAATTCCTCCATATCCGGGAAGTCCTCTCCCCCGCACACTACCGTACATAGTCCTATGATAATGATGTCTTCCAGCTTGTGCAGGATATGCCCGCCATTTGTTCGCCGGGGATCTTCTATCTGCTCTAAGCTCGATTTTAATCTTTTTAATTCCATATTCCTGATTATATCTCTTTTTGGCAAAATTTCAAATGCTGTTGCCCTGGGGACGACCTGAAACCCATTGAAATTCTGAGATTCTACTGTTATAATATTAACTACAATCTTTCGGAGGTGCGAAAGGTTGGAGTTGCACCACATACACCACTTGGAGCACCACTGTGGTGTATGCTTTCAGCAGGGAAATGTACAGAGTTATCACACACGGGAAAATGTGACCTGTAAGCAAAGCACAGTATTAACAGGGCTTCTACACAGCTATTCCATGTGAGGAATCTTATCCCGGCCATGAAGCCGCTGGATAAATAAAGGGCCTGTTGGAGTGCGGTTGTCAACAAGAGAAGTTCTGAGGGAGTATAGTGCTCCCTCAGGCTTTTTCTTTTGACAGGAAGACTGGGGACGCATTTTCGTTTGGTTTAGGATTCAATTCTCCATATCACATACGGAAAGGGTGGCGCTTGGATGGAGCAGCGGGAAAAGAGCATTCTGATGCGGATTCAGGAAACGGTTGTAAATTATGCGGACATTGTCTCCCAGATTGCCAGGGTGGATGTGGAGGTCGTGGATGACCGCCTGTACCGCGTGGCGGGTACCGGTATTTTCAGCGGCCGGGTCAACGAAAATATGGCGGCAGAGGGCTATGTATATAAACAGGTGCTGAAAACCGGGAAACCCCAGATTATTTATGAGCCGGGGCGGGAACCGATCTGCCGCAGCTGCCCGCTCTGCAACAAATGCTATGAAGAGATCGAAATTTCCATGCCGGTATCTATGAACGGGCAGATTCTTGGTGTGATCGGCCTGGTGGGTACCAGCCTGGAGCAGAAGAAACAGATACTTCAGAATGAAAAACTATACCTGGACTTTTTGGATCAGATCACACAGTTCATTCTGGTGAAGGTCCGGGAGGAAGTGCGTCAGGCGCATGAACGCGCTCTGGCGGAAACGCTGGCCTGCGGCGACATTATTGGCAGCAGCCCGCAGATGCAGCATCTGAAGGAGAGTATCCACCGGGTATCCAAGGGAACCTCCACTGTGCTGATCACTGGGGAGAGCGGGACCGGGAAGGAGATGGTTGCCCACGCCATCTGGAAGGCAGGCGACCGGAGTGCTGCCCCGTTTGTCGCGATCAACTGTGCGGCCATCCCGGAGAATCTGCTGGAATCCGAGCTGTTCGGTTATGTGAAAGGGGCCTTTTCCGGGGCAGACCCGGGCGGCAGGATGGGGAAATTTGAACTGGCGGATCATGGCATCCTGTTTTTGGATGAGATCGGAGACATGCCGCTCCATTTGCAGGTCAAGCTGCTGCGGGTGCTCCAGGAACGGAAGATCATCCGGGTTGGGTCGAATCAGGTGGTGCCTATCGACGTGCGGATTCTGGCTGCGACCAATAAAGACCTGTGGGAAATGGTGCAGGAAGGGAAATTTCGGCAGGATTTATACTATCGGTTGAACGTGATTCCGCTTCGTCTGGTCCCGCTGCGGGAGCGGAAAGGGGATATTGAAGAGCTGGCACTGTTTTTTGCACGCCGTTACGCCAAACGTCTCGACCGGTATTTCTGGAGGATCAGTGATGACGCGATGGAGCGTTTGAAGTCTGACCGATGGGAAGGGAATGTGCGGGAGCTGGAAAATGTGCTGGAATTTATGATGAATATGGTCCGAGAGGACGGGGTTCTGAACACGTGTACACTGCCCGAACGTTTTGACAGTTGCAAAGAAGGCAGAACCGAGCGGGTGTCGGTAGGCAGAGAGGAGGGATCACAGCGTCTATCCGGCATACAGGAGGGGATTCCAATGGCTGCGGTCATTCCACTGAAGGAACTGGAGCAGCAGGAGATTCGGAAAGCCCTTTCTCTTTATGGTGTCTCAACCAGCGGAAAAAAGCAGGCGGCCAGTCGGCTGGGGATCAGCTTGGCGACTCTGTACCGTAAACTGGAAGAATACGGCCTTTCTTAATTCTCAAAACAAGAAAACAAATTCTTAAATCGAGAAAAATTCTTAAAACAAGAAAATGCTATCCACTCAAAAACAGGAGCTTTTGCGAATCTCAAGCAGAGGGATTCGGATAAAGGCTCCTGTTTTTGTAGATATACACCAAATAAGGCATGAAAAATTATACGGAAATGTAGAAACGATTTGAAGATAATACGGTTGGAACAGAACTTGCTCTATAAATAGGCACACAGAGAAAGGGCGTGGAACAAGATGAAAGAGACATTTAAACTGGTAAGCAGAGAACATGGCGGAAAAGGTTGCGACCTTAGCTTCCTGAACAAGCAGGAGGCTGTAAAGATACAGAATTTTCATAAGAGTTTCCCGATGTATGCCCCCACGCCGCTGGCAAAATTGCCCGCAACTGCGGCCTGCCTGGGACTTGGGGAAATGTATGTCAAGGATGAATCCTATCGGTTTGGACTGAATGCGTTTAAGGTGCTGGGCGGCAGCTACGCCATTGGGCATTATCTCGCGGAAAAGCTGGGCAAAGAGATTTCCGAGGTGGATTATCAGACCCTGATCTCGGACGAGGTGAAACAGCAGCTGGGAGAACTCACCTTTGTAACGGCCACAGATGGCAACCATGGACGGGGTGTCGCATGGGCGGCCCGGCAGTTCGGCCAGAAGGCTGTGGTATATATGCCCAAAGGGAGCGCCGCCGAACGGCTGGCTAACATTCAGGCTGAGGGGGCTGAAGCTTCTATCACCGAGCTGAACTATGACGACGCTGTCCGGCTAGCCAACCGCAGAGGAAAAAGGCTGGGTCATGGTGCAGGATACCGCATGGGAAGGGTATGAGGATATCCCCACCTGGATCATGCAGGGCTACGGCACCATGGGGCTTGAGGCATACGAGCAGCTTTCCCAGATGCCCACACACATCTTCCTCCAGGCGGGCGTCGGCTCGATGGCAGGCGCAGTGACTGGGCTGTTTGCGGCCTGCTGCGGCAAAGACCGCCCGATCATCACGATTGTGGAGCCGGAGAAAGCGAACTGCCTCTACCGGACAGCGGAAGCCAACGACGGACAGCGCCATTTCGTGACCGGAGATATGAATACCATTATGGCAGGGCTGGCCTGCGGGGAGCCTTGCAGCATCGGCTGGAACATCCTTGCCGATTATGCGGATCATTTCATCTCCTGCCCCGATTATGTGGCGGCGAAGGGGATGCGGATTCTCGGCAACCCGGCAGGCAGAGACGACCGCGTGGTATCCGGAGAGAGCGGTGCAGCCTCGTTCGGCTGTGTGGCAGAGATCATGACCAATCCGGAGCTGGCCTGGATGAAGGAAAAGCTGGGCCTGAACGAAACATCCCGCGTCCTGTTTTTCAGCACCGAGGGTGACACCGACCAGGAAAACTACAAAGCAATCGTGTGGGACGGAAAATACCCCAGCAAAGCATTTTAACCGATTGGAAGTCAGGCACCCATATGCAGGGCCGCAGGACGGTTTTGCATTGAGAATATAGAGGAGGTAAGGTCAATGTTGAGCAAAGAGAGACAAGAGCAAGTGGTGGAATTGTGCCAAAAGCTGATCCGGCAGCAGAGCTATTCCGGGCATGAGGACGGGGTAGTGGCAGAGCTGTCCGCGCAGATGAAAGCGGAGGGGTTCGACTCGGTCACAGTGGACCGGTACGGCAACATCATCGGATGCATCAAAGGCAGCCGTCCGGGAAAAAAGATCCTGTTTGACGGTCATATTGACACTGTCCCGGTGGGGGACGAGACTGAGTGGACCTATCCTCCGTTCGCGGCAGAGATTCACGACGGCAAAATCTACGGCCGCGGGACCAGCGATATGAAAGGCGCGGTGGCCGGCTTTGTAACAGCGGCTGCGGCATTTGCCAAGGACACTGGTAAGGACTTCGCAGGCGAAATCTATGTAGCCGGCGTTGTGCACGAGGAGTGCTTCGAGGGCGTGGCCGCACGCGACATCAGCAAGGCGGTACAGCCCGACTATGTGGTAATCGGCGAGGCGTCCCAGCTCAACCTCAAGATCGGCCAGAGAGGCCGCGGAGAAATCGTGGTCGAAACGTTCGGCAAGCCCTGCCATTCCGCAAACCCGGAAAAGGGCATCAACGCTGTTTACAAAATGGCCAAGGTGATCGAGGCGATCCGCACGTTGGAGCCGACCCATCACCCGGTTCTGGGGGACGGCATCCTCGAACTGACCGACATCAAATCCGCACCGTATCCGGGCGCATCGGTGGTGCCCGAGTACTGCCGGGCGACCTATGACCGCCGTCTGCTGGTGGGCGAGACCAAGGAGAGCGTGCTCGAGCCGATTCAGAAGCTGCTCGATGGACTGATGGCAGAGGACCCTCAGCTCAAGGCGAAGGTTTCCTATGCGGTTGGCAAAGAGCTTTGCCACACCGGCGCTGAGATCACCGGAGAGCGGTTCTTCCCGGGCTGGCTCTACGACGAGAACGATGCATTCGTGCAGGATGTGAAGAAACAGCTCGAGGGGATGGGCTACCAGCCGGAGATCACCCAGTACAACTTCTGCACCAACGGCAGCCATTATGCGGGCGAGGCGCAGATTAAGACATTCGGCCTTGGCCCCTCTAAGGAAAATCTGGCGCATACGGTGAACGAGTACATCGAGGTAGACCAGCTGGTGAAAGTCACCGACTGCTATTATGGCGTGATGCAGGCGCTTTTGAAATAAGAACGGGCGTTGAGGTTCTTTTGAGAAAGGGGTAACAGTATGAGCAGCAAACAGACAACAGCGTTGGTTATCATATTTATCTATATGGCGCTGACAATCGTGCTTGGTCTGGTAGTATCCAAACGGAAGCAGGCGAAACTCTCGGAAAAGCAGAGCAATGAGGACTTCTTGATGGCGGAAAAATCCCTCGGCCCACTGGTTCTGGCAGGGACCCTCTTCGCGGCAAATACCGGCGGCGCCAGCACGACCGGTATCGCAACCAACGTATTCAGCTATGGGCTTTCCGCCTGCTGGTATGTGGTCGCGGCAGGAATCGGATTCATCCTGGTTTCGTTCATCGCACCCTACTTCCGTAAGGCGCAGGCCAGCACAGTCCCGCAGATCATCAGCAAGCGGTACGGCAAGGCGTCCCACATCTTTACGGCATTTACCTCGATTGCGGCCCTGTTTATGGCAACCGGCGCGCAGATCATCGCGACCGCTTCTATCATCAATGTGGTGACCGGCCTTGACTTCAACACAGCGGCGATCATCATCACCATCGTGGTCATTATCTATACGATGGTGGGCGGTTTCCAGTCGGTAGCGGCGGCAAACCTGATGCACGTCCTGTTCATCACCGTCGGCATGACCATTGCGATGTTCGTTATGGTGAACAGCCCCGAGGTTGGCGGTATGTCGAACCTGTTCGCGCACGCCAAAGAGATCACCGACGCGAACGGTGCGAACATGAACCTCCTCAGCATGACCAAAATCGGTGTACCGACCGTCATTGGCTACATCGCCATGTATTTCATGACCTTCCCCACCGGACAGGAGATCGTACAAACCTATTGCTCCGCTAAGGATGGCGCATCCGCGAAGCTCGGTTCCCTGATCGCAGGCGTCCTTTCCGCAGTTTATGCGGTGGTTCCGGCGCTGATCGGCCTGATGGCATACACCTTCATCGACGGTTATGCGGCAAGCTCCCAGAAGAACGCACTCGCAGATGCGACCATGCGGTTTGCCCCGGCGGTGGTAGCAGGTATCGTGCTTGCGGCAGTCGTGGCGGCGACCATGAGTTCCGCTTCGGGCAACATGATCGGTACGGCAACCATGTTTACCAACGATATTTTCCGCCCCTATATCAATGGCGGCAAGCAGGATGACCAGAAAGAAATCTGGATTTCCAGAGTGGTCATGGTGATCGTAGGCGGCGTCGGCCTGACTGTAGCGCTGACCGCATCCAACATCATCAGCGTTATGATGGGCGCATTCGCTCTGCGCAGCGCAGGTCCATTCGCGGCGTTCATCTGCGGCCTGTTCTATAAGAACGTGACCCAGCGTGCAGGCTTTATTTCGATCGTATCGGGAACTGTCGTAGCAGCAATCTGGATTTATGTGCTGAATACCCCGTGGGGCCTCAGCGCGATGGTACCGGGCGGTCTGGTAGCTCTGGCAGTGATCTTCGCAGTCTCCAAGATCGAGCGCGCAAACGGCGTGCCGGCAGCACCGGAAATCCAGCTCGAGGACTAAGAACCCGTATTCACAACCATTCGATACCGTCTGAGCGGGTCTTTTGCCGGCCTGCCGCGTTGAAAAATCTTGCAATA
>OFGR01001857.1_pt1 | contig 15415 bp, 10 predicted proteins | sample 1521811 | NCBI WGS metagenome assembly OFGR01 (sample SAMEA3504098, study PRJEB24116) | mouse gut metagenome | biome: mouse gut; feature: mouse-associated habitat; material: faeces | place: Denmark | collected 2011
GGTATCTGCGGAGCGCTTGGAGCGGGAGCGGATGAACTGCTTTGGGGTGTCGCGCTTGCGGAGGGTTCTATGCTGGATATTTGGGAACCGGCAGATCAAAAGACGCAGAACAAGAATACGGACAGCTATGCTATGTATGTAAGAATTATGAAGTCTGTGGCAGAGATTATCAATGAAGCATAAACGAGTTGCAATCGTGACGTCTGTGGCTTCTATGGACAGTTTAATATGCGCAATATTGTGTTGTTACAGGAAACAGGCTGTGAAGTCCATGTGATCTGCAACTTTCAGGAGGGAAACACCTGTGATTCAAAAAGCATTCAAAAGCTGCAGCATACGTTGTCAGGGATGCATGTGCATCAGCACGCATGGAGTTGTCCGCGCAAATGTCTGCCGGGTAAATGTATGAAGGCTTATGTCTGTCTGTATCGTATATTTCGCAAATATTCATTTGCATTGGTACATTGTCATTCGCCGATTGGAGGAGCGTTGGCAAGAATCGCGGCTTACCAGTTTGGGATTCCGGTTATTTATACGGCGCATGGATTTCATTTTTACAAAGGGGCGCCATTGTGGAATTGGCTGATTTATTATCCGGCGGAGAAGCTGCTGGCAAATTGGACGGATATTCTGGTTACGGTCAATCGGGAAGATTACCAGCTGGCAAGAGGCAGTTTGCGGGCGAAACGTGTGGCTTATATACCGGGAGTCGGGGTTGATACCGGAAAATTTGCGGCTGCAGTACCAGGAGGATGCAGCTGTGCAGACGCGTGTGCGGACGTTCCAAGGGATGCAAGAGGTTATTTTTTAAAGCGGTTCTGTCTGCCGCGGGATGCACGGGTGCTTTTATCCGTAGGGGAACTGAATCCGGGAAAGAACCATCGTATGGCAATAGCCGCGCTGGCCGCGCTGCCGCAAAAGGATGTGTATTATTTGATTTGCGGACAAGGAGAGCTGCGGGAGGAACTGCAGGCATACGCAGACCGTTTGGGAGTCGGGGAACGTATCCGCCTGCCGGGATTTTGCGGGGATATGCCGTGGATTTACCAGTATGCGGATATTTTTGTATGTACGTCTGTCCGGGAAGGGATGCCGGTGGCGCTGATGGAAGCGATGGCGGCGGGACTGCCTTGTGGTATCGGATATCCGGGGCAGCAGAGAACTGATCGGGGCAGCGGGCGGCGGCAGATTTGCGCCGGATCAGCCCAAACAGCTGCAGAGGCATTTGGAAACACTGCTGGAGGACATACACAAACGAAAGCGCTGCGGTCAGTATAATCAGAAGAAAATCCAGCGTTACCGGGTGCAGAAGGTGAATGCACAAATGCGCAGGATCTACAAGAGTCTGCAGGAGAAGGAAAGAGAACGCTGATTTTTATTCATAGTTTTATGGGGAACTGAATGGTTTGCGATATTTGGCCGCGTGGTGTACCAGATTAGAGTTGGAAAGGAAGGATCATGGAAGAGAGAGTCACGGTTTCTGTCCTGGTGGCGTTGTATGAACCGGATGTTGTGTGGCTGGAAGAGCAACTTGTTTCGATCGCGAAGCAGAGTTTTCAGGATTTTGAGGTACGCATCCTGGACGACGCGTCTTCGGATGCGGGATTTGCAGCGGCAAAAGAGGTGTGCAGCCGTGTCTTTGGGAACAGGAAGCATGTTTTTATCCGTCATAAAGAAAAAAATACCGGGTCGGATCAGACGTTTGAACAGCTGGCGAAGGATGCGCGGGGAAGTTATCTGGCATTTTGCGACCAGGATGATATCTGGGAGCCGCAGAAACTGGAACGGCTGGTGCGGGCGGCTAAGCGGAGCCGCGCCGTGCTGGTGTATAGTGACATGTCTGTGATTCGCCCGGGCGGGGAACTGCAGTATCACAGCCTGCGGCAGCTGCGTCCGGGGCTTGTGTTTGTACAGGGAAACGGCCGTACGGCGTATTATGTTATGGATAACTGCACGGCTGCATGCAGCATGCTTGTAACAAAGGCGGCGGCAGATCAGGCGATGCCGTTTCCGCGGGGTATCTGCTGCGATCAGTGGATAGCAGCCTGCGCGGCGGCACAGGGAAAGATCGTATTTTTGGATGAACCGCTGGTGCGTTACCGCAGGCATAGAACAAATCAGACGGTGTCGCTTGGCAGGATCAAAGGAAAAGAAGATTATTACAGGCTGCGTGTGCTGCCCGCGCTGCGTCTGGCTGCCCGGCTGCGTCGAAGGGGGATTCATTTTCCATATGAAACAGAAGTCTTGCGGTGTGTGGAAGCACGCAGACGGAAAGATCTTCGCGGCATATGGAAATACCGGAGGTTCAGCAGGAGATATGCACTGCTTGATCTGATGATGCTGTGCCTGCCGGATGTTATGGTGCGGGGGCTGATCTGCTTATGGAAAATCTATCAGAAGGCTGCGGCAAGAGCTAATGCAGGATATTTGGACAATAGCCGCCAGAATCGAAGCAGGCGCATACGAATCTGCAGAGGAAGCGGCGGGCTGGCAGGAAATTTCTGTATGGGCAAAAGAGATCCGCTGGTATGGAATGTTTGTGCAGACAAAGGCAGTGGCGAATGGGAGGAAGATGTTTGTGCAGACAGAAGTAGTGGGGATCTGACAGAGAAACGTTATGCAGGCGAGAACGGCGGTAATCAGGCGGGAGATCTTTGCGCGGACAGAGATACGGTTACAGTCGTTTTGGCTGCTGACCAGGCGTACGTTCCAGTATTATCTGTCTGTATCGCTTCTATAGTACGCACATGCGACACATATATCTCCGATAAAGTTACAGATGATAAAGTTACAGATGATAAAGTTACAGATGATAAAGTTACAGATGATAAAGCTACAATTGAAGACACAGCTTCTCACACTGCTGCCGCGCGGCCTGGCGAAGCGCGGAAGTATCGGATCTGTATTTTTCATACGGATATTCAGCAAAAAGAGATTCGTAACATACAGCGTGCATATATGTCGGAGCATTTTCAGATCGCGTTTATTAACGTTTCGGAAATGGTCAGGGGCCGCAGGCTGAAAGGGAAAGGGCAGATTTCGGCGGAGACGTACTATCGTTTTCTAATTCCCTGGATACTGCGTGAGACGGAGAAAGTCATTTATCTGGACGCGGATACGGTTGTATGCAGGGATCTGGCGCAGATGTATGATACGGATTTAAAAGATTGTCTGCTGGGCGCTGCGCCGGAAATCGATCTGATCGGCCAGTACCACGGCGCGAATCCGGATACCAGGCAATATTGCGACCGTGTGCTGCGGCTTGCAGACACTGACCAGTATTTTCAGGCAGGCGTACTCCTGTGGAATACAGCAGCCTGGAGAGCGCATGTGGATCTTCGGCAGTTGTTTGAGATGGCGGAGCAGGGGAACTTCCGGTATTCGGATCAGGATATTTTAAATATTGTCTGTCAGGGACGGGTAAAGCGTTTGGGGATGGAATGGAACGTGCTGTCTGCTAACAGCGTCCGAAACCGGGTGCTTTCCTATGTACCGGAAAAACTACTGGATGCTTACAGGCAGGCGAGACGGCGTCCGGCAATTATTCATTATGCGGGCGGCGGGAAACCATGGAAGGAACCAGACGGAGATTTTGCGCAGCAGTTTTGGGAAGCGGCCCGCGGGACGCCGTATTACGAACAGCTGCTGCAGGAAATGTGCTGCGGGCAGCGGCGTGAGCAGCGTGGTAACAGTCCTTACAGTCAAAAACGGGCGCTGGATGCCGTCATAAGGGCTGCCAAGCGGCTGCTTCCTGTAAACAGCCGTCTGCGCCGGGCGGCGGTTGATATCTATTGGAGATTAAAATAAGTATGGAAACAGAAATTACACTGTACAGTGTGGCGCTTCCGCCGGATCACAGCAGACAAGGGCAGACAGATCTAAAATTCGGGGAAGCCTGTAAAGATGCGCGGAGCGTGGGAAAAGAAACCTGTGAAGCGCTGTACTACCATAAACAAGGCGGGGTCTGCGTCAAAGACAGGGCTATGGTATTTCAAGGAGCGCGGGCATCGTTTGGGACGTATATCAACGGATTTGCGGCGAATACCTGGAGGAAGTATGCCAGGCTTGGCCAGGTCTGCCTGCGCTTGACTGTCTTAGGACGCTTTCAGCTGCGTCTGATGCGGATGGATCTGCAGGGGGTGCATGTCCGGCGTCAGGTTTTGCTGCAAAAGGAACTATCCGGCGCGGATGGAACCAGAGAATATATATTTCCAGCGCAGAAGGCGTCCGGGGGAATTCTGTATTTTCAGCTGCAGGCGCTGGATGCGGGCAGCAGTATGGAGGCAGCGGCGTATGTGACAAAGCTTCCGTCCAAAATGGTTCGTCCGGTAAAGCTGGCGGCAGGCATCTGTACGTATCAGCGGGAAGATTTCTTAAAAAAGAACCTGCAGCTTCTGACAGACCAGCTCGCGCAGCCGGACAATATGCTTTTCGGACATATGGAGATTTTTGTAGCGGATAACGGTCATACGCTCAAACAGATGCAGCGGCAGTTTCCATCCATACACTTATTTGAAAATCCGAACCTGGGAGGCGCCGCCGGATTTACGCGCTGTATGATGGAAGTCTGGCGGATTTGCCAGCAGCAGAAAGACGCGGCTTTTACGCATTTGCTGCTGATGGACGACGATGTGCAGCTGGAATGGAGCAGCATCGAAAAGACGTATGCACTGCTGCGTCTGCTCAAGCCGCAATACCAGGATGCCTTTGTCGCAGGGGCGATGCTGCGGGCAGACCGTCTCTATCTGCAGGAAGAGTGCGGCGGCATATTTGGGAAATACGGAAACCAGCCGCTGCAGCAGGGACTGGATCTGCGTACCGCGCGGGACTGTCTGAAAAATGCTGCGGCAGGATACGCGGATTATGGTGCGTGGTGGTACTGCTGCTTTCCGGTGCGTCTGATCCGTCAGTTCCACTTTCCGTTGCCGCTTTTTATTCACGGCGATGATGTGGAATGGGGGCTGCGCTGTAAGAAGCCGGTGATCCGCATGAACGGGATCTGTGTCTGGCACGAACCGCTGGAAGGGAAGGCGTGCGCATCTCGTGTCTATTCCATCCTGCGCAACCTCCTGGTCTGCCAGGCGCTTTACGGGACACGAGGAGCAGGGGTGCGGATGGCCGCGCTTCTGTGGAAGCAGTTTTTTCATGATGTATTTTTGTATCAGTACCAGTCCTGCCGGGCGGGGCTGGCTGGCGTCACAGACTTTCTCAAAGGGCCGTCTTTTTTTATACAAACAGACGCCGCAAAGCTGCACCAGCATCTGTCAGCCATGCAGCGTCCGTTACGTAAGCTCAGTCGGCTGCGGATGGAAATGGTACGGGAAATCCCATGGGAGGAAGTGCATGCGGCCGCGTCTTACTGTCCCGGATACCTGGAGCGTGCGTTAAAGACGCTGTTATGCAACGGCTGCTTTTTTCCGGGCAAAAGGACACGGTTTGTGCCGGACGGCCATATAAGCTTTGCCGCAGCGTGGCGCAGCCGCAGGCTGGTATGTATCAATGAAAAACAACAGCGTTATGAAGTGCGCGTATGCGACAGGCGGCAATTTTTGCAGTTATTTTGTCAGACCGCATGCACAGCCGCACGGCTGATCACCGGATTTGACAGGGCAGCGAAAGCATACCGTTTCGGGGTGCAGGATCTGCAGACCTGGGAGTTTTGGGAAAACTATCTGGGCATCGATCAAGAACAGTCAGGAGAAACAGCGCCATGATCAAAAGTATGTACGATATCATACGGGAACATAAAGAACAGTCGCGGCTGATTATTAAAATGGCCTTTCTGAATACAGAAAAACAGACCGTGCGTTCCAGCCTGGGCATTTTCTGGACTTATTTTCATGACATTGTGTATATCTTTGTCTTTGTGATTTTTCGGATGCTGATTGCAGGGAACGGCCGGATGATGGGGATGAACAGCACGGTATATATGCTGACAGGTATGATCCCGTGGTTTTTTATAAACGATGTGCTGACACAGGGCAGTATGGCAATCCGCAGCAACAGCGGGATTGTGCAGAGCATCCGCTTTCCGGTGCCGGTGCTGCCTACGATTGAAGTGGCAGGTATTTTTCTAAAGCGGATCATTTCATTTGCCATGCTGTTTGCGGTCGTACTTGCGTATGGATATATACGGTACTTTCATATGCTGCTGTTTGTCTATTATGTGTTGTGTTCGCTTGCGCTGTGCGTGGCATGGAATCTGACCATTACCGCGTTTATCGCGATATCGGACGATTTCAGGCAGCTGTACGACGCCTTTTTACGGGTGCTGATCTACACGATGCCGATTCTGTGGGATTTTTCCCATGTTCATACGCTTTGGGCAAATATCCTGCTGCGGGTCAATCCGATGGTGTATATCATAAAAGGCTTCCGTGACGCGTTTGTGCTCGGCCCGACGCAGGATTTGGCTTATACGGCGTATTTCTGGGGATGCGTGCTGGTTTTGGCCGGGGTCGGATGTTATGTACAGGATAAGCTGAAGCGGTATTATGCGGATTTTATATAATATATGCCTGGAAGCTGGTGAAAATTGCTGGCTGCAGGAAAAAGCGGATATGCGGGAGGCATAAGAATAACGATGGAATACGCGATTGAGGTCAGAAATCTGACGAAAAACTTTTATTTGTTCCGTAAAAATTCCCAGATCCTGCCCTGGATCTTTACCAAGCGCGGCTACGAAGAGGAACGCCAGGTGCTAAAGCAGATTTCCTTTACTGTAGCCAAAGGCGAGATTGTCGGGCTGATCGGCGTAAACGGCGCAGGAAAGTCCACGCTGATGAAACTGATCGCGGGAATTACCTACCAGACAGCCGGAGATATTGCCGTCAACGGCCGGGTTGGTTCCCTGATCAACCTGTCGGCTGGGTTTCATCCGGATTATACAGGCAGAAAAAATATTTATTACAAAGGAACGATTATGGGCATGTCGCGTACCCGGATTGACGGCATCATAGATGATATCGCGGATTTTGTAGAACTGGGAGGATATTTCGACCGTCCGCTGCGCATGTATTCTTCTGGCATGTCCGCGCGCCTCGGATTTGCGCTGGCGGTCTATTCCGAGCCAGAGATCCTGATTGTGGATGAAGTGCTGGCCGTCGGGGACAAAAGTTTTCAGGCAAAATCACGCCGTAAAGTGGAAGAATTGTTCCAAGCCGGAAAATCGGTTATTTTTTCTTCCCATTCAGACGGACTGATCCGGCAGTTTTGCAGCCGTGTGTTGTATTTGAAAGATGGGCATATTGCATTTGACGGGGATGTGGAGGAAGGACTACACACGTATCAGGCGGATATTCTAAAGCAAAAGGGAAGACTTTAAAAGCAGAAAGGAGACCGTGTATGCGGAAGATGAAAAAAAGGATCACAGCAGCATACAAATGGATACTCTACGCCGCAGCCGCATGGATCTTAGCATCCTGCGGCGTCAACGGCACAGCCAATCCCGCGCGGTATCTGCGGGCGCTTACCATGCATCAGCAAATACTGCCAGTCAGCGTCAGCCAGGACGGCAGCACAGTATTTTTCCCGGAAGACCGGAAATATGAATGGCTGGCCTTTCAGGCGGATGATGCTGACGCATATTTTTTTGACGCTCCTGTCTGCGGTCTTACCAGTCAGGGAGAAGAAGCATGCGTCATATCATTTGCCAAGGGCGTCAATACGCTTGCCCTGCCCGCTTCCTGGACAGGTATCCGCTTTCCGCCGGAACTGGCAGCAGACCAGCATCTGGTTCTGGGGGAGGTTATGCTGACAGAATCTAAAATACTGTCCGTGCAAAAGACATTATACCTGACTGTCTCTTTTTTCCTGCTGTTTGGATTTTGGGAATGCGTGCAGTGGATCAAGCGCAGATATACAGGGTAAGGGACGGAAACGTGGATCGATACAGAAGAAAGGAACAAAAACTATGAAATTACAAAATCTGCTGCTGCCCAAAGTCGGGATCTGTACGGAAGAGCAGATGTTTTTCCGGCGGGAAAACGGGCGCGAAAGGGAAGTATCTTTTTTGAAAGAGGAGCATGCGCTGCAGTTTGTAAAACACGGTTTGTGCAGATTTGACACTTATTTTAACGGGCTGTCGGCAGCGAAGTGGAAAAAATATACGAGCGTGGGAGAAATCAGCCTTTGTCTTACTTTAAAAGGGAAGTTTGAAGTAACGCTGACAAACCTGGAATCCGCGTCCGGCAGGATTGCCAAACGCGTGGCTGACCAGGTCTGCATCCGTGCGGACAAGCAGCGGTTTACTTTTCCTTATAAGCTGTATGAGTACCGGGGGATGCTGGCGTTTGAATTAAAAGCGCTGGACAACGATTCGTATTTTTACGGCGGCTGGTATGAAGGAGACGTGAAAGAAGAAGACCTGCACGAAGTAAGGCTGGCGCTGAATATCTGCACCTTTCAAAGAGAGGCATTTGTGCTGCGTAATCTGGCAGTGCTGCGCAGCGCAGTAACGGACAATCCGGACAGTGAGCTGCATGGGCGGCTGAAAATCTATATTTCCGATAACGGCCGTACGCTTCCGATGGAACAGCTTAATGACAAATGGCTGCAGATTGTGCCGAATAAAAATGTAGGCGGCGCAGGGGGATTTACGCGCGGGCTGATGGAAATTATGCACGACCGGGACCGCTATCCAGCGACACATGTGCTGATGATGGATGATGATATTATTATTGAGCCGGAATCGCTGTACCGTACCTATGCAATGCTGCGCTGCCGCAAAACGGAATACCGGGATCTGTCCATTGGCGGGGCGATGCTGCGGATGGATGATCAAAAGGTGCAGGTAGAATCCGGCGCGTCCTGGAACGCGGGCAGGCTGGTATCCAACAAAGCGGGTCTGGTATTGGAACATCTGGCCGCATGTCTGGAAAACGAAGAAGAAGAGTATACCGAATACAACGCATGGTGGTACTGCTGTATGCCAATGCGCCTTGTCTCCGCAAAAAATCTGCCGCTGCCGATTTTTATCCGCGGCGACGATCTGGAATACGGCCTGCGCAATATCAGACATTTGGCGTTGTTAAATGGCGTCTGCGTCTGGCATGAAGTGTTTGAAAACAAATATGCTTCCTATTTAAAATATTATATTTTACGCAACTTGTTATATGACAATGCGATACATTTCCCGGACTACAGCTTAAAGAACTTTTTGGTGCGGCTGTATGGAGAAGCGCTGCGGGAAATTTTGTATTACCGTTATAAAAATGTGGAACTGCTTTGCCGCGGGGTAGATGATTTTTACCGCGGAGTGAAATTTTTGAAAAAAACGGACGGAGAAAAGCTGCATAAAGAGATTCTTGCAGCCGGATATCAGGCCGTTCCGGCAGACCAGCTTACGTGCGCGGCATACCGTGCGCAGCTGCTGCGTCAAAACATGCATCCGACAGAATCGAAATGGAAACGCGTCTGGCGGTATCTGACCTGTAACGGATATCTGCTCCCGGTGAAAAAGGCGTCCGGCAAAAATATCCAGGTCGTATCTATGGCGGTATGCTTTCCGAGCAATTTTTACCGTCAGCGGCAAGTGCTGAACTACGACCCGTCCAGCGCGAAAGGCTTTCTTACAACGCGCAGCCATAAGGATGCGTACATGGCGCTGAGAAGGCTGCTGGGCGTTACGTGGAAATCCCTGTTTTGCTATCACCGGGCGATGCGCGCGTTCCGCAGACGGAGCGGGGAGCTTACCACAGAGCACTTTTGGAAGCGTTATCTGGGTATGGATACATAAAATGCAGCAGTTTTGAAAAGGGAAAAGAAACGATCTACAGAGGAATCTTTGGAGCTGCCGATGAATCAATTAGGTATATCGGCGGAATCGTTTGGAAAATAGGGTGGGAAAGAAAGACGGGATATGTGGAAAAGCAGGAAGAAATTAAAAAAGAATGTGGATCATAGACAGCAGGCATGGAATCAGGCATCACATCATGCGGATGATGGACAGCAGGCGGACAGGACAATGGATCGTCGGCTTTGTGGTATTACCAGGCTGGAGACTTATCTGGATACGATTGGCGGGAAGGAATGGAAAAGCCATACGCTGGTTGTAATCTCGGTAAAGGATACGGTTGGCATGGCCGTGACCAAAGAACTGGCAAAAAAAGTGCAGACAAGCCTTGGATGCCGTTTTGATCTGCAAGGGAAGCACTGGAAAGCATATCTGGCAGTGATCCATCGTGGAAAGGTACTGGACGAGCAGCTGTCGATCGGAAACGAATCTATAGAATTTATAAGATCTGTGGAAGGATTGGAAGTATCCGTTTTCAGCAGCACGTACGGGAAGGAAAATGTATCGCAGATCCTGTTGGACGGAGTGGATTATTCCAGGAACCAGCGGGGGCTGAATCTGGTAGTCTACGAATGGGACGCCAGGCGGGTGTGTGATGCGGTCTGCTTTGATACGCATATGTCAGGATATCCTTGTACAAGGCGGCAAAAGGCGGAGCATTCTCTGGAAGTGCGGCATTCCGCGGCTTATCTCGCACGCAGGATGGATGAGCTGGAAGGAGCCATACGGGACTTGGAAGACTGTGTGAAATGCAATGCGAAGAAGGAACAGATGGTCTTATGGCAGATCTTTGAACGGGCTTATGGGAACCGCACAGAAGCGCAGCAGGCATTTTTTCGGTCGTTGCCCAAGGCGGAAGGCAGGCTGCGCAAACTGCAGCAGGTCGGGTTGATTCTGCTGAAGCAGTTTGACCGGATCTGTAAGGAGCATGGGATTGTGTACTGGCTGGGATTTGGGACGCTGCTGGGGGCGGTCAGGCATGGGGGATTTATTCCATGGGATGATGATACGGATGTATGCATGACGAGAGATCAGTTGGAACGGCTGAGTATGGTACTGGAGAACGGGACGGAGTTTTATCTTAGGAAACATATATTTGCAGATATAGGAAGTACAGCAATCGCTTATCAGTTCCGATTTCGGGAAAGCAGCCTGTCATGCTGTCTGGATATTTTCTTATATGATTATTGTAAGGATGTATCAAGGCAAATCATTGAGAAACAGTATCGCTTGAACCGGGAAATGACATGTCAGGGATGGCAGATACGGTGTACACAACATGGAAATCAAAGCCAGATGAATATGGAATTAAAAAGTCTTATTATGCAGTACCAGAAAAGAGCCATACAGGAAACCGGAATATTGGAAAATGCTAAGGGAGCTGCGCTGATGTGGGCAATTGAAAATGTATATTACGAGCCGGCAAAAGGGAGCTGCCTTCCGTTAGATGAGATTTTGCCTTTAGAAATCGTTGTATTTGAGGAAATTCCGTTTCCTGCGCCAAAAAATCCGGAAATATATTTGGCAAAGGTTTATGGGGATATTTATTCGCTGCCGGATGATATGGTTTCCCATCAGCATTTTAATCAGGATGCGTACGAAGCGATTGAAGCAGTCTTAAAGCGATATTCAATAGAACAGCTGCAGCCATCAGAAGAAGGCTGAAACAGCTGCACAGGAGGAATTACATGGATTTACAAGAAAGAGTATTGTTAAAAAAAGCAGACAGGCAGGCGCTATACAGTCTGGAACCGCCGTTTCCAAAGACCAATTTTTTGATGGAGCTGTCAAATGCCTGCAACCACGCCTGCCTGTTTTGTGCGCATCAGAAGATGCAGCGGAAAACAGGACGCATGGATCAGGCGCTTGCCTTTGATCTGCTGCAGCAGGCGTATGATCTGGGGACGCGTGAAGTGGGGGTTTATGCAACAGGCGAGCCGTTTTTGGTTCCGGATCTTGCAGACTATATTCAAAAAGCAAAAGAGATCGGATATACCTACGTCTACCTGACGTCTAACGGATCGCTGGCAACACCGGAAAAAATCCGGGCCGTGATCGACAGCGGTCTTGACAGCATCAAATTTTCGATCAACGCGCCGGAGCGTAAGATGTATGCTTTTATTCATGGCAGGGATGATTTTGAGACAGTAAAGGAACATCTGGCCTATGTCAACGAGTACCGCAGGGAATGCGGCAGGGATTTTAAGATTTATATTACAGGCATATTAACCAGGTATACAGAGCATATGCGGGAGCAGTATGCCCAGGTGTTTGCGGGTATGGCGGATCAGATTGTATTTAAAACGGTATATAACCAGGGCGGATATATGCCGGAAACAGACACATTGCTGAAATGTAACTGCGACCATGAGACATACCGCAGGTGCAATCTGCCGTTTGACGCGATATCCGTTACGTGCGAAGGATATCTTTCGATTGAGAATGCGGATTATGAAAATATGCTGATTGTGGCGGATTTAAATCAGGTTTCTTTAAAAGAGGGCTGGTATGGGGAAAAAATGAAAGAGATGCGGCGCAGATTTATGGAAAATGATCTGGCGGGAACGCTGTGCGACGGCTGCGTCAACCATGCCCTGCGCCCGGCAAAACCGCTGACTGCGGAATATTCGCAGATACAGGAGTATGTTTTTGACGATACGCTGGTCAGAAAACGTCTGGAAGCAGCCGGATATCTGCCAGATCAGGCAGATCCGGTGCAGGAAAAAGAGCTGGTGTATGTTCCGATGGTGGCGGATCTTCTGCATCCGGGACATATCCATATTTTAAAGACCGCGGCTGCTTATGGAAAGGTGCTTGTAGGCTTGTTTACGGATGAGGCCGTCGCCTCTTACAAAAGAGTGCCGTACATGACTTACGCGCAGAGGAAAGCCGTTGTGGAACAGATCAAAGGTGTATCTATGGTAGTGCCCCAGGAATCGCGTGATTATGAACAAAATCTGCGCAAGTACCATCCGGCGTTTCTGGTACATGGGACAGACTGGCGGGAAGGCCCGCTTGCGGACGTGCGGAAAAAAGCGATTGCGGTGATGCAGGAATGGGGCGGGCAGGTGATCGAACCGGAATATACCAAAGGGGTGTCTTCCACAGCGATCCAGGCAAAAATCCGGGAACGGGAACGGTCATAAAGGAGCAGGGATGAAAACGATATATGCTTGTTTTTGTACAGATGTCATTCATGAAGGGCATATCAATCTGATTCGCACAGCAAAACAATACGGCAGGGTGATCGCCGGGGTTCTTAGTGACGCTGCAATGATCCGGTATAACCGCTTTCCGGTAGTCAGCTTCGAGGAGCGGGCAGAACGTATCCGCGGCATTCCGGGCGTAGACCAGGTGGTCATTCAGCAGGATATGATGTACGATGCCGTAATCGCATCGCTGCACCCGGATTACGTGATTCATGGGGACAATTGGAGACAAGGGCCGCTGCGTGCGATCAGGGATCATGTAAAGGATTTGCTGGGGCAGTATGGCGGGGAACTGATCGAGATACCTTATACGGATAACGCGCAGGTAAGGCGGCTTAGGGAAAAGGCGAGGGAACGGCTGGCGATGCCGGAATACCGCAGAAAACGGCTGCGGCAGCTTCTGACGATCTGCCCGGTTGTAAAAGCGATCGAAGTGCATAACGGGCTGACCGGGCTGATCGCGGAGAAGTCTGTGGTAGAGACTGGGACCGGGCTTGACCAGTTCGATGCCATGTGGATCAGCTCCTTATGTGATTCCACGGCAAAGGGCAAGCCGGATATCGAGCTGGTCGATCTGACGTCCAGATACCGCACGATTGACGACGTTATGGAAGTAACGACGAAGCCGGTTATTTTTGACGGGGATACCGGAGGGCTGACGGAGCATTTTGTCTATACCGTTCGTTCGCTGGAACGCATGGGAGTATCCGCGGTAATTATTGAAGATAAGGTCGGACTGAAAAAGAATTCCCTGTTCGGTACGCAGGCAGCGCAGGTACAGGACACATGCGGCCGTTTCTGTGAAAAGATCAGCGCTGGCAAACAGGCGCAGCTGACGGATGACTTTATGATTATCGCAAGGATCGAAAGCCTGATTCTGGAGCAGGGAATGGAGGATGCAATGGAGCGGGCGCTTGCTTATGCGGATGCAGGAGCGGACGGTATTATGATCCACAGCAGAAAAAAGGAACCGGATGAGGTGCTGCAGTTCTGCGATCTGTTTCGTATGCAGAACACGCAGACGCCGCTGGTAGTTGTGCCGACGTCTTTTCCGGCAGTGACAGAAGAAGAGCTTGCCGCACATGGCGTAAATATTGTGATCTATGCGAACCAGCTGACCCGAAGCGCGTTTCCGGCTATGGACCGCACGGCAAAGAGCATCCTGCGTTATCATCGTGCATGGGAAGCAGATCGGGATTTGATGCCGATTCCAGAGATTATTACGCTGATTGATGAAATTTAATCGGAAATATAAGAGCTAATGTAACAGGAAATTTATGGGATACAGATCCGGATCGGAAATCCGATTTTGCGGATATCGTTGGAGCGAATTTATGAAAGCAGGAAAATTGATCGATCTGCTGGGGGCAGATTTTTACACAGGGGTGCCGGATTCGCTGCTGGCGCCGTTTTGCGACTGTCTGATGAAGCGTTATGGGACAGACCCGGCGCATCATATCGTCGCCGCCAATGAAGGGAACGCCGCAGCCATCGCGGCCGGATATCATCTGGCGACCGGAAAAATTCCGGTTGTATATATGCAAAATTCCGGGGAAGGCAATATCGTCAATCCGGCGGCATCGCTGCTGCATGAAAAAGTGTATGCGATCCCGGTGCTGTTTGTGATCGGCTGGCGCGGCGAGCCAGGGATACAGGACGAACCGCAGCATACGTACCAGGGTGCGGTAACATGCAGGCTGCTGGAGGATCTTGGCATAGAATATGCCGTTGTGGGGCCGCAGACGCAAGAGGGCCAGCTGCACTTGGTTATGCAGAGATTCCGGCAGCTGTTTTCAGAGGGAATATGCGCGGCATTGGTCGTGCGCAGGGGCGTACTGGAACAGGAGCAGCAGGCAGGAGATCAAAATGCATACCAGATGGAGCGGGAAGAGGCGATCCGGCGGATTGCAAAAGCAGCCGGGGCAGACCCCGTAATTGTTACGACAGGAAAAGCCGGAAGGGAACTGTTTGAAATACGCACGGCGAACCGTCAGGGGCATCAGACAGATTTTTTGACCGTAGGATCTATGGGGCATTGTTCTTCCATTGCTTTGGGAATCGCCATACACAAGCCGGATACAAAAATCTGGTGTGTAGACGGGGATGGAGCCATGCTGATGCATATGGGCGCGCTGGCAGTGGCAGGCGCCGCTTCGCCGCAGAATCTGGTGCATATCGTGATCAATAATGGGGTACATGAGAGTGTTGGCGGGATGGTAAACGCGGCGCGGGATCTTGAGCTGGCAGCAGTCGCAGGAACCTGTGGCTATCGTTATGCCGTGTGTGTGGAACGGTATGAGGATCTGGACGCGGAGCTGGAAAGAGCCAGGACAGGCGCCGGGCTGCGGATGATCGAGGTAAAATGCGCGGTTGGTTCGCGGAAAGACCTGGGCAGGCCGGGAGTAGGGGCGCG
>OFGR01001859.1_pt1 | contig 15401 bp, 9 predicted proteins | sample 1521811 | NCBI WGS metagenome assembly OFGR01 (sample SAMEA3504098, study PRJEB24116) | mouse gut metagenome | biome: mouse gut; feature: mouse-associated habitat; material: faeces | place: Denmark | collected 2011
CCGCCATTATTTATACTACCTCTTCCGATGACTTTGCACTGGATGCCTATGACGTGCACGCAGTAAGGTATCTTTTAAAACCAATCACCGAAGATAAATTTTTTGAAGCCATGGATTATGCCCGCTCTTACCGCGAATCCAAAAGGGGGCCTCTGTATCTGGTGAAAACCAGAACCGGCATGGTATCCATCCCCTGTTCCAAAATCGAATATATTGAAAACGCCTCCCGTATGCTGAACGTATATTTAACAGACGGCTCTGTAATTACCAGTATTTTTATCCGTAAATCTTTTGATGATGAGATAAAAGACCTGATAACAGAAAAAAGTTTTATGCAGGTTCACAAATCTTTTCTTGTCAACCTGAATTATATAAAAAAACTGGAAGGAAACAGCATTACCATGGACAGCGGCACTCATATTCCAATCAGTAAAAAGAACACCGCAAACGTAAAGAGACAGTACCTCACCTTTATTTCAGAACAGTACAGATAAGGAAACAGCATGAATTATTTTAACAATATCTCCTATATGATCAGTCATTTGTTTTTAATGGCATTTCTCTACCTGTTTATCACTCACCGCTATTCTGAAAGGGTAACCAGGCTGATCTGCCTTTCTTCTTTTCTGCTGTTGAATTTCACTGACATAATCAAGCTGAATATATTTCCGGACAATGATATATGCTACTTTGCTGTTACTCTTCTGCAAATCTGCGTGACTCAGCTCACGGGCATTCTGATTTCCAGAAAAAGAAACAGCAAAGTCCTGTTTATCGGCCTGAGTGCTTCCAATTATACGATTCTGGGAAGCGCTTTTGCGCCCATTCTGCTGATTCAGACACAGAATACGGCGCTGGCCCTGACGGCAAATTTTGCAGTGCATTTTGTCATACTGTACATACTTTATAAAAGCCTCCGAAACATATGGCTCAGGCAATATGAAACGGAATACACCAAAGGCTGGTGGGAACTTTGCCTGATCCCTGTCTTTTTTTACTGCAGTTTTTCCTGTATTGCATTTTTTCCTTATACCCTGTACGACAATCCCCAGAACATTCCGGGTATCCTGTGCATGATGATTACCATGTGCGTGTCTTATGTGGTGGTGCTGAGATATATTGAAAGTGATTCCAAAAGAAAAGATATCTATTACAAAAATGTACTGTTTGAAACTTATATCAGGGGCCTGGAAGATCAGTATTATATGGTGGAAAAATCCGAAAAGAAACTCCGGATCCTGCGTCATGACATGCGCCACTATTCCAAAATCATTCATCAGCTCCTAAGCCAGGGGGAATATGAGGAAATCAACAAAATCATACTTCATGTCAATGATGTTATGGACGAACATAAAGTGACCTGTTACTGTAAAAATCTGATTGTCAATACCATTATCTCTGAGATGATAAAGTGGACAGACAAATTCGGTATCAGGGTAACGCTGGATCTTGTGGTTCCGGAAAAAATTCCGGTCAACGATTATGAATTTACCGCGGTGATTGCAAACCTGTTTGAAAATGCCATAAGCTGTGTGAAAAACTATGAAAAGGAACAGCGCTGGATAGAAATGAAAGTCCACTGTACCCAGGAACATCTGCTGATTCATGTAAAAAATGAATGTCATGACAACATTGCCTTTGACGCCGGAACCGGGCTTCCCAAAAGTGAAAAAGGCAGAAATCACGGTCTTGGCATGCAGAGTGTGCTGACATTCTCCGATAAAACGGGAGGAACCATAGACTGCTTCTGTGAAAACCATATCTTCCAGATTATATTATTTATAAAATTCTGATTCCCGCAGAAAAAGAATTTCAAACTTCATATAGAAGAACAAAAAAACTTCCCGCCGGAATCCGGAGGGGAGTTTTTCTTATCTTAAAGGAACGAAGAATCCTGCAAAGCAGGATTCTTCGTTCCATCTTATTTATCACCGTATAAAGTGATTAATTTGTTCAGATATTCATAACGCTCTTTTGCATGTTTCTCAGATACAGCAAACAGTTCTTCTGCTCTTTCCGGATTGAATCTTGCAAGGGCATTGTAACGAACTTCTCCGTTCAGGAATGCCTTGTAATCTCCGGTAGGTGCTTTGCTGTCCAGGGAGAATGCTGCTTTTCCTTCTTCCTTCAATGCAGGATTGAAACGGAAGTTATGCCAGTAACCAGCTTCTACAGCGTTCTTCTCTTCTGTCTGAGCTTTGCTCATACCAACCTTGATACCATGGTTGATACATGGAGCATAAGCGATAATCAGGGACGGTCCCGGATATGCTTCTGCTTCTGCAAGAGCTTTGATACACTGATTGTAATCAGCACCCATTGCGATCTGTGCAACATATACATAGCCGTAGCTCATTGCGATAGAAGCCAGGTCTTTCTTCTTCACTTCTTTTCCGCCTGCTGCGAACTGTGCAATTGCTCCGGTAGGTGTAGCCTTGGAGGACTGTCCGCCAGTGTTGGAGTAAACTTCTGTATCGAATACCATTACGTTGATATCCTGTCCGCTTGCCAGAACATGGTCAACGCCGCCGAATCCGATATCGTATGCCCATCCGTCACCACCGAAGATCCACTGGGATTTCTTAGCCAGGAAATCTTTCTCAGCAAGGATTTCTTTGGAAGCGTCACATCCGCATCCTTCCAGAGCTGCAACTAATTTATCTGTAGCTGTTCCGTTTACAGCGCCGATTCCATAAGTGTCAAGCCACTCTTTTCCTGCTGCTGCAACGTCTGCATTTTTGCCTTCTGCTACCAGGGCTTCTACTTTTGTTTTCAGTTTTTCTCTGATTGCCTTCTGAGCCAGCAGCATACCATAGCCGAACTCTGCAGCATCTTCGAATAAGGAGTTGGACCATGCAGGACCATGTCCTTTTTCATTAACGGTATAAGGTGTGGACGGTGAAGAGTTACCCCAGATGGAAGAACATCCGGTTGCATTTGCAATGTACATTCTGTCACCGAACAGCTGTGTAATCAGTTTTGCATAAGGTGTCTCACCGCATCCGCCGCAGGCTCCGGAGAACTCAAGCAACGGCTGTTTGAACTGAGAACCTTTTACGGTATTCTCTTTAAATTTCTCTACTACGTCCACTTTCTTCTCTGTGGTCAGACCATAATCGAAGAATGCCTGCTCGCCCACATTTGCTTCGCAGTTCTGCATGGTAAGAGCTTTCTCGCCCTTCTTGCCAGGACATACATTTGCACAGGAGCCGCATCCGGTACAGTCAAGTGCGGAAATGGTCATGCTGAACTTGTACTCCGGCATTCCTGTCATAGGAAGTGTCTGCATTCCTTCCGGTGCATTGGAAGCCTCTGCTTCTGTCAGAGCTACCGGACGGATAACTGCATGAGGACATACATAGGAACAGATATTACACTGGATACAGTTTTCCGGATTCCATACAGGAACGTCAACTGCGATACCGCGTTTCTCATATGCAGAAGAACCGGAAGGAGTCTGTCCGTTTTCGTATTTCTTAACAACAGATACCGGAATTCTGTTACCTTCCTGTCCGTTTACCGGAATCTGGATGTCGTTTACGAAATCAACAACATCTTTTCTGTCTCCGGTTGCAACCTTTGCAAAACTCTCATCCTGAGCATCTTTCCAGCTTGCAGGAACGTCAATCTTAACTACTCCTGTTGCTCCGGCGTCGATTGCATCGTAGTTCATCTGTACGATCTTGTCACCCTTCTTGCCGTAGGTTGCCTTTGCAGCAGCCTTCATCAGCTCGATGGCTCTTTCCTCCGGAATAATAGCTGCCAGTTTGAAGAATGCAGACTGAAGTACGGTGTTGATACGTCCGCCAAGTCCGATTTCCTTACCAATCTTGATACCGTCGATGGTATAGAACTGGATATCGTTTTCAGCAATGTATCTCTTAACCTGTCCAGGCAGATGAGTTTCAAGTTCTTCCGGACTCCAGGAGCAGTTCAGAAGGAATGTTCCTCCCGGTACCAGTTCCTGAACCATATTGTACTTGCGTACATAGGAAGGATTGTGGCATGCTACGAAGTTCGCCTGTTTGATTAAGTAAGTGGATTTAATTGCCTTCTTACCAAAACGCAGGTGAGACATGGTAACACCGCCGGATTTTTTGGAATCATAATCAAAGTATGCCTGAGCAAACATGTCTGTGTTGTCACCGATAATCTTGATGGAGTTCTTGTTTGCTCCAACAGTACCGTCAGCTCCCAGACCCCAGAACTTACAGTTGATGGTCCCTTCCGGTGTGGTAACCGGATCTTCTTTTACTTCCAGAGAAAGGTTGGTTACATCATCATAGATACCGATGGTGAATCTTTCTTTCTCAGTGTTGTTGTATACAGCGATAATCTGTCCCGGTGTGGTATCTTTGGAACCTAATCCGTAACGGCCGCTTGTAATCTTAACAGCGTCGAATTTGCTTCCCTTTAATGCTGCTACCACATCCAGATATAAAGGCTCGCCAAGAGAGCCAGGCTCTTTGGTTCTGTCTAATACAGCAATGGTCTTAACCGTATCAGGAATTGCTGCAATCAGTGCTTCTTTGCTGAACGGACGATACAGACGTACTTTTACAACGCCCACTTTCTCGCCTTTTGCCATTAAGTAGTCAATGGTCTCATCAATGGTATCACATACGGAACCCATAGCAATGATGATTCTGTCGGCATCAGCAGCTCCGTAGTAGTTGAACAGTTTGTAGTCTGTTCCGATTTTTTCATTTACCTTGTCCATGTATTTCTGTACGATTGCCGGTAATGCATCGTAAGTGGAGTTACAGGACTCTCTGGTCTGGAAGAAAATATCCGGGTTCTGAGCAGAACCATCCTGACGGGGATGATTCGGATTCAGTGCATTCCTGCGGAATGCGTCGATTGCATCCAGATCCACCATGTCTTTCAGGTCTTCATAATCCCATGTTTCAATTTTCTGAATCTCGTGGGAAGTACGGAATCCATCAAAGAAATTGATGAAAGGAAGATGTCCTTCCAGTCCTGCACAGTGTGCAACCGGAGTTAAGTCCATAACTTCCTGTACAGAAGATTCGCAGAGCATTGCCGCACCGGTCTGACGGCAGGCATATACGTCAGAATGATCACCAAAAATGTTCAGTGCATGAGTTGCCACGCAACGCGCGGATACATTAAATACGCCCGGAAGCCCCTCACCTGCAATTTTGTACAGATTGGGAATCATCAGCAACAGTCCCTGAGATGCAGTATAAGTGGTGGTCAGAGCACCTGCTGCCAGTGAACCGTGTACCGTACCTGCTGCTCCGGCTTCAGACTGCATCTCTGTTACCTGAACAGTCTGTCCGAAAATGTTCTTTCTTCCCTGTGTTGCCCATTCATCAGTAGCTTCTGCCATAACAGAAGACGGTGTGATGGGGTAGATGGCTGCAACATCTGTGTATGCATAGGAAGCATGAGCTGCTGCATGGTTACCATCCATGGTTTTCATAGATCTTTTCATTACATTTTTCCTCCTGCCTGAATTTGAATGTAACATCTTCATTGTTACAATTTAACCTGCTGCTGTCCGCCCTGCCGACTCTGCGGCACTCTTTCCGCCGATACCCGAAAAGACCGGCCTGACAATAACAGATTCTTCCTTTATACTATAATAATTGTGACTGAAAAAATCAATAGTTTTTCGCTTATTTCATGTATTTTTCCTGAAACACCTCCATGGGCATGGGGCGGTCGAACAAAAAGCCCTGGCCATAACGGAATCCGCAGTCTACAAGGAACTCTCTCTGCTCCTGCGTCTCTATTCCTTCAAAAATCACTTCTTCCTTGACGCTCTCAATTAATCTGCCCACATTCCGGATAAATTCCTTTGCATTTTCACGGGTTCCCTGGTTCAGAAAACTCCGGTCGATTTTCACAATATCCGCCGGAATATCGAGAAGCATTCCCAGAGAGGAATATCCGGTCCCGAAGTCGTCAATAGCCACCCGGAAGCCGGCCCGGCGCAGCTGCTGCACTTCTGTTTTCACCAGCTCGTAACCTGACACAAACAGGCTTTCCGTTATTTCGATTTCAATATATCCCGGCTCAATCCGATAGGCTTTTGTCAGCGACAGAATCCGCTGGTAAATTCCGTTCTGCTCAAAATGGCTTCTGGAGAAATTCACGGAAATCACCGGAGGTTCTTTTCCGGCCTCCAGCCAGTTTCGCATATAAATCAGCACCTGTTCATACACATAAAAATCCAGTTCCACAATATACCCTGTTTTCTCCAGCAGGGGAATAAACTGTCCCGGCGATTCCACTCTTCCATCCCCTTTCTTCCAGCGTACCAGCGCTTCTGCGCCGGAAAGGACAAACCGGGACAGATGAAATTTGGGCTGTACATATACCTGAAAGCCTCCCTCTTTCAGGCTTCCCTGAAATTCCGCCAGTATCCGCTTTTCTTCCTCCCGCTGGCTGCGCATTCTGCTCTCGTACACTTTGCAGAATGCATTGTGATTTCCCTTAATGCTCTTTCTGGTAAGATTGGCATTTTCAATGGCCATGTCCAGATTTTCATCTTTGCTTTCCATAAAATAAATGCCTGTGGTCAGTTTTATATTGCAGGAAGGATAATACTCTTTCTGGCGCCTGGTGAAATTCAGGCTGATCTTCACAATATTTTGCAGCACGGATTCCCGGTCCGTATCCCACAGAAAGGTAATAAACAAATCTGAATACAGCCTGCAGGACACCATCCGTCCGTCCCTTCGGATCATGGCGGCAAAATCCCTGAGAATCCCGTTTCCCGCCTCATGGCCGAAATTATCATTCAGATAGGAAAAATCATTGATATCTGTATAAACAACGGCATACTGCCTGCCTTCCTGCCAGCGCTCCAGTTCCTGCCGTACCCGGCTTTTAAAAGCATCTTCCACATAGAGCCCCGTCAGCAGATCCCGCTTTTTCAGGCGCAGAATGGCCTTCTGATCCTCTTCCCGCTGTACCCGCAGGGCCACAAACACAGAAATCATCCGGGACAGTTCCAGGAATGTTTCCTTTTCAAAATCGGTCCACTGTCTGGGCTTTTCCATATCGCAGAAAGACACATACCCTTCTCCCCGTTCAAACCAGGAAAAACCGCAGTTTACCAATGCCCGCATTCTCCGCTCCCGGAACACCGCCTTATCAGATTCCGATACATGGCTGTCTCCCAGACAGTCGTTGATATAAGCCAGTCCCCAGTCGTCAAATCCTTTGAAAAAACCGTCCCAGTTCTCATATTTATCCACAAACTGAGGGCTGGTCAGAATACCCTTCTCTCTGGTCCAGCAGTTTGTCTGTATCAGTTCCTTTTTCTCCCTGTCACATTCCAGCACCGCCACAATATCCAGGTCATACTGTCTTCCGATCCGTTCCATCAGAAGATTCAGAGAATCGTTCACATCCCTGGCATGGGAAAGCAGGGTAAAAGCCTGGGAGATGAAATCCATGTCCTGTATCTGTCCCGCTTTATACCGGCCGTTACCCGCCTCTGGCTCCTCCATTCCGTTCCGGCTGCCCTGGATTGCCGCAAGAAAATAAGGTACACTGCCCTCATAATAAAACAGACGGATTTTCAGTGTGAGATGACGTCTCTTCCCGTCCTGGCCGCAGACGCGCACCTGGCACTGCCCCACACTGTCACTGCGGATCACCTCTTCCATGACTTCCTTCAGACATGCTCTGTCCTCCTGATCCAGAATGCGGGAAAAATCACCTTCCACTGCCTGTATCTCTTCCTGCGTATACCCTGCCTCATGAAAAAATTCTTCATTGCCCCTTATCAGCTCACAACCTTCAAAACCTCGAATAACTGCACAGCCCACAGGCATTTTCTCAACTGCACAGTCAGACGCTTTACCGGTCTCCTCTGACCCGGCCTGCCCTCTGGGACATATTTCTCTGATCTCCTGTTTGTCCATAAAAGCATTCTCCGTTTCATTGTTCCCTTCTTTTACGTGGCTCTTTATTTTCTTTCTTAGATTAGGGTGTCAAAAATACCTTTGGTGCGGCGCACCCTTTTGACACCCTGATCTTTCTTAGTGAAAGCCGGCTGCTTTCACAAATAAATTTCATTAATCCCAATCATAGCAAATATTTCCCCTGTTTTCAATTGTTTTCCTTGAAAATACAGGGATTTTATGTATAATAGTTACTGTCTGCTTTATCAGGGCCGGCGCCCTGCGCTGACCAGAACATAAACAGCAGCGTATCATGCCATAAGCACTGCGGCATATGGTATGGCGCCATGCCCTGCGGACTGTATCATTTCATGAAAAGCAAAATTCAGAAAAACGAGGATTTTAATATGATCAGTGCAAACAATGTAACTCTCAGAATCGGAAAAAAGGCGTTATTTGAAGATGTGAATATCAAGTTCACCGAAGGGAACTGTTATGGCCTTATCGGCGCCAACGGAGCCGGAAAGTCCACCTTTCTCAAAATTTTAAACGGACAGTTAGAGCCCACCAAAGGAGATGTTTTTATCACTCCGGGCCAGCGGCTCTCTTTCCTGCAGCAGGACCATTTCAAGTACGATGATTTTACAGCGCTGGACACTGTTATTATGGGAAATCAGCATCTGTACGACATTATGAAAGAAAAAGACGCCATTTACATGAAAGAGGATTTCACCGATGAAGACGGTATCCGTGCCAGCGAACTGGAAGCGGAATTCGCAGAGATGGACGGATGGAATGCGGAATCGGACGCAGCCCAGCTCTTAAACGGTCTCGGTATTGAAACGGAATTCCACTATGCTCTTATGAAGGATTTAACGGGAGAACAGAAAGTGAAAATCCTGCTGGCTCAGGCGCTGTTCGGCAACCCGGACATTCTGCTTCTGGACGAGCCCACCAACCACCTGGATCTGGACGCCATCGCATGGCTGGAAGAATTTTTAATCAATTTCAACAATACGGTTATTGTGGTATCCCATGACCGGTATTTCCTGAACAAAGTCTGCACCCACACTGCGGATATTGACTACGCCAAAATCCAGCTTTATGCAGGAAACTATGATTTCTGGTATGAGTCCAGCCAGCTCTTAATCCGTCAGATGAAGGAAGCCAACAAGAAAAAGGAAGAAAAAATCAAAGAACTGCAGGAGTTTATTTCCCGGTTCTCCGCAAATGCTTCCAAGTCCAAACAGGCTACCTCCCGGAAAAAGGCGCTGGAAAAAATTCAGCTGGACGAAATCAAACCTTCCAGCCGGAAATATCCCTATATTGATTTCCGTCCCAACCGGGAAATTGGAAATGAAGTGCTTACCGTTGAAAATTTAACCAAAACCATTGACGGCGTCAGGGTACTTGACAACGTATCTTTTATTGTGGGACATGACGATAAAATTGCATTTGTGGGAAGCAACGAAACTGCAAAGACTACCCTGTTTAAAATCCTTGCCGGAGAAATGGAACCCGACGAAGGCAATTACAAATGGGGCGTAACCACCAGCCAGTCCTATTTCCCCAAGGATAATACGGAAATCTTTGACAACGACCTGCAGATTGTGGAATGGCTGACCCAGTATTCTGAAATCAAGGACGCCACCTATGTCCGGGGCTTCCTGGGCAGAATGCTGTTTGCCGGGGAAGATGGCGTAAAGAAAATGAAGGTGCTGTCCGGCGGGGAAAAAGTACGCGTGCTTCTGTCCCGTATGATGATTACCGGAGCGAATGTTCTGATTCTGGATGAGCCCACTGACCATCTGGACATGGAATCCATCACCGCCCTGAACAACGGACTGATGAAGTTCTCCGGCGTCCTGCTGTTCGCTTCCAGAGACCATCAGGTGGTACAGACCACTGCCAACCGTATTATCGAGTTTCTTCCAAACGGCTCCATGATTGATAAAATCACCACTTATGATGAATATCTGGAAAGCGACGAAATGGCCAGAAAGCGTCAGGTGTATTCTACCAGTAATGCGCAGGAAGAAGACGACTGACCGTAAGAAGACCCTGTCGCGCTTTAGCGTGACAGGGTCTTTCCTGTTAAGATAAAAAATCCGGAACCTTTACAGTAAATAAGCCTTCAGCAGTTCCAGTGTGGCCTTTACTCCGTCCACATGGCTCCGCTCATAACCATGAGAGGCATAGACACCCGGACCAATCAGTCCATGGCGGCAGTCATAGCCTGCGCTCAGTGCAGCGTCCGCATCGGATCCGTAATGGGGATAAACGTCCGGGGCAAAATCAATATCATGTTCTTTCGCCGCTTTTATCAGGCCGCTTACCACCGGATAGCTGTAGGGCCCCACACTGTCTTTCACACAGATGGATACCTGATGCTCCGTACAGTTCAGTCCTTCGCCCACACATCCCATGTCCACCGACAGGATTTCCGTTACGCCTTCCGGTACGGTTCCGCAGGCTCCATGCCCCACTTCTTCATAGACGGTAATATGATGGTAAATATTCCGTTTGGGCGTAATCTTCTCTTCTTTCATATATTTTGCAAATCCAAGCAAAATACCCACACTCAGTTTATCATCCAGAAACCGGCTTTTGATATATCCTTTTTCCGTAATCACGGTTCTGGGTTCAAAGGCCACAATATCCCCCGCCATAATGCCGAGTTTTTCTGTCTCTTCTTTAGAACTCACCTTTTCGTCCGGCACCACCTCCATGGTACTGAAACTCCGTCTGGCAGTGCTGTAATCGTCGTTTACATGGACAGAGGCATTTTCCAGCTGAAAGGTCCCTTCATATACACCGTCAGACCTGGTTATGATCCGACAGTTTTCCCCTTCCGTATTATTGGGATTCAGACCGCCCAGAGGGGATACTTTCAGCCTGCCGTTCCCTTTGATTTCACAGACCATGGCTCCCAGCGTATCCATATGGGCTTCCAGCAGGATCCCGTCTTTTTCCTTTTCCCCTCCCAGATTCACCAATACGCCGCCTTTTACGGTTTTTACCGGTTCATATCCCAGTAAGCGGTAGGTATTCATCAGATACTCCGCCGCTTCCTCTGTGTATCCGGTGGGACTGTCTATGGCCAGAATGTTCCCGGTCTGCTCCAGAATATATTCCATTATTGTTTCCATCTTTTCCTCTTTTCCTCCTGTAATTACTTTCTGTACCACCTGTCTGGCATACCGGCTCTGCTGTTTACTTCAGGTAAAGAAATGCCCCAAGATTTCCCCGTTTTCCATGGCTGGCCCGATGGGAGAACAGCAGTTTGTGGTTGCAGCAGGTACATAGCCTGGTTACTGCCAGGTGTTCCTTCCGGATGCCTGCTTCTGACAGAACGATTTCATTGGCCCGCCATAAATCAAGCTGATATTTTCCATTTCCTTTATTCTGCAAAATCTCGTCTCTGTGACCGGAAAATTCCTGTTCAAATTCCAGGGCCACATCTTCACTGACCTCATAGCAGCTCTGGCAGATGGAGGGGCCAACAGCGCAGACCACATCCTCCACCTCCGTCTGAAATTCCCGCTTCATGGCTTCCAGTGTGGCTTTTCCCATACGTCCCACGGTTCCCCGCCAGCCGGAATGAGAAAGTCCAATGGCCTTTTGTCTGGTATCCACAAAATACAAAGGCACGCAGTCTGCAAAAAAAGCAGACAGTACCAGCCCCGGTTCATTGGTTATCAGACCGTCCGTATCGGTATATCCGCGCTCCCTGAGCAGCCCCTTTCCTGCATCTTCTCTGCCCACACGTCTCACATTGGTGGTATGGGTCTGGTCTGTCAGCACAAAATCCCCATATGCTGTGCCAAGAGCCTTTGCAGTTCTGCGGAAATTTTCTTCCACGGCCTCTCGCTCATCTCCTCTGGCAAAGCTCAGGTTCAGACTTTCAAACATCCCTCTGCTGACGCCGCCCAGTCTGGTGGTAAAGCAGTGCCCTGCTATCCCGGTTTCCTCCAGCAGAGGAAAATACAGGCAGGGAAACATTCCTGTCTCTGTCTCCACCTGTTTTAACACCGGCACCTGTTCCTGCCCTCTGTACTGAAATGCAATGTGCTTCTCCATAACCGCTCCTTCCTGTTTTACCTCTTATCGCTGAAAAGGAAATGCATGTTCCACATGAATGATCTCTGTGTCCAGAATTCCTATTACATCAAACCGGCAGGGTGTTTCTTCCCCATAGCCATGGCGGAAACAGTAATATTCCGCCGTTTTGCAGATACGCCGCTGTTTGAAACGGTCCACTGCTTCCAGGGGATGGCCGCCTTTTCCATCTTTACGGTATTTCACCTCTGCAAATACCAGATACTTCCCCTGTTTTGCCACCAAATCTATTTCCCCGTACCTGCTGCGGAAATTTGCCTCCAGAATCTGATACCCTTTTTCCTTCAGAAATTCTGCCGCCTTCTGTTCGAAGGCTGTGCCCAGGCTGCGGTTCTTATTTCCTGCTTTTCCCAACTTATACTATCCCTTCTGTTACTATCCCTTCTGTTCTCCCGGAAATTTTCCCTCTGAGTCTCCTGCTGCCATCTATCGCAGTTTTTCCCGCATTCGCTCCATATCATCCACAAATACCAGAATTTCCGCCACCACTTCATACAGTTCCGGCGGTATCATATCGCCGATTTCCAGTTTGGACAGTGTTTTTGCCAGTTTGTCATCCCGGTAAAAAGGGATGTTGTCTTCTTTTGCTTTCTCAATAATCCGCTCCGCCAGATGTCCTTTTCCGGTGGCAATGATTTTCGGTGCGGTTTCTCCCGGATTGTAGGCTATGGCCACAGCGGTTTTCTGCTTTTCACCCGATGCGGTTTCCATGGTCACCAGCTCTTTTGTATTTCTGTATCTCGTTCCATCCATGGCCCTTTGGCTCCCTTCCCACATAATGTTCACAGACTGTATACTGTATTTCTGTTTACGGTCTGTATGGGCATAGTTTCTATGCCTTCACATCAAAAGAATACCGGTGCAGTTTCCCGGCGGGCTTTTCCTGCTCTAAAAACTCCTGGGGGGATTCTTTCTGCAGCTTCCGGTTTTCCACTTTAATTTCGCAGCTGTAGCCTTTCTGCTCCAGACGTTCCACCAGCCTGTCTGTAAATCCTGCAATCAGACGGTAAGATTTCTCGTCTGCCAGATAAAAATCCGTCTGCACAGACTGTCCGTGCATTTTCACATAAATGTCTGTGGAGCCGAGATGTTCCATATCCAGGTGAAGCAGTGCAGAGAGATCTCCCTCCTTCTCCCGCAGGTTCTTCTTGTTGGTATACACATACAAATCACTGTGAGCATTCTGCTGCTGCAGCTTCAGAGGAAGCTGTACATAGGTGTACACCTGATTTAACTGATTCATAAAATCCAGATTATTCCGGACGGACTGGGCCGTTTTTGCCAGAGCGCTTCCTTCCTTTCCTGCCTGGGAAAGAACCTGCTGCAGCTCCGTCATCTGCCGGTTCAGACGCTGGTACAGTTCCTTTACCGCCCCTTCTTCCTTTAATTTTTCCGGCGTCAGCATCCACTGCTCTGTCATGGCCTGCTTCATCAGGTTTTTCACCTCTTTTGAGGAAAACAGCTTTTTCATGGCCCCTCCGTCTGCATGTTCGCTGTTTTCCAACAGCTTCATCATCTGCTGTAAAAGCACTCCGGCAGACAAAGCCGTATTCAGTTTTCCCTGGGGAAGAAGCTGCTGATTCTCTGCCGCACCGGAAAATTCTTTCAGCATGGAAGCCAGATTTTCCTGCCGCTCCCCGGTCAGAACCCTGTCTATGGAATTCTGGCCCTGTAGGCTGTTGTCCTGTCCGGCAGATTCCAGCGTCTCCGGGGAAACTCCCACTCCGCTTTGTATCAGAGACTCCGCACCTGTTTTCCCGGTGAGGCTTTCCGGCGCCCCGGTTCCCGGCGCCGCCATGGTTCCTTCGGCAGTTCCTTCCTGCAGCCCAGGATTCAGAATATCACTTCCTTCTGCCATGGATTCCGGTACCTGCTCCATGGCAGAACGGAAAAGCTCCGGATTCTGTACCGTCTGATCTGCTGCCCCGGTCTGTGCTTCTCCTGAAACCATTCCCTCTCCCTGAGGGATTTCTCCCAGCAGAATTTCCATAATCTGCTGCTGAATTACGGGAATCTGACCTGTCTGCCCGCCGGCTCCCGCTGCAATATTCTGTTCGCTGCCTCCCAGCATAAAATTCTCCGGAAGTCCCTGTCCCTCCTGTCCGAACAGCTGCTCCGGCAGACTGGCAAGACCATCCATCAGATTCTGCAGATCCGGCAGGATTGCCTGCTGGCCGTTCTGGTAATTCTGGAACTGATTCAGGGAATTTTCCGTAATCTGAAATCCCAGTTTCTGCATCTGCACCAGCGTCTGCATGTCTGCCTGGGGAAAGCCTGCCACTGCCCGGGCCATCTGCATCAGACTGTTTCTGTCTATGGGAAGCTGCTCCATCATCATCTGGTTTACCATGGACAGATTACGGGGATTTACCTTCAGCCCCGCTGCTTCCAGCGCTTTTAACAGGGTGGGGTTCTGAGCGCTCTCTAACGTCACAGGGCGGATGGAAATCTGTTCTTCTGTGGTGCCCTTCACTTCAAACAGCATGGGCTGCCCTTTTTCCAGTGTGACTCCTGCCTCCATTCTGGCCTGTATGGTACTTCCGTCGCTCAGTCCCAGGGTTACCTGACCGTTGCTTTTGATGTCCGTCACCATTCCCTCAAACACTCTGCCCGGAACCATCTCCGGAAGCCGGGCGGCGGGACGCACCGCTGCTGTTTCTTTTACACTGTTTAAGGTCTGGGTATTGGAGGCTGTATTGGCCTGATATTGATGAACGCCCTCTAAAAATGACATATCCATCACTGCCTTTCTATATTTTTAATAAAGGTCTGACGGTGTATGGGCGACGGTCCAAAAGTCTGAATCGCCTGTATATGTTCTCCGGAGCCGTATCCTTTATTTCTGGCAAATCCATACTCCGGCATAATTTTGTCGTATTCCACCATCAGCCTGTCTCTGGTTACTTTCGCAATGATGCTTGCCGCTCCGATGGAAATGCTTTTTGCATCTCCTTTGATAATGGGAACCTGAGGAATAGAAACCTGAGGGATAGTCACAGCATCATTTAATAATATATCGGGCGTCAGGGATAAATTTTGAATAGCCTGCCGCATGGCCTCATAGGTTGCCTGCAGAATATTGATTTCATCAATTCTGGCGGGGCTTACCATGCCGATTCCCACAGCCAGAGCCTGCTCCATAATCACCTCATAGAGTTCCTCTCTTTTTTTCCCGCTGAGTTTCTTGGAATCATTGATATACAGTATCCTGCAGTCTTTGGGCAGAATCACCGCACCGGCAACCACAGGGCCGGCCAGCGGCCCTCTGCCCACCTCGTCGACTCCGCATACATATCCTGTCTTCTCATACTGTTTTTCATATACCCTCAGCTTTTCAATCCGCTCCCGCTCCTGTTCCAGCTTTTCTAACCGCTTCCTGGCCTGCTGCAGCAGTTTCTGAAC
>OFGR01001865.1_pt1 | contig 15354 bp, 12 predicted proteins | sample 1521811 | NCBI WGS metagenome assembly OFGR01 (sample SAMEA3504098, study PRJEB24116) | mouse gut metagenome | biome: mouse gut; feature: mouse-associated habitat; material: faeces | place: Denmark | collected 2011
CACGGTGAGGCGGCTGTCGGACGTCACTTCACCGATGAAGGCCGCAGCGGGGCCGAAGACGTTTTCAAATTCCGCGGTCTTGTCGGGCGCGACGGAAACGAGCAGGCGGCTGGCCGATTCGCTGTAGAGGGCTTCCGTCAGGGTGAGATCGCCGAGAGTGGGAACGCGGTTCAGGGCCAGATGCGCCCCGAGCCGTCCGCCGATGCACATTTCGGCCAGAGCCACGGCGAGGCCGCCGTCGGAGAGGTCGTGGCAGGCGGAAATCAGCCGGGCGTTGATGGCCTGATGGAGCTTGCGATAGTTGGCAAGGGCGGACTTGGCGTCCACGCGCGGCACGGTGTTGCAGGCCAGGCCGAGCTGATCGGCGATTTCGCTGCCCGCCAGCTCGCGGGCGGTGGAGCCGAGGATGTAGAGGCGGTCGCCCTGCTTCTTGAAGTCCGAGGTCACGGCCTTCTTGACGTCGTCCATGACGCCGAGCACCGAGAAAAGCACGGTGGGCGGAATGGAGATTTTGGTGCCGCCGCCCGTGTAGTCGTTCTTCATGGAATCCTTGCCCGAAATGCAGGGCACCCCGTAGGCAAGGCAGAATTCCGAGAGGGCTTTGCAGGCCCGCACAAGCTGCGCCAGCTTGTATTCCCCGTCCGGCGTCTTTTCCGACTGCACGGGGTCGCACCAGCAGAAGTTGTCCACGCCCGCCATGCGGTCGGGGTCCGCGCCCACGGCCACGGCGTTGCGGATGCCCTCGTCCATCGCGTTGGCCATCATCCAGTAGGTGTCATAGTCGCTGTACTTGGGGCAGATGCCGTGGCTGATGACCAGCCCGGCCTCGGATTCAAGGATGGGACGGATGACGCCCGCGTCCGACGGCCCGTCGCGCTTGACGCCGGTGAGGGGCTTGACCACGCTGCCGCCCTTCACCTCATGGTCATACTGGCGGATGAGGTATTCCTTGCTGCAAATGTTCAGGCGGCCGAGCATGGCCTGAAGCAGTTTGGCCTGATCGACGCCGCCGTCCTCGATGCGGGCGTCGGGATGCACGGGCGATTTCCACACGGCGTTGAGCTCGTACTGCGGCACGCCGTCGTGCATGAAGGCCATATCGAGATGGGCCACGATCTTGTCGTTGTAGGTCACGTGGAAAACGCCATCGTCCGTGAAGGTACCCAGCGGGGTGGCTTCCACGTCCATGCGCCTGGCGAGATCGAGGAATTCCTCAAGGGCCGCCGGGGGCACGGCGAGGGTCATGCGTTCCTGCGCTTCGGAGAGCAGGATTTCCCAGGGGCGCAGGCCGTCGTATTTGAGCGGCGCACGGGCCAGATCGATGCGGCAACCGTTGGTGTCCTCGGCCATTTCACCGATGGAGGAGGAGAGACCCCCAGCGCCGTTGTCGGTGATGGCGTTGTAGAGGCCGAGATCGCGGGCGCGCATGATGAAGTCGTACATCTTGCGCTGGGTGATCGGGTCGCCGATCTGTACGGCGGTGGCGGGGGAACCCTCGTGCAGTTCTTCGGAGGAGAAGGTCGCGCCGTGGATGCCGTCCTTGCCGATGCGTCCGCCGGTCATGACGATGACGTCGCCGACCTGCGCCCGCTTTTCATAGCCCTTGCGGGCTTTGCCGTCCGTAGAGGATTTGCTCGGCGGCACTTCGGTGGGGATGAGGCCGATGGTGCCGCAATAGACCAGCGGCTTGCCGAGATAACGTTCGTCGAAAACAATGGAGCCGTTGACGGTGGGGATGCCCGACTTGTTGCCGCCGTGCTCCACGCCTTCGCGCACGCCCTCGAAAACGCGGCGGGGATGCAGCAGGCGGGGCGGCAGGGCTTCCTCATGGAAGGGAGAGGCGAAGCAGAAGACGTCCGTATTACAGATGAGTTCCGCGCCGAGGCCCGTGCCCATCGGGTCGCGGTTCACGCCCACGATGCCCGTCAGCGCCCCGCCGTAGGGATCGAGGGCGGAGGGGCTGTTGTGGGTTTCCACCTTGATGCAGGCATCGTAATCTTCCGTAAAGGCGATGACCCCCGCGTTGTCCTTGAACACCGAATGGCAGAAATCCCTGTCGCCGAGGCTGGCGCGGATTTGCCTGGTGGTGTTCATGATGCAGGTTTTGTAGAGGCTGTCGATGGTTTCGGACGCGCCGCTTTCCGCATCGGTATAGGCGATTTTGGAGGCGAAAATCTTGTGTTTGCAGTGCTCGGACCACGTCTGTGCGAGAACTTCGAGTTCGGCGTCCGTGGGATCGGTGGGCAGGCCGAGAGCCTGACGCGTGGCCGCCACTTCCGGGCTGGCGAACCAGTCCCGGATTTTGGTCATTTCCGTAAGGTTGAGGGCCAGCGTGTTCTTGCGGCTCACGTCCATGAGGGCTTCATCGTCCATCGTGGAGAGGGGGATGATGGCGACGTCGTCACAGGAAGCGCCGGTTACGCGGGCCGCGCGGGGGGCAAATCCGGGCTCTGCGTCCCACTGCGCCCGGCTCTTGATGTCGAAGCGCTGGATCAGTTCGTTGGCGAGGAGGTCGCGGGCGATGCGCGTAACCTGCTCCTCCGTGAGATCGCCCTGAATGCGGTACTGGACGGAGGTATAGACGGCGAGGCTGCTACGATCGTCGATGCCGAGCACGAGGGCGGCGGTGTCGCGGGCGGTGCGGCCTTCGTTATCGGTCACGCCGGGACGGTAGCCCACTTCGATGATCCACTCGGCCCCCTCTTCCGGCAACGGCAGGGGAGACAGGGAAGCGGCCTGCAGGACGGGATCGTGCAGCACGCTTTTTTCAAGGAGCGTGTTCACCTGTTGCGCGTCGAGCCCTTCCAGCGTGAAGACTTTGACCGTGCGCACACCCCGCACGGGGATGCCGAGCGCCTCGCGGATGCTGGCCGCGGTCTTGCGGCCGATGGTGTCGTCAAGCTGGGGGAAAAGGCCTGCTTCAATGCGATAGAGCATGTCTGTCTCCTGAAAGGCGGGTTGATGCCGTTGGGAAAGTTTATTGGAAGGGCGGTCCGGGGATCAGGCTTCCCGGTCGCGGACGTAACCGATGAGGGAGGCCAGAATGTCGGCGTGGACGGAACCGGGCAGGCCGGCGCGCAAGACGGCGAGCGCATCCTGCGCCTTGTGCAGATAACCGTCGGCAATGTCGCGGGTTTTCGCATCAAAGCCCTCGGCGCGCACGGTTTCGATGATCCTGCCGACCTCCGCGTCGCTCAGGGACTGGGAGGCGAAGGCGGTAAAAAAGCGCTCCTTTTCGGCGGGAGGCAGGGATTGGGCATAGAAAAAGATGGGGGGCGTGAGCTTGCCCTCACGCACGTCACCGCCTTCTGGTTTCCCCGTCCGGCTGGACGGCGCGAAGTCAAGGGCGTCGTCCACAATCTGGAAGGCCATGCCGAGGTTGAAGCCGTAGGCGGCCGCGCTTTCGATCTGTTCCGCCGTTCCCTGTGCCCGCAGCGCGCCGATGTCGCAGGCGGTGCGGATCATCCATGCCGTTTTTCCGGCGATGATGTCCGTATATGTTTCCAGCGTGTCCGCCTGCCTGCCCTGATGGGCGATTTCGAGGATTTCGCCATTGGCGGTCATGGCGATGGCTTCGGAGGTGGCGGCGGACAGGCGCGCATCGCCGAAGCGGGCCACGATCTGGTTGCCTTTGGCGAGCAGGGCGTCCCCGGCGAGGATGGTAGGGGTGACGCCGAAGCGCGTATGCGTGGCCGCATGGCCGCGGCGCAGATCGGCGTTGTCCATGACGTCGTCATGGAGCAGGGTGGCCACATGGAACATTTCCATCGCCGCCGCGAGCCGATAGATGTCGTCTTTTTCGTACCCGAGCAGCCGTGAGAAAAGCACCGTAAGCAGCGGGCGCAGGCGCTTGCCGCCGTTTTCAAAGGCATAGCGGGCGATGGGGGCGACGGAGGGGGGAAGCTCGGCGACCGCCTCGATCAACGCCGTGTTGATGGGGGGCTGTTCCTGCGCGATAAAGGTACGGAGTGTGGTCATGAGCGGATAAGGATAGGGTTTGTCGGGAGACGGGTGACACGCTTTCGCCGCGAATCCGTTCTACATAGCTGTTAGCCGGTTGATGTGCAAGTGGCTTTACAGCCCCGGCGCGTTTTCCTACAAGAGGGAATCTATGAGAGCACTCTTTTCGCAATGGGGAACGGCATGGAATTCGACGGCAGGCTTTTTTTCAGCGCCCTTGGGCTGGCCTTTATTCTGGAGGCGCTTCCATATGCGCTGTTCCCGGATCGTATGCGCCAGGTGCTGCGGGCGCTCGGGGAGGAGGACGCATCCGGTCTGCGCCGGATGGGGTTGACGGCGCTGGCCTGCGGCCTTGTGGTACTCTGGCTGACGCTCGGGTGATTTTTTTCGCGACAGCAATGGAAAAGCCCCTGAAGGCATTGGCTTTCAGGGGCTTTTCGTCGTTTGGATTGCGTTAGATGAAGAAGATGTAGGTAATAAGGGCGAAGCAGGGGAACAGGATGCCCACCGACCACGCCATATAGCCGAAGAAGCTGGGCATCTTCACGCCCTGATCTTCGGCGATGGAGCGGACCATGAAGTTGGGGGCGTTGCCGATGTAGGTCACAGCGCCCATGAACACCGCGCCCGCGGAGATGGCGGCCAGCGTTTCGGACCAGTCGTTCATGAGGTGCATAGCGTCGCCGCCCGCCGTGTTGAAGAACACGAGATAGGTGGGAGCGTTGTCAAGGAACGAGGAGAGGATGCCGGTCAGCCAGAAGAACATGGGGTTGGAGGGCTGCCCTTCGTGGAAAACCATGTTGATGACGCCGGAAAGCGCGCCGTCCGTGCCCGCGCGCAGGATGGCGATGGCCGGGATCATGCTGATGAAGATGCCGATAAAGAGCTTGGCAACTTCGAGGATGGGTTCCCAGGTGAAGTTGTTGAGCTTGCGGCATTCTTTGGTGGTGAGGCTGAGCGAAGCTCCGGCGAGAACCAGCAGGATGACGTCACGGGCGGCGTTTTGCAGTTCCACATGCGTGCCGTAGATGTCGAAGCCGGCTTCGGGCTTCCAGATGCCGGACAGGAGAACGGTGACGACCACACCGCCCAGAAGCAGCAGGTTGACCTTGCCGTCAAGCCCGAGCTTTTCCGTAGACGGCGTGGCGGGTTTCGGCTTGCCTTCCTTGCCGTAGAGCACGGTGTCGAGCAGGAAGAAGAGGCCAAGCAGAATCACAGAGAGAAGGGCCGTCTTGCAGAAAAGATGGATGGTGGTCCAGAAGAAGGACACGCCCTTCAAAAAGCCGAGGAAGAGCGGCGGATCACCGAGCGGGGTGAGGGAGCCGCCGATGTTGGCCACAAGGAAAATGAAGAAGATGACCGCGTGCATCCGGTATTTGCGGTGCTCGTTGGCGCGCAGAAGCGGGCGGATGAGCAGCATGGCCGCACCGGTCGTCCCCATCCAGCTGGCGAGGATGGTACCGAGCGCCAGAAGCCCGGTGTTCACGATGGGCGTACCCACGAGCTGACCTTTGAGGCGGACGCCGCCCGCGATGGTGAACAGCGCGAACAGCAGGACGATGAAGGGAATGTATTCCATGAAAAGGACATGGATGAGCTGATAGGCCGCCAGCGGGAGACCGTAGACCATGGCGCAGGGGACGAGAAAGGCCAGTCCCCAGAACAGGGCCACTTTCCCGAAGTGGTGATGCCAGAAGTGGGGGACGGCCAGCGGCCCGATGGCGATGGACAGCAACATGCACACAAAGGGAATGGTCCAGATAATGGACAATTCCGCTCCATTGAGGTCATGGTGTCCTCCCGCTGCGTAGGCGGACAGAGGCACGAGCGCCGTCAGGGCCAGCGCGGCAAAGGTGGCGAACAGTCGTTTCATCTCAGGTCGGCTCCTTGGGTAAACTTTTACAATCCAATATCCCCTTAGACTAAAAAGGCAAGAAAATCAAGATGCGCGCAGGGAAAGCGGCGCTTCTTCGATCATTCGTGCGCCTTTTTATTGGTATGATGCGTCGTTTCGTCCTTCATGAACCCTTCATTGTACGTGACGGGCACGTCCCGGCCCGAGTGTGCGAAACAGGCTCGCTGCAAACGTTCCGCCGCTTCCCGCAAGGCCGCATCGTCGCGAAAACCATAGAAAGCCGCAGGCTTTTGGGAGGTCGCGTAGAGTTCAAGCCGATGCCCGAGCCCGTCGCCGTGCGCGTGGAGGCGGGTGATGTCGGTAAGTTTGCCGGAGGCGCCGTTGATGACCCACAGGCCGCGCTGTTCGTCGACGAAGAAATAGCCCGCCCCCTTGTCCTCCCATGTAGGCTGGAGGCGCGTTGCCAGGAGGTGCCGTCGCGTTTTCCAGTAGGCAAGGGTACGGACGATGAGATTGAGGCCGCGGAAGAAAAGAAAAAGCGAGAGGACCGGGGCGATGCCGATGGCGACAAGGCCCGCGATGGGATACCATTGATAAAGGTGCCACGCCCCGAGCACGCAGAGGATGGCCACGCCCCAACGCAGCAGCCCCCGCACAAGGGGAAGCGGCCCGAGGAGACGGCGGACGGAAAGTGGTGACATGGACGCTCCAGAAATCCGCCGGAAACCGGGTCCCGGCGGCCTGAGATGGAATGTTTTTTTCTATCGCAAGCGGCGGGCGGCGGCAACCTTTTTCGCGGCTTTCTCCGGAAAAGGAAAACTCATCCTGTTTACAGAGATGCAAGGCGTAAGATAGTATACGCTATCAGCGCACTCTAACTTTCCGAGTTTCATATGCCCAGCCTTTTTGCTTCGCATTCCTCTCCGGGCAAGGCCGCCTTTACATGCACGCGGCGTACCATGCTTTTGCTTGCCGCGGACTGCACGGCGCTTTTCGGCTGCATGCTGCTCATCGGCCTGCTTCGCGTGGCGGCGGGGGGCGAGATATCCCTGTCGGAACACGTGCCCCTCTCGCTCTTTTTGCTGGTGGCCCCTATGGTCAACGCCTTCGAGGGCCTGTACAGCGAAATCCCCCCCGCCTTGCCCGAAGAAATGCGGATGCTCGGCATCTCCACTTCGCTGGCCTATTTCAGCATCGCCATTTTTTTGTTTTTGGGGCGCGGCAGCCTGCCTTCGCGCACGGTCTACGTGTGGTCATGGGTTTTCAGCCTCGGCCTGGTACCGCTGATCCGCTGCGCCGTGCGTGCGCGCTTTTCCCGCGAGCCGTGGTGGGGCGTCCCCACGGTCCTTTTCGGTTCGGGACAGCTCGTCCCCCGCGTGAAGGCGTATCTTGACAGGCACCTTGAGGCCGGACTGCGCCCGCAGGCCCGTTTTGTCAGCGCCGCCTGCGCGGAATGGGTGAAAGAGGGGCCATCCGTTGCTGCGGAAACGGCCAGCAGCGGTCTGGAAAAGCTTTACAGCCGCAGCGATCTGGAAACGTTTGTGCGGCTCTATCCCAAAACCTGCGCCGTGGTGGTGATGGAGAAGGATGCCCCGAGCACCTGCCGGCAGGAACTGATCGATTTGGCGAGCCTTTTGTTCAGCACCGTCATTATCGTGCCCGAAGACCTGTCGGAAGGGGAAATCCCCTTCTGGGTCCGCCCGCTCGAAATCGGGGAGGTGCTCTGCCTTCAGGTCCGCCAGAATCTGCTGGACCCGCGGCGCCTGATCCTCAAGCGGGGGATGGACCTTCTCCTTTCCTTCGTCGGAGGGCTGCTCATTTTGCCCTTTTTCCTGATTATCGGACTGGCCATCAAGCTGGAAACACCGGGTCCGGTCTTTTTTCGGCAAAGCCGTATCGGGCGGGATGGCCAGACCATCCGCATCCTCAAGTTCCGCACGATGGTCCGGAACGCCGAAGAGGTGCTTGAAAAATATTTGGCCGCCAACCCCGGATTGCGCAAGGAGTGGGAAGAGGATCAGAAGCTGCGCCACGATCCCCGCATTACCCGTATTGGCACCCTCTTGCGGCGTACCAGCCTTGACGAGCTGCCTCAGTTGTGGAACGTGCTGATCGGCCAGATGAGCCTTGTGGGGCCCCGGCCCATCGTGGAAGACGAGATCATCCGCTACGGCTCGGCCTTCAATGCCTACAAGCGCGTACGGCCCGGCATGACCGGACTGTGGCAGGTTTCGGGCCGCAACGATCTTTCCTACAAACAGCGCGTCCATCTGGATCGCTTTTATATCAGCAACTGGTCCACGTGGCTCGATCTGCTTATCCTCGCGCGGACGCTGCCCGTGGTTCTCGGGCGCAAGGGCGCGTACTGACAGCCCGTTTCCCCGTATTTGATGAAAAGGCTCCGGCAGACCGGGGCCTTTTTTTGTATAGAAAGAAAACCTCCCGCTAGGGGGGTACTCCAAAAAAGATTAAATGATTACATGTGTTATAAAAAATGTTTATGGGGCGGGGGAACGGGGGGCACGGCTTGCCCCATCCGGGCATTTGGGGGAAGAGGCCGGGATGGGAGGAGAAGGCCCGGCTACGCCACAGGCCGCGTTCCGGGAGAGGCTACGGATGATAGGGGCACGTTGGGGACAGTGCTACGCCTAATGGGAAAAGGGGAAAGGCTGCGCACGAGATGGGCAAGGGCAGACTGGCCTTTTCGGTGCTCATCTTTCAGGGAGAGGCCGCGTGCGGGATGGGCAAGCGGCGGAGCGAAAGAAAGCAGGGCCAACGAAAAAGGCCGCGAATTGCTTCGCGGCCTTGAAGAACGGGGGGAAACGCGCTTATTGCGCGGGCTTTTCGGCGGGCGTTTCCGCAGGCTTCGGGGCCTGAGCGGGGGCCGTCTGCGTCGGGATGTCTTCCATCCGCACGTCAAGGATGGTCGACTCGTGCGTCTTGGAGGAACTGGAAATGAAGTTGTAGCTCAAGGACGTGATGATGAACAGGACCGCCATGAAGGCCGTCATCTTGGCGAGCAGGCCGCCCGCACCGGAGCTGCCGAACACGGAAGCGTTGCCGCCTCCGAAAATGACGCCCATTCCTTCCTTCCCCGCCTGAAGCAGGATAAGGATAACGAGGGTTATACATACGATGACATGCAAGGAAAGAATCAGGGTCTGCACAGTGGGAACTCCTCAGCAGGCCGGACGGCGCCTGCGCTGTACCGGGGTTGCCGGACGAAATGTAGAGGCCGAAGCGTTGGCCGAAGCAAGACCGACGTTGCGTCGGAAACGGGACACGCCGTCCCGTTGGAAACCATTCGGGGAACGGGGAGGCCGCCTTCGCCGCGTCCGATCAGGCGAGATCGGCGCGCACGATGTCGGCGAAACTTTGCGCCTGCAAAGAAGCGCCACCTACCAGAAGACCATTGACGTTGTCAATAGTCAGGATGGATTTGGCATTGGAAGGCTTGACGCTGCCGCCGTAAAGGATACGGATGCCGATGCCGTCGGAACCGAGGAGGCTGCTCAAAAGTTCGCGCACCAGCGTGTGAACCATGCAGATATCCTCATTGGAAGCGGTCTGCCCGGTGCCGATGGCCCAGACCGGCTCATAGGCCACGGCGAGGCGGGAGAAATCGGCGTCTTTGCCGAGGCCCGCGAGCCCTTTTTCGAGCTGGAGCCACAGGAGGCTGTCGAGCTTCCCGGCCCGGCGCTGCGCCAGCGTCTCGCCGATGCACAAGATGACCGAAAGCCCCTGTTCGAGCGCGAAGGCCGTCTTCTTGCCCACAAGCTCGGGCGATTCCCCGATGACGTGACGGCGTTCGGAGTGACCGGTCAAGACCCACGCGCAGCCCGCGTCCTTAAGCATGGTCGGAGAGATTTCTCCGGTAAAAGCCCCTTCGTTGGCGGGGTAGACGTCCTGCGCGCCGAGGAAAAGACCAGGAGCGCCGTTCAGCCCTTCCTTCGTCGCTTCAAGGGACGTGAAGGGCGCGAACACGACGACGTCGCGATTGTCCGGCGCGCCGCCAAGCAGGGTGGCGAGTTCGTGCGCGGTGGAACGCGCTTCCGCACGGGTCTTGTTCATTTTCCAGTTGGCGGCGACGAGGGTTCGCATGGTTTTCTCCCGGAATCAGGGTTGAAGGAAAGCCGTGGGACCGTGAGGTCCAGCACGTAAATAAGCGCGTCTTCGCCGGTATCATGATAATACCCACGCCGCCGTCCCGCCTTTTCAAATCCAAAGGACTCATAGAGGGCGATGGCGGGCGCATTGCTTGTCCGTACTTCCAGTACGGCGCGCAGTATGCCCGTTTCCGCCGCGTCGCGCAAGGCTGCGGCCATGAGAAGGCGTCCGTAGCCGCGCCGTCTTCTGTCGGCTCGCACGGCAATATTGAGGATTTCCACTTCATCCGGGGTATGGTACACACCTATGTACGCGGCAAGACCGCCCGCTGCTTCGTCCCGGATGCCGAAAGCGGAAAACGTCAAGCCCGTCAGTGCCTCCGCAAAGGCTTCTTGCGTCCACGGCAGGGCGAAGCAACAGCTTTCCAATTCGGCCAGCGCGGAGGCGTCTCCCGCCGTCATGCGGATGCAGGGGCCGTAGCCCGAAGGAGTGGCATGGTTCATACGATGTTTCCCGAAAGGTTGAAATCCGCTATGCTGGCGGAATATACGGACGAGCGTGGCCGTCTTTTGCTAATTGCCCCTCCCGAAGCCGGGGCCGGCCCTCTCGTGCGCAAAATGGCGGGCGTCCTTCTGCTGGATGGGAGGCGGCGGCTTTGGGTCCGGCGTCCAGCCGCAAACGGTGAGGAACGCTGGGATATTTCCGCCGCGACCCCGGTCCGGCCCGGAGAGTCGCTCGGGGAAGCTGCGGCGCGCGCCCTCGGTACGCCGAAAATCGAGCTGGCCGAAGTCCCGGACGGGGTGATCCGCTGTGGGGAGGAAGTCTTTATCTTTTTTTACGGCGTACTCCCTGCGGGGATGCCCGATAGGCCGGAGGAGGCGGGCGTTTTTCTGGATCAGGACGAAGTGCGCGGACTGGCCGGGGAAGTGCCTGATCTGCTGACTCCGGCGCTTCTGCACGCGGTACGCGCGGGCTTGGCGTGGAAAGGGCCGCTCAGCAGGCGATGAGCAGATCGCCGTAGCGGTCCGGGGCGTCCAGAGTAAGGCCCGCGCCGCGCAGGACCGTGGTCAGGGGATCGGAGTCCACGCGCACGGGCAGGCCCGTGGCGCTGGCGATCCGGGCATCCAGCCCGCGGAGCAGCGCCCCGCCGCCAGTCAGCAGGATGCCCTGACGCATGATGTCTCCGCTGAGTTCGGGGGCTGTCCTTTCCAGCAGATCGAGCAGGGCGTCCACGATTTTGCCGACCACGGGCTGCAGGCATTCCCGGATGTCCCCGTCGCTGAGCGTCAGGGTACGGGGGCCGGCGGAAGTCAGGTCCTTGCCGGAGACATCAAGGGTCAGGGGCTCGGGCAAGGGCTCGACGGAACCGAGCGCCATTTTAATACGTTCGGCCATGTTCTCGCCGACGATGAGCTGTTTCTTTTCCTGCAAAAAACGTTGGACAGCCGCCGTCAGCGCGTCACCCGCCATTTTAAGCGAGCGGGAACCGGCCATACCCCCGAGGGTGATCACGGCGATGTCCGTCGTGCCGCCGCCGATATCCACCACCATGCTCCCCACGGGCTCCAAGACCGGAAGCCCGGCGCCCACGGCGGCGGCGAGGGGTTCTTCGATAAGCCGAACGTTACGGGCCCCCGCCGAAGTGGCCGCCTCGGCCACGGCCCGGCGCTCTACATCCGTAATGTTCGTGGGGACGCAGATGACCACATCGGGCTTCATCCGCATCCCTCCGCCGATGACTTTTTTCAGGAAAGCGGCGATCATGGCCTGCGCCGCGTCAAAATCGGCAATGACCCCGTCGCGCAGAGGCCGGATGGTGTTGAGGTTGTGGGGCGTTTTGCCGATGAACTGCTTGGCTTCCCCCCCGATGGCGACGGCTCGCCCGGCGGCGTCCACGGCCACCACGGAAGGCTCGTTGAGGACGATGCCCTGAGACTGCACAAAGACCAGCGTGTTGGCGGTACCCAGATCGACGGCAATGTGCTTGCGGAACATGGCCTATTCTTCCTCGCTGAGGGGGGCTGAGGGGGCCGTGTCCGGGTCATAGGCCATCGCGCCGTCCCGATGGAGTTTTGCGCGGGGCAGCAGAGTTTTAAGCCGATGGCGAAGATAGAGCATTTCCAGATACTGGGCCAGATAGGAGGCGGCTATCTTGGCGAACGACCGCAAATGCGGGGAAAGCGGGCGGGGTTCCAGCCCCGCGAGGCAGACCACGCCGCACGTCACCTTGTTCATCTGAATGGGCAGGCAGATGACCGCCTGAAAATCGGGCACTCCGGGCAGCTTGCCGAAAAGAGGCGTGCTGGGCGCGCCGTCCGAGCCTTCCGCATGCACGGGCACGTCGTTGCGGAAAACCCAGCTCACCAGCCCGCCGCTGGCCAGCGGGAGGTCCGGCCGGCCTTCCTCGGTGATGAGCAGGGGCGTATTTTCGCCTTCCACAGTATATGTGGACTCGCCTTCCTGCGTTGTGGCGAAGGCGACGTATTCAAAGCCCGTACTTTCGGCCATAAGCCGGAGGAAGGTCTTCAGATATTCGCCCCAATGCGGGGTACGCGCCCCGAGTTCCGAGAGACGTTCAAGCTGCGCGAAATAGCGGCGCAGGTCCTCCGCGTCGCTGGCGAGGCCCGCCGAATGGACCTGCCGCGCGATATGCCGGGCGAAACGGTGCAAAAGAAGCTGATCTTCCTCGCTGTAGGCGCGAGGCCGGACGCTGTCCACGCACAGGGCCCCGCCTTCGGGGATATGGCATCCCATAAAGGCGGATACGGCCCCTTCGTCCTCCTCGTCGTAATAGCCGAGGAAGGTGTGGCGCATGTCCAGATTGTTCACGATGACCGGCTGCTTGTGGCGCAGAATCCACCCCACGAGACCTTTCCCCGGCGCGATGGTCACTTCCTGAACGTTCGGCTCCCCATCGGTGGAAGAAAGCGCCACCGTATAATTGCCGGACTGATCGGGCAGAAAGAGCACGGCGCTGTGTGCGTCGAAGGTGGTCCTCACCAGAGCCAGAAGAGTGTTGTCGCTGTCATGAAGCGTTGCCATGAAAGTCTCTTTCCAAGATAGGGTGTCGATACGGAGAAGAGGAAAACGAAAAGAATGCTTTTTCCTCAAAGAAGCCAAGGCATCACGCAAAGTCGTGAGGTAACATATCAGGGGGAGGTTGCCCATGCAACCGTCTTCTGGCCTAGAATCTACTCTGGGTGGCCGGAAAGATACATTATAGGGTGTATGCTAGTAACAATATGTCTTTTATGAAAAAACATGTCTCATCTGTGTAGGCCGGGAGGTCGGTGTTGGGGGAGGCGAGCCTTAAACCCCACGCCCCTTGTTTCTTTTTGTGGAGCATCTCGCGTGCCAGCCCCTATTAAGAGAAAGGTAAAAAACTTCCCTCTTAGAGAAGCATAAAGGCAAAAAGGGGGATAAACCACAGAGGCGGAACTTTTTTACGGTGAGGGAAAGATGGCATCCAAGCCGGGAACGTTATTTTTGTGGGAGAAGGACGGTACGGAAGAAGGCCCTCAGTAAAGGTGTACCGTGGGTAGAGCTGCCCTGCGAGTGAGGCTCCCGTTCACGGGCAGTAAAGAGACAAAACAGGAGTGACGGACTATCTTACAAGCAAGGTAACGAAACCTCTCACGGCCTTCTTCAAGGCGCAGAACGGAGGAGTTTTTCCTCGAACGGTGGTAATTCTGCGAAAAAAGAGAAGAAAAGCAGTGACGTGAGAAAAAAACGAAAAAAGTTCTAAAAAGTCGTTGACAGGGAGGGCAGAGAGGTGCATAACCCGTTCTCGCCGCTGCGGGACGGAACGTCTCGCTGGCCGGGCGACGCCGCAAGGCGGAGCAAGGCACGGCAGGTTTTTTGAAAAAAAGATGTTGACAACGGAAGGGAGCGCGGTTAGATTCCCGCTTCTGCGCCGGGGAGAAAGCCTCTCTCGGCGGCCCGAAAAAAACTTTCGGGATGCGAAAAAAAGTTGTTGACAAGCTTGAGAGAGCGGGGTAAGTTCCCGCTTCGCCGCTGACGGAAACGCCGCGGCGGGGGCGATACGCCTCTGGTTCCTTGACAAGTGAAGAGCGAATTGGGAAGACGAACTTTGAGTTTTGGCTCATAGAAATATGAGCAAGCTAGTTGTTTTCAATCAACTGGAGAGTTTGATTCTGGCTCAGATTGAACGCTGGCGGCGTGCTTAACACATGCAAGTCGAACGTGAAAGTCCTTCGGGACGAGTAAAGTGGCGCACGGGTGAGTAACGCGTGGATAATCTACCCTTAAGATGGGGATAACGGCTGGAAACGGTCGCTAATACCGAATACGCTCCCGATTTTATCATTGGGGGGAAAGATGGCCTCTGCTTGCAAGCTATCGCTTAAGGATGAGTCCGCGTCCCATTAGCTAGTTGGCGGGGTAACGGCCCACCAAGGCAACGATGGGTAGCCGGTCTGAGAGGATGACCGGCCACACTGGAACTGGAACACGGTCCAGACTCCTACGGGAGGCAGCAGTGGGGAATATTGCGCAATGGGCGAAAGCCTGACGCAGCGACGCCGCGTGAGGGATGAAGGTTCTCGGATCGTAAACCTCTGTCAGGGGGGAAGAAACCCCCTCGTGTGAATAATGCGAGGGCTTGACGGTACCCCCAAAGGAAGCACCGGCTAACTCCGTGCCAGCAGCCGCGGTAATACGGAGGGTGCAAGCGTTAATCGGAATCACTGGGCGTAAAGCGCACGTAGGCGGTCTGGTAAGTCAGAGGTGAAAGCCCACAGCCCAACTGTGGAACTGCCTTTGATACTGCCAGACTTGAGTACCGGAGAGGGTGGCGGAATTCCAGGTGTAGGAGTGAAATCCGTAGATATCTGGAGGAACACCGGTGGCGAAGGCGGCCACCTGGACGGTAACTGACGCTGAGGTGCGAAAGCGTGGGTAGCAAACAGGATTAGATGGAAAAAGAGCAGCATGGATATATACCTGATGTTCTTGCAGCACATTATTTACTCCATGGATGATACGGCAAAAGCCGCTGTTGTTGTTCCCACAGGGTTTTTGACCGCCGGTTCTGGAATCCAGAAAAAAGTTCGGGAGCATTTAGTGCGTCAACGTATGCTCCGGGGCGTGGTTTCTATGCCTTCTAACGTATTTGCTAACACCGGTACCAATGTCTCCGTACTCTTTCTGGATAAGGAGAATAAGGACGGCAAAGTGATTTTGATGGATGCCTCCAAGCTGGGAACGAAGGAAAAGGTAGACGGTAAAAATCAGAAAACTGTACTCAGCGAGGAGGATATGGCCCTTATCGTTGACACCTTCAACGCCGGACAACCAGTAAATGATTTCTGCGCGGCGGTCAGTTATGAGGACATTGAACAAAAGAAGTTATCTTTCTCTGCGGGTCAGTATTTCGAGGTGAAGATTGAATATGTGGAGCTGACACAGGAGGA
>OFGR01001878.1_pt1 | contig 15291 bp, 16 predicted proteins | sample 1521811 | NCBI WGS metagenome assembly OFGR01 (sample SAMEA3504098, study PRJEB24116) | mouse gut metagenome | biome: mouse gut; feature: mouse-associated habitat; material: faeces | place: Denmark | collected 2011
TGTATCGACTACCGCCTGTCTGCCCTCAAACGAGAGTGTTTCCCATGTTTGACTTTCTTTACTCTGAATACTGGCACAATAAACTTGTCCTTTCTGTTGGCGCAAAAGCCTGAACCATAGCTTTGGGAAAACGTGGATATGCGTCTTAGTAACTATATTTTATATGTTCCGATTTACTGCAATCTTCCCGGTTTGCCTTCTTTCTCCGCCTTGCCCTGTCACAAATGTCAGGCACTGTTCTTCACTGATATTTAGGCAATGCTGTACTTAGTTTATCGGCAGATTTTGTGTTATTTTGAGACGCAGGGAACGAAAGGACTCTGCCGCCGACAATATCTCACAGTTTTTTATAAAAAAGTCTGAGGTATCTGGCGCGTCGCAAATCCGTTATAATCATAAAAAGGGCATTGCACTGTGATCATGATAAGGAACAATTAATTTCGCAGCTGCCTGTCAACACGAATGATCAGAAAGGAGAATCCCCTATATGACTACTCCCGTTTCGTTTGCATAGCGCGGCTATTGCAAAATAAAACAATTCCATTGTGATAGCCTGCGCATCCGACGATTTTAACAGGAGATGCACATGAGCTATTTAGAAATTGAATACAGACTTGTCCCGACACAATCTTTCACAGTGATCCGAAGCTGTGCCGGCTGCGGCGGAAAAGCGCCCTACAAAAACACGGGAAAATTCCGCGTCAACGCTAACGGCAGCAAGATCGACGTATGGCTGATCTACCAGTGCGGGAAATGCAGGCACACCTTCAATCTCACGATATATGAGCGCCGGAAAAACACCGACATACCAGCCGCGGAATACCAGCGCTTCCTGGACAACGACACACAGCTTGCCGAGGAGTACGGCAGAGAGATCACACTGTTCCAGAAAAACAGGGCGGAGATCGACCACAAGAGCATAACCTATGAGCTGATCCGGCTGCGGCACCCCACAGTTGGATCGATCTGTGCCCACCCGATCCGGATCGCGATCCAGAATCCTTACAGTCTGAGGATCCGACCCGAAAAACTGGCGGCGGAGATTCTGGGACGCTCTGCAAGCCAGGTCAAAAAAGAGATCGCCAAAGGGACGATCACGATAGAATTTATAAAAAGGAGAGCTGACAATGAAGATAGAAACTGACCGGCTGATCATCAGAAGTCTGAGACCGGACGACGAACAGGCTTTTATCGAGATGGCATCTGACGGAAGCCTGACCGAGATTTTCGGAGACTGCAGTGAATGCAGCCACTGGATGGGGAAATGGATCGCGGAATCCATACAGCTCGAACAGGAAAATAACCCCGCCAGGGCATATCTGGCGTACTGTGTCGAGCGCAAGTCAGATCATACCATTATAGGCTCTGTCGGCTGTACCTATTATGAGGACATGAAACGGATCGGGATCACCTATTTTCTGGGCGCCGACCACAGGTGTCACGGATATATGGCGGAGGCCGTAAAAGGCTATGTACAGTATTTTTTTCAACACTACGACGCAGACGCACTGTTTGCCACGGCAAGGGTCGAAAACAAATCATCGTGCCAAACGCTGGAACGCGCAGGATTTCAGCTGCTCGAAACCAGGCTGTACAAGGACCTGTATGACGAGACGGCAGAGATGAGCAATTTTTATGAACTTCGAAACGACTGCAGCCCGCTCAGGCAGGATGCCTGAGCGCCGGGTGCCGCAACATCTGCTGCACTCATTTACAGAGCAGTTATTTTCCGTTAAATAGCTGCTCGATCCACACGATCCCCGCATAGATCCCGATCCCTGTCGCGACCGCCAGCAGCGGATCCTTCAATATACAGTTCAGCCCGATGACCAGCATGACAACCGGTCTCACAAATGTCTTAAATATCTTGTGTTCATTCACAGCTGCCACCTCCCCACTCCGGATATTGCTGCAGAAACTTTTCATTTGCCAGCTGCAGTGCTTCATGATACGTCCGATACGAATCGCTCAGCCGGCACATCGCCGGTATAAAAATATCATTGTAACCGCTGGCACTGTTAAACTGTCTCAGCGTCTCCTCCAGACGATATACTTCTGACGCCCTATACTCCGCGGTCTGTTTGTATGCCATGTACGTCTCGATGGTTTCGCGGTTCTCGTCAATATACCGCTCAATATCGCAGACTGCGTCGCGCATACCGACAGACATATTTTCCAGAATGTGATCCTCATAATCAAACGTTATCTCCTCATAAAGCGTCCGCAGATCACTCGGAATCTCAAACCGGATCCCGTCTAAAAATGCAATGATCGTGTCAAAAGCCTCCTGCTGCCGCGCTGTCCGCACAGGCTCGCCCAGATACGGCGCAAAATGCTGACAGATATAATTTCCGTAATAGCCCGGAAACGCTGTCCGCATGCGTTCCAGGACAGACTGTTTCGCCTGGAGCTGCACAAGCTTTCCCTGCACGGTGTCCCAGTCCTGCGTCCGGGCAAGCTCCTGCATTAACTCCTGCTTCTCCTGCAGGATCGATATCTCCAGATCCTTTTGATGTAAAATGTCATTTAGCGACAGATTCAAATCTGCCAAAACTCCCTGAATGTCAGCAACCGACAGCCCTAATCCCCTCAAGACGGAGATCTTTTTCAATCGGGCGAGATCGGCATCCGAGAAATCACGGTATCCATTTTCCTGCACCGAGGGTGCAACGAGTCCCTGCTCTATATAGTATTCCACCGCTTTTTTCGTCAGTTTGCATTCCCTGCACACTGCGTTTATGAACATATCCCTCACCTCCCCTGCTTTTTGGGAACCGCAGAATCAACTCCCTAACACTAGGATAAACCAATCCCCAGGGGCGCAGTCAATAGGTAACAAAAAAATAATCTCCGCACGATCGTGTACAAGGAAATCATGTTTATGGCAGACAAAAGGACATGATATATCATTGTGATCCGGTCGTATGTGTGTTATACTTTTATGGTTGCCGACAACAGTTTTCACGAGAAATTATTGGAGGATTATTATGAAAAAAATAGTAACAGGAATTGGCTTTGAAATTACAGGCGTACTGATGATACTGTTCCCGTTTTTGATCGCAAGTCTGAGTTTAGAAAATACAATCGAGTGGGATACCCAGTTGGGAAGATTTTGGCAGACAGTCTCTGATATGGGTATGTTTCCTATAATAATTATTGGTGTTATTTTGCTGATAACAGGCGTCATATTCTCCTTATGGGGAACATTCTCAAAATCCGATACATAAGGAACTGTAGAAAAATAAGTGACGCATCTTGCTTGTCTATTTCTCCAGTCTTGCAGGACAAAAAGCCTCGCCGTAGCCCGCTACGCCTACGTTTTTTCTCCTACAATCTTGAAGAAATATCCTGCGCAATCTGAGCACTTATTTTCCTACAATTCCTAAGATTTGAGGATTATCCTGATGTTATCTGCTGTTTCTGAAAACAATGCCAAACAAAACCAGACAAGGAGAACCGCCATGAAGATCGCCGTATTATTTCCGGGAATCGGATATCACTGTGACAAACCGCTGCTCTACTACAGCGGAAAATTAGCCGCTCACTATCAGTATGAAATAGTCAAAGTGCCCTACACCAATCTGAGCAGGGCGATCCCGGAGGCTTTTGCAGACGCTTATGCCCAGACAGAAACCTGTCTGGAAGATATCGACTGGAGTCAGTACGAGGATATCCTGTTCATATCCAAGAGTATCGGCACAGCCGTCGCTGCCGCCTACGCGCAAAAGCATGACATTATTTGCCGCAATGTCTACTACACGCCGCTGCCCCAGACGTTTGATCTCACACCACAGTCCGGGATCGCGTTCCACGGCACGCGCGACCCGTGGGCTGCGACTGATGTGATCGAGACACAATGCGCCGAACGCCGCATGCCGCTATACATCACCGAGCATGCCGATCACTCGCTCGAGCTTCCTGCCGGGGACGCATCCAGCCCTGCCAAAAGCAAGATCCAGCCAAACCTTTGCATATTGGAGACTGCCATGGCGCTCACCGAACAATACATCGCAGATGGCATCTGCTACCGGGCGCTCTGCGCAGATGAGATCTGCCTGGAACTGTTCCACGGTTTCGTCCGCCATCAGAACGTCGTAAAATGCTGGCGGAAAGAGGACGAAAAGTGGGTCATCCGGGACGATCCTTTCATCGATGACTGGACGGCGGACGACTATCAGATCCTGGTAAAATGCCTGAAAAACACGGTACAGACAGGCGGTCTCGTCTACGCGGCTTTCAAAGGATATGGCGTCTTGGACAGCCAGCCCTTTGGCGGCACGCTCAAGGCTTTTGTCTCTGTGGAACCCGGGCTGTTTGGCGGCGAACAGGGATATCTCGACCTTTCCAGCATCCATGTGTCCGAGGATCTGCGCGGAAAAGGGATCGGTCAGGTACTATTTCACGCCGCCAGGGACTGGGCAAAGAAAAAGGGCGGACGGAAATTGTATATCTCCGCCCACTCCGCTATAGAGACTCAGGCATTTTACAAGGCAATGGGCTGTGTCGAGGCGCAGGTGTATGACCCGCACCACGTCGAGCAGGAGCCCTATGACTGCCAGTTGGAATGCGCACTGTGACGTTTTTATCAAAACTCCTTTTTCTCTATGATCCGGCAGGAAATACGGTATGACAGCAGGACCAAAAGGATCACGACTGCCAGCGCGATCACGCCCCCTATGCCAATTCCTGCAATGTTGCTGATGACCTTTGCACCGTCAATGCCGAGCTGCTCAGTCAGCATACCTGCCATCCCCATGGCGGCTGAAATGCCGCCGATCATCAGGAACGACACGATCCGGCTCTTCTCCTGCCCAAACTTGACCTGCAGCGGGATCTCCACCGCCAGCAGCAGATACGCCAGCGGAAGTGCAGGCGCAACAGACAAACAATACTCCCCAAAGTGCATCCCGCTCCTGTTGATGACAAGCACCACCCACGAAACCGCACTCGACAGCAAAAAAGGAACTGTCGCCAACAGGAAACCCAACACAAACTTCTCGAAAATGTAATCCCTTCTCGAAACAGGCAGGGTAAACAGATATGCATTTCCGTTTTCAAATGCATCGTAACTGAACGTGCTGATCAACATGAAAGAACACAGCAGCGCGCTGTACCCCACAAAAAATGTCATGTTCAGACTGCCTGCCATCAGCACACCCCAAAATATCAATACAATAAAGAACCATTTCATCTGCGACTTCATCAATTGAAAATCCTTGACCATCAAACCTTTGACCGATCTGCTCATCGCTATATCCTCCTATACTAACGCTTGATTCTTCTAAAAATACATAAGTCTGTTCCCTTTACAGACTCTTGATTCTACTCTACGAAGAACGCTGCCCCTGCGTTCTTCTAAAAATACATAAACTGCACCTTACACTAACGCTTGATTCTACTCTGCGAAGAACGCTGCCCCTGCGTTCTTCTAAAAATACATAAGACTGTGCCCTATACAGGCTTATGTATTTTTTGTCATCATGGTGATCACTTCATCTATGCTGCCCCTCTCGATCACGACCGACGGGTAGTTATCCTGATAGAACTGCCTCTGGTTCGTCAGACAGCTGTAGCCGAAGTTCTCCTCCTTCGTCTTTAACAGATGGGTCGGATCAAGCTTCGCAAACTGTTCCTTTGTCACTTTCAGCAGTCCGTACTCGTTCAGGAGCACATCCGTATCCTCGTGAAGCACGATCTTTCCATCCTCGATCATGTAAACATCATCACAGATCCCCTCAAGATCACTGGAGATATGCGAGCTTATGACGATGCTGCGCTCTCCATTCTCCGCGTACTCGCGCAAAAGTCCCAGTAGCTCATCCCTCGCCACCACGTCAAGCCCCGCGGTCGGCTCATCGAGCACCAGCAGCTTTGCGCCGTGCGAGAGTGCAGCGAGAATCTGCAGTTTCCGCTTCATGCCGGTGGAGAACTCCTTGATCTTCTTTTTCAGTGGAAGCCCCATCCTGTCACAGTCCGCGGTGAATTTTTCTTTTGAAAAGTCCGCGTACATCGCATCCAGCATCGGGAGATACTCCTTGATCGTGAGGTAACTGCTGAATCCCGAGTCGGAGAGCACAACCCCGATCTGTTCCCTGTCTGCCTGTGCGAGCGCCGACACGTCCTTCCCCAACACCTCGATCGTTCCCCCATCGGTGCGGATCAGCCCCAGGATCGCTTTAAACGCCGTGCTCTTGCCGGCTCCGTTTCTCCCGATCAGCCCCGTGACCTGCCCTTTCGGTATCTCCATCGAGCACTCCAGCCGAAAATTCTCATATTGTTTGACCACATTGTTTAGTTTGATCATTCTAAGCACTTCCTCTCTCATCATCATTATTTCCTAAAAACTTTCACACATCCTCCAGCACGATCTCAAACAGCTCCTGTATCTCGCCATCCTCCATGCCGCAGCTGCGCGCCTTTCGGATCGTCTGCTCAAATTCTGCCTCCACTTCCTTCTTCTTCTCCTCAAGCATCTGTGCCTGGTTTGCGCACGCCACAAAGCTTCCCTTTCCATGCACTGTGACGACAAAGCCCTCCTCCTCAAGCTGGTCGTATGCCTTCTTGACCGTCAGCGCGCTGACCTTGATCTCCTTTGCGAGCGTCCTCACAGACGGGAGCATCGTCTCCTCGATCAGCTCACCGTGCATTATTTTGTCCTTGATCTGACACACGATCTGCTCGTAGACAGGCTGCATCGAAGTGTGGTTAATTATCAGATTCATCTTTTCCACATCCTTTATCCGCCGAGTCCCCGCTTCCAGGTTCAATGCAGTGTATCTCTGTAGCAGTGTATCTCTGCCATAGCTTATCTCTTCTGCAGCTTCTTAAAGTGCCGCATTCACATTTTCCCTGCCACGGAACCCCGCGTTATTTGTTCATGAACTGTCAGAAACGTTTCATTCCTTTCTGATACAAACAGTATATAACAGTATTTATCTGTTGTCAACTGTTTTATACTGTTTATTATTAAATAAAAGAGTGTCAAATTTAATAAAAGTATAGAAATATGATAGAAATATGCGTGTGATTGTGATATTCTATTAGCGAACCAATCGGTGTCTGCGGAGAAAATGAAATGTTTCAAAAATATACGTTATGTTTTGATATTTGGGGATTCCTGCTATTTCTAATTATTATGATACCAAATTTTATTTGGTTTGCTGTTCCTGCGCCGAACGATATATTAAGAACAAGCTCGATCACAGAAACGCTTGACACAGCAGCTTCTGTATGTCAAATATTCATGGTTGCTGCTTTATGCATTTTTAGAAACAGCGACAGAGACAGAAAAAAGCGCGTGACCCCTTTTATTATCATCGCGGCAGGCTGTTGTCTGTTATATTTTTTAAGTTGGATCGTCTACTATAAAGGCATAGTAAATGTGATTGTTGTATTAGGGTTGACGATTCCACCCTGTTTCGCATTTTTATTCTTTGCGATCGACAGAAAGAATGGGATAGCGTTAACTCCAATTTTAATCTTTACAATTTGTCATTTGATATACGGCGTAATAAATTTTGTTGTTTGACAACTTCCGATGACACAACATAATAAGCCATCCAAAAAAGAAGGACACCTGTAAATCATCTACAACTATCTATTAACTTAACTAAGGAAAGGAAGCGATACAGCCAATGGCACAAGAACAGAAAAAACAGGATATGGGAAGCGGCAGCATCCCGAAATTGATGCTCAGTCTTGCGGTCCCGGCAGTCGTGGCGCAGCTGATCAACATGCTGTACAACATTGTGGACCGGATCTACATCGGCCATATACCGGACGCAGGCGCGTCGGCGTTGACGGGTGTGGGGCTCTTTCTGCCGATCTTGATGATGATCAACGCTTTCGCTATGCTGGCAGGCTCAGGCGGTGCGCCCAGGGCGGCGATCGCCATGGGAAAACAGGATCGGGAAGAGGCGCAGAAGATCCTTGGGAACTGTTTTTCCGTACTGATGTTCTTGTCTGTGCTCCTGACACTTTTGTTTTATCTGTTCGCGCCCCAGCTCCTGCGGCTTTTTGGCGCGAGCGACGTCACCCTTCCCTACGCACTCTCCTACGCGCGGATCTACATCCTGGGAACGGTTTTTGTGATGATCGTGATGGGGATGAACCCTTTTATCACCACACAGGGATTTGCCAGGATCAGCATGGCGACCACGGTGGTAGGCGCTGTCTGCAATATCATCCTCGACCCGATCCTGATCTTCGTGCTTGGCATGGGCGTGCAGGGCGCGGCGGTCGCCACGGTATTGAGCCAGGCTGTCAGCGCCGTGTGGGTGCTTCGGTTCCTGCGGGGATCCAAAACCATGCTCCGTCTCACTCTGCCGGATATGAAGGTCGAACCCCAGGTGATCCTCCCCTGTCTAGGCTTAGGTGTCTCCACCTTTGTGATGCTCAGCACGGAAAGCATTCTGAACATCAGTTTCAACAGCAGTCTCTCCCGTTACGGGGGCGATGTGGCGGTGGGCGCCATGACGATCATATCCTCCTGCAGCCAGCTGATCACGCTGCCGCTGCAGGGCATCTGTCAGGGCGGACAGCCGATCATGAGCTACAATTTCGGCGCTGGGAAAAAAGAGCGGGTAAAGCAGGCGTTTGGCTGCCAGTTCGCCGCGTGTGTCATCTACGCAGGCGTTCTGTGGCTGCTCCTGATGATCGCCCCTCAAGTTTTTGCAAACATATTCAGCAGCGATGAAACGCTGGTGTCCTATACCGTGTGGGCAATGCGGATCTATATGGCGGGGATCTTTTCCACCGGCGTACAGATTGGCTGTCAGCAGACCTTCATGGCTCTGGGGCAGGCAAAGATCAGCCTGCTCATGGCATGCCTGCGCAAGCTGGTCCTCCTGATCCCGCTGATCTTCATCCTGCCAGCCTTTTTCACGGACAAGGTGTTTGGCGTGTTCGTGGCGGAACCGGTCAGTGACATCATTGCCGCGACCGTGACGGCAACCATGCTCTTCACTCGCCTGAACAAGATCCTGGACTGGAAGCAGTAATGTCAGAATATTTACAATGAAAGATCCCCCAGAGCAGCAATGCCCTGGGGGATCCTATATTGTCCGGCTGTTATTCTGCCAGAAATTTTTCAACTGATGCCAGCTTCACGCAGAGCACAAACACTGCACACGCCTGCTTGAGCTCCTCCGGTGTCGGCAGCGTCGGCGCGATGCGGATGCTCGTGTCCGCGGGATCTTTCATGTACGGGTAGGTGGAGCCTGCCGGTGTCATCACCACGCCAGCCTCCTTGCAGAGTGCCACAACGCGCTTTGCACAGCCCTCGAGCGTGTCAAACGCGATAAAGTAACCGCCGAGCGGTCTGATCCAGCTTCCGATCTCCAGCCCGCCAAGCTCCTTCTCGAGACAGTCCAGAACCGCCTCAAACTTCGGCTTCAACAGCGCCGCATGCTTCTCCATATGCGCGTGCACGCCCGCCGCGTTCTTGAAATACATCACATGGCGCATCTGGTTGATCTTGTCAAACCCGATCGTCTGCAGGCTCACCGTCTTTTTCACCTCGGCAAGATTTGCCGGCGAAGTGATCAGCGCTGCCACGCCCGCGCCCGGGAACGTAACCTTTGATGTCGAGCACACCTGGTAATACATATCGGGATTTCCCGCCTTCTCACACTCCGTCACGATGTTGAGCATCTCCGCCTTGTTGTCCACATAGACGTGATGGAACGCGTACGCGTTGTCCCAGTAGATCCTGAAGTCAGGCGCCGCCGGCTTTAAGTTCGCAAATCTCCTGACAACCTCGTCAGAATACACGACACCCGCGGGATTGGTGTATTTCGGAACATTCCAGATCCCCTTGACAGCCGCGTCATTGTTGACGTACTTTTCAACCAGATCCATATCCGGTCCGTTCTCATCCATCGGAATGTTGATCATCTCGACGCCAAAACTCTCGGTGATGGCAAAATGTCTGTCATACCCCGGGACAGGACACAGGAACTTTACCTTCTCCTGCTTACACCACGGCGTATTGCCGCCGATCCCGTGCACCATCGCCCTTGAGATCAGATCATACATGATACTCAAACTCGAATTGCCAAATACCATCACATGGTCGACAGGGCACTCCATGAGCTCCGCAAACAGCTCCTTCGCCTCCTTGATCCCGTCAAATGCACCGTAATTTCTGAGATCCACCTTGTCATCGCCCTTGAACACAGACTTGCTGTTGAGCACGTCGAGCATGTCGACGGACAGATCCAGCTGGTCTGCCGCCGGCTTTCCGCGCGACATGTCGAGTTTGATGTCCGATTCCTTTAACTTTTCATATGCTGCCTGAAGCTCCGTCTGAAGTGCACGCAATTCTTCCTTGTTCAAATCCTTGTATGCTTTCATTTTTCCATAACCTCCATCATTCATACGCCATTGTCATATTACGTACAAAAATACTTTTGTGTACCCTTTTTCCTCAAAAAAACTGTTTCCAAACAGTTCCTTTCCTACTATATAACATAAATTCCCATTCTGTCAATAACTTGTATACGTGTATATCAGTATTTTTGTGATCAGTTATGTTTCCGTTATTATTTGGCGCTGAGGGCACACCCTATAGCAGACAGATATCCTGCATACGGTCCCACTGTGCATTGGGTTTCAAAAATCCTGCCTGCCATTTCCTGAAATCCCCTGATCTGCGTCAGTCCCCCGGACAGCAGTATGCCGTTTTCAATGTTCACTTTGCTCAACAAACTCCTGGACTGCAGCAATATATGCCAGACCACCGCACCGGCAATATCTTTTGCGGGCACGTTGTCTGCAATAAGCCCTACGATCTCGGTCTGTGCAAACACAGCGCACGCCGATGACAGCGTTATCTCTGATCTGATGTCTTCCAGATCCAGATCATCAAAGTTCATTTCCAGCAATCGCAATGTATTGATCAGAAACATTCCGCTGCCTGCGGCGCACCTGTCATTGATATAAAAACGTTTCAGATCTCCGTTTTCGTGACAAATTATTTTTGTGTCCTGCCCTCCGATGTCCAGTACGACATTCACATCAGGACAGACAAGATGACTCCCCTTTGCCAATGCGGCCAACTCGTTGATCGACTTTTGGGCAAAGGGCACATTGGCTTTGCCATAGCCGCAGGAAACGCTGGCAAGATCCCCTTTTTCCCTTTTGAGTTCAGTGAGCCTCCTTTCAAAGTACTCTTTCTGCCTTATGGGTGTCTTTTCGGCGAAGCAGTCTTCCATTTTGTTCCCGCAGGACAACACACAGTATTTTGTGTATGTTGAACCTACATCTATTCCCAGCCGGAGCATATCGTCTCCTTGATCAGATCGATCCTTGTCATGGCAGCCTTCTCATCCAGGATCGTTCTGTCGATCATATCCATGTCAATCTCTACCTGTGGTATGTATATATTTTTCGCGGAGACGAAGTCGCATTTGCAGCTCTTATTGCGGAGCGTGACAGCGGCTTTTGCTCCCGAATCACATATGAGCTCACCCAGGCGCTCGTTCCTGGTTTTCTGCGACAAATTCAAAAAGGTGTAATTGTACGCGTTAAATAGACATTCAAACAAGTTTTGACCAGCGTAGTCGATATTCCACCATGTGATATAATTCGAACCTGCTATTCTGCATCCCTCAAGTATGGTAGACAGATACCTGTCAGAATGATACCAGAGTGGATAGCCCAGCCAGAACAAAGGAATCAGCGTCCTATCCGCCATGGGTTTGCTGCTGTACTCCTCCTCAAGCATCGTGTACATTTCCGCTGTTTCAGGTCTGCATCTTGCCGTGATGAGAAAACTAATGTCATCGAACAGTCCCGTCGGCACGATTTCCTTTTCTTTTATGTGGCTGATGACAGACTTCCATGCGTTTACGCTGTTTCTGCTGTTTGCGACCAGTTCTGCAAGCCTGTCCATACTGAGTTTGTTTCCGGTGAGCTTTTCAAGCTCCATGATCAGATCTCTGTGCTGGGCAGTTACATAGTTATATGCGGCATCCCGATCTGCGCCGTCCCCGGGATAGTCGATCACGATCAGCGGTACCTTGTATCTGTGCGCCAATATATTCCACCAGTTTGGAAGGGTATTGCACTGGTTGTTTGTCGCGATCAAAAGATCGGGCTTGGGCGGTACGCCCCTTGGTCCCTCTTCCAATTCAAGACATCCCTGCATACAACATGAGTAGGAGCAGCAGTCCCTCGACAAGTCTGATTCCTCGCTCTTGCTTAGCAGCGGCTGCTCCATACCGCTTGCCGCGATAACAGCCGCATAACTCTCCGGATAATAGCAGGCGATTCCTAGTGTCTCCAATATTTCCACCGGGGCAAACGCGGTTATCCATGCGACCTTACACTCCTGCTGTTTGCCTTTGGCATATTTGGAAAAATACTGATAGTACTCTTTCATCAGCTTCGTCTGAATCCTTATGATTGTCTGAGCCATGGCAGTGTCCTCCTAAATGATATCCGCAAAGGCTTCTATCTGCAGATTTGTCTTTTGTACGTCTTCTGAATGAAGCAGGCTTATTTTCAGAACGGGAATATTTTGCGTTTCCAGACGATCTTTATAAATAGAATAGAGATACTCGTATGGTTCGCAATACTTCTGGATAACCATAATAACACCTTTTATTTCTTTCCTTTTGATCTCCTCAATATCCGCTTCCAGGATCCTGTTAAAATGATCCTGTGTGGGGGATAGTCTTCGTCCCATAATATTTTCTGATATATTACAATACATATCTCCTGTGACCTTTGTTTCCGGCAAACTGCATAATCTTCCGGATTGCGACGATACCCGTGAACTTGCCGAGGCGTTGCGTCTGTTTGATGCCGGAATTTCACAGGGCCACGTCTACAATCTTGGCACCGGAGCGACCTCGCTCCGCTTTTTTCTCGCTCTTGCTGCGTCCTCGCCTGGTTTTGACGGCGTGGTGGACTGCACCGATGCTTTGCGGCGTCGGCCGATAAGTCCACTTGTGGAGGCTCTCCGCAGTTTGGGTGCCGATATAGAGTATATCGCCGACGAAGGGCGTGTGCCGATAAGGATCAGGGGGCGTCGTCTCGAAGGAGGCACTGTCGAATTACCTGACGGCCTCAGCTCCCAGTTTGCCTCCGCATTGCTGCTCGCTTCGCCGTTCTGGAACCGGCCTCTGATTCTTTCTGAAAAGTCGTTGCCCTCCGTTTCCCGTCCATACTTTGAGATGACACGCGAAGTTATGCGGCGCTTCTCCGAGTCCGACGGTCTGTCTTATATGATAGAATCCGACTGGTCGGCCGCCGCTCCCTTCTATCAGCTTGTTCTGATGCGTCCCGGGACGGTTGTCCGGTTGTCCGGCCTGTCCTCTCCGGAAGTATCGCTGCAGGGAGACTCTGCGGTGGCGGCGCTGTTCTCCGCGCTCGGAGTCACTACGCTGTTCCGGGAGGATGCGGCTGGCGCGTATGTCCTGATAGAGGCCGACCCTGACGAGGTGGCACGCCTTGCGGCGTCGGACTGCCCTGTGCGTCTTGACATGCGCGACACTCCAGATCTTGTACCCTCATTTGTCACGGCCCTCTGCTTCGCCGGCATCCGCTTTGAACTTAGCGGGATAAGTCACCTGCGGCTTAAGGAATCCGACCGCATGGCCATCCTCGCCCTGGAGCTCTCCAAAGCCGGATTCCGGCTTGCCGCGGAAGAAGACTCCATAGCCTGGAGAGGGGAGAGGTGTATCCCCCGGAAGGAATCGCCGGAATTCAATTCGCATGCTGACCACCGCATAGCCATGGCGATGGCTGTGGTCATTGCTGTCGCCGGAAATGGTTCTTTGGCCGGGAAAGAAGCTGTAGCCAAATCATTCCCCGGTTTTTTTGCCCAACTCTCTAAAATTATTGACTGAACTTGCTAAAATGACTGACAGATGAAAGGAGCATTGGTTATATTGATATTTCTGGTAGTTACGGGCGTGGTCCTTTATCTCTTCGAGTTACGCTGGCGTCGCCGGCATAATTCAACTCCCGCTATGACCGGCAGACCTGCGGCTTCCCCGACTGATCCGATGTCCGGTCCATCGGAAGATGTGCCCGATGGCGAAGTCTGTTGCGGAATGCATATCACCTGCGAGAAAGATACACTGTCGGTAGTCTCCGATGAAGTGGTCTACTACGATGACGAGGAACTGGACCGCTTTATAGGCCGCACGCCCGAAAGCTATACTCCGGAAGAGGCGGACGAATTCAATGAGGTGCTGATGACGCTCCGTCCCGAGGATGTCCCCGGATGGGCTCGCAGCATCACCCTCCGCGGTCTGCAGTTACCCTCTGATGTCCGCGACGCACTCCTTATCATAGTCAACGACCAGCGTGCCGCCCGCAACGGTTAGCCATAGCATCTTTTTTACAAAAATGTCAACGTGCTGGCTATTATTCTACCCAGATGCGTTCGATGAGGATGTTTTGTGATACTCCTTTCTTTTGAGGAATTGTTAGAGTGACGGACTCGATCTCGTTCATTTCTCCACGCTTTCCGGCTATTGTCGGTGTGAGCCTTGTCAGCATGGTGGGGTAGGGCGCCGGTACTATGACTCCTTCCGAAGGCATGAGTTCATTGACTTGTATATTGGCTGTGCCGGTGGAGTCCGTGCGGACCGGCGCGCTGAATGTCGCTCCGTTTATGAAGGTGAGCGACAGCATGGTTCCCTCTGGTATTCCGGTGGATTTGTGGTTGCCGGCCTCCTCAATGAACCGGGCGTGAAGTGAGTTTAGCTTTATTTCCGCCGGTATGCGTGCCATCTTGTCGCCGACGTACCTTTTCAACACGGTGATTCCATCGCTGTCCGGTGTGGTCTTCAGTTCATAGAACTTTGGTGCGTCCCATCCGAGATCAAGGCTTTCAAGACGGTAATTCCAGGCCTCTGGAATCATGTTGACATCCAGTGCCGGGTCCGCTTCCCTTCTGCTGAGCAAAGTCACCGGATAGCTGTCGGTCAGGGGTGCCACATATTCGGTAAGTCCGATGTTGTCCGCCACTTTGCCCCGGCCCAGTCTGTCGGTGGCCGGAAAGTCCGGACTGGCCGCCTGCAGCAGATAAGTTCCGGGTATGACGGTGATTTTGCCTTCGGTCGCTTGGCCAGAGGTCTTGTTGCCGACATCGATACCTTTATAATAAAATTTCATACCAAGCGAAGGAAGACTTATCCTCATGGTCTCGGCTGCGGACGTGGCTATGACTTTCGTATTCTTCAGGTCAGTGTCGCCAAACGGATCCTCGATTACTGTCACATTCGGCATAACTTCCAGACGCCATACGTCGGAGTTCTCGAGACGATCGAGAAAATA
>OFGR01001882.1_pt1 | contig 15282 bp, 15 predicted proteins | sample 1521811 | NCBI WGS metagenome assembly OFGR01 (sample SAMEA3504098, study PRJEB24116) | mouse gut metagenome | biome: mouse gut; feature: mouse-associated habitat; material: faeces | place: Denmark | collected 2011
TCCGCCGCATTAAGGACAGCCTTCCCGACGGTTCCATCAGCAAGATCGCAGACAAACTTAATATCACCGCGCAGACAGTAAGAAATTACTTTGGCGGCAGTAACTATGATTTCGGTAAGAATTGTGGAGTGCATATTGAGCCGGGTCCTGATGGAGGCATTGTAGTGCTTGATGATGCTACAATTTACGATATGGCTATCGAAATTCTGCAAGAACAGGAACAGGAATAATTATAAACAAATAAGCAAAGTACATATCGGGGGTCTTGAGTGTAGTGTGTCAAAACGCGTACTTTCAAGACCTCCTGTTATATTATTAGTCAGCCAATGCAGACCGACAGACTTATTACCGTAGCAATCCATACTTACGATCATGCAGTCCGCCTTCGCGAGCTTCTTGAGAACGAAGGAATAAACGTGTCGTTCCAGAATGTGAACCTACAGACACCTGTAGTTTCATCTGGTGTACGTGTGCGCATACATGAATGCGATCTGCCGTTGGCTTTGAGGATAATAGAGAATCCTCATATTTTTCAATCTTCAGACACAGACAGGCAGGAGGATTCCCATTATATCCTTGTTCCTGTCGATTTTATGCCCTACTCCATGCAGGCAGCCGAGACTGCCGTCAGGATCGCAGCTACTCACAAAGCCGATGTATGCCTGCTACACAGCTTCATCGATCCGGATCAGGAAAGTGCAATGCAATTGTCGGCAAGCCTGAATTATTCGGTCGGTGCTGACGAAAACCGGCGGAAGCAGATTGAGAAAGAGTCTGAGGACACGTTGGAGCGTTTTGCGTCTGAATTGATTGATAAAATGCGAAAGGGCGAATTGCCACCTGCTAAAATTTGCAGGAAAGTACTTGAAGGTGTTCCTGAAGACTCAATAATAGAATATGCAGGTGTAAATCCACCACTATTAGTGGTGATGGGAACCAGAGGTTGTGCTGCAAAAGAGCAACAGCTTATCGGCAGTGTGACTGCAGAAGTTCTTGATCAGTGCCAGAATAATGTGCTTGCGATTCCGGATGGTTTGGCAAGTACATATAAAGGCAAAGTGGAGAAAGTTGTGTTTTTCACGAATCTTGACCAGGAAGACCTATTGGCAGTTGACTCTTTATGCCGCATATTCCCGGAAAAGTCCGTAAACATAATATTGGTTCATATACCGGTTAGAAAACGTATCATATTCAACAGGCCGGCAGAAAAGGATCTTGATTCCATGCTTGAATATTGCAAGGAGCATTATCCAAACTGCATTTTTGAAAAAGATACAGTCGATGTGCATAAAGTAAATTCCGATCAGCAATTGCATGATGTGATTGCCCGTCGCTATCAACCGGATCTTATCGTGATGCCTAACAAGCGAGCAAATGCATTCACAAGATTATTCAGTCCGTCTCTTGCCCATAGAGTGCTTTTCTGCACAGAAACTCCGCTGCTTGCAATCCCGATTTAGGATTGAGTGGTCACTCCATCAATATCTATCAGCCTATTTCTGACTGCTTCTACCTCATCAAGCCGAATACTGAGGAGTAGCTTGCATGTATTGTCGAATGTCTGTTCGAGTATCTCGATATCCCTGCTTCCTTTTACAATCTTCATGACATCGTTCATTGCCATATAGGGATAAGCTATCTCTATAGTGCCTTTGCGGTATCCTGTGATTTTTTCCGCGGATTCGATAGCAAGTTCAGCAGCTTCTTTATAAGCAGTGATAAGTCCCGAAGTTCCAAGCTTTATGCCACCGAAGTACCTTACTACAATGATTGTAATATCAGTGAGGTCAGCGGAACGTATTTGTCCGAGAATAGGCCTTCCGGCAGTGCCTGATGGCTCTCCATTGTCACTTGACGCACACTGCTCGCTGTCGTCAGATCCAATGCGATAAGCCCAGCAAACATGCCTTGCGTCGTGGTAATCACGGGCATATCCGGCAATTATATTCTTGGCTTGTTCTATGGTAGTACAATGGTGCGCAAAAGACAGAAAGCGGCTACGTTGCTCTGTGTACTGTCCCTTGCCGTCAGTAGAAATGGTGCGGAAGATGTCTGACATATTCTGCTGAGTATTATTTTTATGCAAATGTACGGAATTCTGTAATAATATGCGTAAATTTGCAGAATAAAATAGAATTCACAAATATGGGTTTATTCAGCAAAATATTTTCGCGCGAAAAGAAAGAGACACTCGACAAGGGACTTGAACGTACAAAAGAAGGTGTTTTTTCAAAAATAAAAAGAGCTATAGCTGGCCGCTCCACAGTAAGTGATGAGGTGCTTGATGATCTCGAGGAGGTCTTTATAACTTCAGATGTCGGAGTGGATACCACTCTTAAAATTATAGACAGAATACAAGAGCGTGTCAAGAAAGATAAATACGTCAGCACAGATGAACTAAATGACTTGCTTTGCGACGAAATATGCCAGATGCTTTCTGAAAACATAACTGACGACGGGCTTGAAGACTTTACAGTGCCGGAGGGCAAGAAACCATACGTTATAATGGTTGTGGGTGTCAACGGCGTAGGTAAAACTACAACAATTGGAAAGCTTGCCTCGCAATATAAGAAAGCAGGATATAAGGTAATGCTCGGTGCGGCCGATACATTCCGTGCGGCCGCAGTTGAGCAACTTGACATCTGGGGTGAGCGTGCAGGAGTCCCCGTGATCAAGCAGCAGCTTGGCAGCGATTCCGCGGCGGTGGCATTCGACACAGTTTCGTCGGCTGTAGCGCAGAATATGGATGTGGTCATTATCGACACAGCCGGACGTCTGCATAATAAAAAAGGTCTGATGGACGAACTGACCAAGATACGTAATGTGATGAGCCGTGTTGTGCCCGGAGCACCGCATGATGTACTTCTTGTGCTTGACGGTTCTACAGGACAAAACGCTTTTGAGCAGGCCCGCCAATTCGTTGCAGCTACAAATGTGAATCAGTTGGCGATCACCAAACTCGATGGCACTGCAAAAGGTGGAGTTGTGATTGGTATCTGTGATCAGATGAAAATTCCGGTGAAATACATTGGGCTTGGAGAGGGTATTGAAGATCTTCAGGTATTCCGTAAGGATGAATTTGTAAAGTCCCTGTTCGGAAAATAATCTTGGTATGGCAAAAGTTGATGTTATCACGATGGGGTGTTCTAAAAACCTTGTCGATTCAGAACGTGTGGTCAAAATGCTCGGCGATGCCGGCCTGTCTGCCAATCATTGCGAAAAGCCGGAGGGAGCTGATATTGTTGTAATTAACACCTGTGGCTTTATCGGAGATGCCAAAGAGGAATCCATAAATATGATCCTTGATTGCTGCAATGCAAAGGAGCATGGCAGTGTCAAGCAGGTATATGTCATGGGATGTCTTTCGGAACGTTACAAGAAAGAATTACCGGCAGAGATTCCGGAAGTTGACGGATGGTTCGGCAAATTTGACTGGGACGGACTTGTAAGCCGTCTTACCGATAGAAAAACCGAGAAAACAAAGCATTCCTGGGAAAGAGTTTTATCTACCCCACCCCATAGCGCCTATATCAAGATAGCCGAGGGATGCAACCGCTTCTGCGCATTCTGTGCAATTCCTATAATTACGGGACGTTTCAAATCCCGTTCTATAGAAGATATAGCAGCAGAAGTGACAGATCTTGTAGATAAAGGCGTTAAAGAGTTTAATATTATAGCGCAGGACCTCTCGAGCTATGGCCTCGACTTGTATGGAAAACAGGAGCTTGCTACCCTTATCGACAGGATTGCTGATATTCCTGGAGTTGAATGGATTCGGCTTCACTATCTCTACCCGGCTCAATTTCCTAAAGATATACTTGATGTAATGGCACGGCGCGATAATGTATGCAAATACATTGACATCGCTCTGCAGCATTGTTCTGACAAGGTCTTGGCTAACATGAGGCGTCATATTACAGGCGAGGAGACGGAACGTCTGCTTGATGAGATCCGAAGAAAAGTCCCAGGAATCCACATACGGACTACGCTTATGGTCGGGTTCCCAGGAGAAGACGAAAACGCATTTGAGGAATTACTCGAATTCACTAAACGTCAGAAATTTGAAAGGATGGGAGCTTTCGCTTATTGTGAGGAGGATGATACTTTCGCAGCTAAAAACTTTGAGGATATTATCCCGGCAGAAGTGAAAGAATCGCGTCTGGCGAAGCTTATGTCTTTGCAGGAGCAGATTGCAATTTATTCAAATGAAATGAAGATCGGTAAGACGATGAGGGTTCTCATAGATCGTGAGACTGATGAGTATTATATCGGACGCACTGAATTTGATTCTCCCGAAGTCGATCCTGAAGTCCTGATTGCAAAGAAACGCATTCTTATCCCTGGAAATTTTGTGAATGTAAAAGTGACGGACGCAATGCCGTTTGAACTTATTGCAGAACCATTGGACTAAAACGCTTGTTTGAAATACAATGAAAATATCCAACGACATACGGCTTGCCATTGAGTTGTGTCTTCGCCACGGCATAGCTTTCGTTGCCTATGCGAATCCAAGCGAGAGACGTTTGAAATTTCAGTCATCTTTGGGTGAAACAGATTGTGATGATTGCGATTATTTTTTTGTTAATACCTTTGCGTCGCCATTGGAATCACTTGTCAAGATACCGTTTCTTGCCGATGAACAGATGACTATAGCTGCTTTGGATCAGAGACCTACCGATATTTGCCGTACGCCATCTCCATCACTGCCATCTCCGACTTGCCATAGGCAATACATAGAGTCTGTGGACAATGTTATCGCTCATTTAAAGGAGAAAGGAGGGAAAACCGTAATTTCCAGGACTATCTGTGGATCAATTCCAGGTATAGATTGGATTGAATTTGCGCGGCAGTATTTCTCGGAGTTGCCATTGACTTATCGTTTCATTTATTATACGCCGGCTACTGGAGCATGGATAGTAGCAACGCCGGAGTTGTTGTTCTCTCACAATCGCAGTTCCGCTACATCGCATACCGTAGCTTTAGCCGGGACTCGTGTCTGCTCTGCCGACGACAAACCGTGGGACGATAAAAACCTTAAGGAACAAAAGATAGTCAGCGATTATATTTCGGAATGCCTCGAATCAAATGGTCTGAATTTCTCCAAGACAGGTCCGCATAGCAGTAAATTCGGAAATATAGAGCATCTGTGTACATCCTTTGATATATTTGATACAGTGTTGTCGGCTGAAAAATGCTTTAGAATTACAGATTCCCTTAGTCCTACTCCTGCAGTCTCGGGTTATCCGGTTGATGTAGCACTTAAAGAAATCAGAGAGGCTGAAAAGCATCATCGTGGCTGCTATAGTGGATACCTTGGATTTGCTACTTCAAATAATTTCATGTCGGTGGTAAACCTGCGATGTCTGCAATTCAGTGGCTATGACTACTGTATTTATGCCGGAGGAGGTATTATGCCGGACAGTGATTCTTCGCGTGAGTGGCTTGAGACAGAGTCGAAAACAGAAAAGGCACGTCTTGTATTAGAAAGATTTTCGAACCGATGAAAACTCCATCTCCTCGTAATCCGCTCATAGCGGTTGTTTCCGCAGTATTGATTCTGATATTTCTTAGCCTGATGCCTTGGGGTAAGCTGTCCGGTAATTTCTTTAAGGATTTTAATATTCTTGAGGATATATGTACCGTGAAAACTGATATCCAGGCTGATGGAGAAATCGTAGATCCCGAATTGGTTGCGTTGCTTAATGGACCGGAAGACGATGCAAACAGTTCTGTGGCAGAGACTCAGACACATGCAGGAGAGTTTGCCGAAAATGACAGCTGTGGTTATGAGTCTGTTGATGAGATCTCAGTAGTGGAAGATATTCCTGAAGAAATTTCACCGAGAATCGGCGACCTTGTAGTTATAGAGGATTACTCGACAGGGCGTCCTGCCTTATCCCGATTTTCCAATGCTATCAGAGAATCCAGCTCAAGACCGGTAAGAATCGCCATGATCGGTGATTCTTACATTGAGGGTGATGTTTTTTCGCAGAATATAAGAGAGAATCTACAGTCAATCTATGGAGGCAGAGGAGCCGGTTATCAGATGATGCATACTGATATTCCTGGATTCAGACAATCTGTAAGTCAAACTGATAAAGGCTGGACTGCTCACGACATACGGAACAGTTCTCGGGAGTCCTGTAAATGGTTGGCAGGGGAATATTATTCTGGCGGCTCCGGTGCGACTTCTACTTATAAAGGTGTGAAAAGGTTGCAACATGCAGATGCGTGGAATAGGAATATGTTTCTTTTTATCGCTCCGAAAGGCGGTACTGTAAGTATAACTACAGACTCCGGTACGCAGGATTTTGCTGTTGCTGCTTCCGACTCCGTGCAGTGCATAGATTTTGTTGAGGAGACGACAAAATTCTCCATTAAGAACAATACAGGAGAGATGACTGCTCTTGGAGTATGGTTGAGCGACAACACCGGCATAGTTTTTGACTGCATGTCGCTTAGAGGAAATTCAGGCATTACACACAGGAAATTGGATGAAGATCTTGCCCGGCAGATGTCTGAATTTGTCCCCTATGACCTTATAATCGTTGAGTATGGAATAAACGCCTTATCTTCCTCTCAAAAAGACTATTCCAAATATGGTAAATATATGGAAGAAGTCGTGAACACGCTCAAGGCATGCTATCCTGAAGCAGATATACTTCTGATGGGCATAGGCGACAGGGGGCAGAAAAGCGGAAGTGAGGTTCACTCATTGTCCACGGCATCCAATATGGTATCGACACAGAGGGCGGTAGCGCGCCGGTGCGGAATAGCTTTCTGGGATACCCGCGAGGCTATGGGTGGAGATGACGCTATTGTGAACTGGCGTGAGCGCAAGCTTGTGAATGCCGACTACATACATCTGAATCATAAAGGTGGTGAGGAACTCGCCCGCCTATTTGTCGATGCTCTCAAAAACTATCTCTCCCAATGAAAAAGAGCCTTATATCACTAATATCTGCCGTAACTTGCGCGGTATCTTTTGCGGCCAATACACCTACTGCAGATACACAGAAAGGTGTTGCTGAGTCAGGTGTGCCTGATGAATTCGAAATAGATGATGATAATCTTGATCAAAGGTTGAATCCACCTGACTTGAATCCGTGGGAAGACATAACTCCATTTAGCGCTACGACTGGCAATGAGCCGTCGTTTATCAATCTGAAAGCCAATTCAATAAAAATGAACGGCGACAATTGGTCAGCCCTTGGTAAAGACCTGGCAAGGAACGCTCAATTTGGAGGTATATTCCCGATATTGCATATCGGGGATTCACACATACAGGCAGATGCAGCAACTGGTACGACAAGAGAGTTGCTCCAGAATGTATTCGGGAATGCCGGCCGAGGGCTTATAACGCCATTGAAAATGGCCAGGACAAACGAACCTCGTGACTACCGCATAACATCCTCAACCCCGTGGGTAACATCTAAATTGATGAAAACCCCGTGGGAATCGCCGATGATGTTTACCGGAGTGTCAATTACGCCTATGCGTAATAAATTCGATCTTGAACTTGGTACGGTATCATCAGATAAAGTAAAGGAAAACCCATTCTGTGCTATCAGGTTATTTTATCAGGGAGAACTTACCGTAGATGCCTGCATCTCGGATGGTGAAAAAATCTTCTATACTTGTGAATATAGTGATGGATGTGCAATCTTGCGTTTCCATAACTCAGTGGATAGCGTAACGCTGAAAATGAGCACGGATGGAAATCCATACGATGTCCATATAGCCGGTGCTGAGTTGCTTAATTCAACAAAGGGGATATTATATGACACCATAGGCAACAACGGGGCCATGTTTATGAGTTACAACGCTCTGTCTGATTTCCATCGTATTTCCGAGCTTTGCCCGAGGCTTGTCATTATTTCACTTGGGGCAAACGAGGCATTCGGTGTAATTTCAGATGATGCATTTGAGGATACAATCGACACTATGGTGAAGCGCGTGCGAAAGTCCTGTCCTGACGCAAAGATTTTGCTTGTCACCCCAATTGAATGCCAAAGACGCACAGGTAGTAAGAGACGGGGTAAAAAGCGTGCTGGCGGTTTTGTCGTAAATTCCAATGTGCTCAGATTAAGGAATGTGATAAACCGGTATGGAGAAGATAATCATATTCCGGTGTATGATCTGTATGAAGTGGCAGGCGGTAATGGGGCATCAGAGAAATGGACTTCATCAGGATTGATGAATCAACGGGACAGAATACATCTCACATGGGCCGGATATGAATTGCAGGGGCGTCTTACTTACGATGCTCTTGTCAAAGCGTTGCTCGGCGAGAAACAATCAAAATAAGCGGCTATTATTGTTAATATATGGATAAACTTGCGAGCATTGACATATCTTTGGTAAAGGATCTGTTGGCTTATGACGCCAAAAATCCATTGCTGTTCAATACAGGCCTATTTCTTCTGCTCTTTATGGGGCTGATGGGGCTATATGCACTTGTTCGACGTCATCGTATGAGCAGGATGGTGCTTATTATTCTGTTTTCTCTATATTTCTATTATAAAAGCAGCGCAGGATACTGCTTCATTCTTCTTGGTGTATGTATCAGCGACTACGTCATAGGACTTGCTTTAGGTTCGTCATCTAAAGTGTGGATTAGGAAATCTCTTGTTGTGTTGAATGTTGTGCTGAATGTCGGAATGCTTATATGGTTCAAGTATTTCAACTTATTGTATGAGTCTTTTTGCTCGATTACATCAACACGATTTGATCCTCTGGATATAGTTCTGCCGGCTGGAATATCATTCTTCTGTTTCCGGTCGATCAGTTATATTGTTGATATATACAAAGGGCGTATTGAGCCATGCAGGTCGTTTCTTGATTATACATTTTTCCTGACATTCTTTCCTCCGTTGCTTGCAGGTCCAGTGGTCCGTGCCAAAGACATGCTTCCTCAAATACGCAATTCAGGATCGGCTACATCAATTATGGTATCGGAAGGTATCTTTTTGGTGATGGCCGGACTTATAAAAAAGGTTGTGGTAGCGGATTATATCAGTGGTAATTTTGTAGACAGAATATTTGATAATCCATCGTTATATTCCGGATTTGAGAACCTGATGGGTGCGGTTGGATTCACGATACAGCTATATTGTGATTTTTCTGGTTATAGCGACATGGCCATTGGTCTGGCTTTGCTGTTAGGATTCAGATTCAAGGATAATTTCCGTGCTCCATTCAAAGCACAGAGCCCAACTGAATTCTGGAAACGATGGCATATCTCGTTGTCCACGTGGCTTATGGATTATATCTATATACCATTGGGAGGAAACCGTAAGGGAAATGCCAGGCGTCATGCCAATCTTATGACAACGATGGTGATCGGAGGCCTTTGGCATGGTGCTTCATGGATGTACGTAATTTGGGGAGCATATAACGGTCTGTTGCTGTCATTGCACAAGACAGCAAGAAAAATATACCGCGCTCCGGAATGGCTGAAAGGGACTAAGGTTGCCACAATTGGAAATATTATGCTTACATTCACGCTTGTGGTGATAGGTATGATGTTCTTCAGGGCACGCTCGCTTGAGCAATGGTGGGAAATGTCCAGTCGGATAGTGACTGACTTCCGTCCTGAGATAATACTTTCTTTTATAGAAGGTTATTCCGTGATTCTGATTGCTTTAGCGGGAGCATTGATATTCCATTTCATGCCGTCAAGATGGACTGCACGCAGTATTTCGCGGTTTTCTTTGCTGCCGATAGCCATACAGTCTGTTATTCTTGCAATCGTTTTATTCCTTGTGATACAGACACGACAGAGTGATCTTGTCCCCTTCGTTTATCTTCAATATTGATGTGAACATATTCATTGGTTTATCGTTTACAATTTTAAAACAAACTTAAAATCATATGAATATGGACACAAAAGAAAAACGCATAAAGACGCGGATAGAGAATGAGGAATATGCTGAGGCTCACTATTCCGGTGCTGCAGTAAACGAATCAGACCATAACGACAATTCAAAAAAATTGCAGGATGAGAGGACAAAAGTTCTGAACAATAATCCTCGTAACAATGACCTGTAATCCAAAGAGAAAGAATGAGAACACGTTATAGAAAAAGAGATTGCTGTTTCGGCAGTCTCTTTTTGGTTTCAAATAAGTGCAATCATCACGTATTATACGAAAAAAAGTAGTATCTTTGCACTACTTTATGCCATAGATTCAAGGTATGAATGAAAAATCAGTCAAACAAGAAGTCCTCGACCGCCGTTATTTGCGCATGGCTAAAATTTGGGCGGAAAACTCCTATTGTGAGCGGCGCAAGGTCGGTGCTATCATAGTCAAGGATAAAATGATAATATCCGACGGCTATAATGGTACGCCTGTCGGTTTCGAGAATATATGCGAGGATGACTCCGGTTCGACAAAACCATACGTACTGCATGCCGAAGCCAATGCTATAACCAAAGTGGCCCGTAGTAATAATTCGAGTGCCGGATCTACACTTTATGTCACTGCATCGCCTTGCCTCGAGTGCGCAAAGCTTATAATCCAGTCAGGAATAAAAAGAGTGGTGTTTCATGAGTTGTATCGTATAACGGATGGTATAGATCTTATGATAAGAGCCGGTATCGAATGTATTCACGTAGAAGACTTGCAGTCGGAATAAAGGATTAATCAGGACTAATGATGAAAATCAATAAGGATAGCTACAAGTGGTTGCCTTTGATTGCCGCTGTGGCATTTGCAGCGGGTATGTGGGTAGACTTTTGCATCTACAGGATGGAGACTTCGACTCCGGGACAGAAAAAGTTTGCCTCCATTCTTTCTACTATTGAAAACCAATATGTGGATGAGATAGATACAGACTCGTTGCTTGAGCGTACCCTACCCCATCTGCTTACCAATCTTGATCCACATTCCGCTTATATTCCGGCAAAAGATCTAAAGGGTGTGAACGATGAACTTGAGGGCTCTTTCTCTGGTGTCGGTGTTTCTTTCGCGTTGATCGGCGATACAATATGCGTGGTCGAGATTATCAGCGGTGGTCCGGCTGAACGTGTCGGAATGAAAGCAGGAGACAGGATCGTGACAATTGACGGAGAAAATGTTGCCGGAACAGGCATCACTCAGCAACAAGTATTCAATAAGTTGCGCGGACCCAAGGGTACGACTGTAGACCTCGGAATCAAGAGAACAGGAGCTCGTAAGATACTACCGTTCAACGTAACCCGAGGAGATATACCCGTGACCAGCATAGATGCTGCGTATAAGCTATCCGATAGCATTGGATATGTAAGGGTGAATAAGTTTTCGCGCAACACATATAATGAATTTATCTCCGCTCTAAATAAATTGCGTGTGTCGGGTGCGACAAAATATGTGATTGACCTTCGTGGGAATGGTGGTGGATTCATGGAGACCGCTATACTTATGGCTAATGAATTCCTTCCCGGTTATAGCACTATAGTTGAGACGCGCGGACGCGATCGTGATGCTAATGATATTGTAGTCAGTGACGGCACAGGTCATTTCATAAATAGTGAAGTTGTGGTCCTGATAGATGAATTCTCGGCAAGCTCAAGTGAGATATTGTCAGGTGCGCTCCAAGACAATGACCGTGGACTTATCGTAGGACGCCGCTCTTTCGGTAAAGGATTGGTACAGCAACAGCTTGTGTTGCCGGACAGCAGTGCAATCAGGCTGACAATCCAGCGCTACTATACACCTTCCGGCAGATCTATACAGAAGGACTACAAGCCAGGTGAAAATGTAGGTTATGAGAGTGAGATACTCGACCGCTACAATCATGGAGAGGCATATAATGCCGACAGTGTCCGATTCAATAAAGACAAAATATTCCATACATCGACAGGACGAGTTGTATATGGTGGCGGAGGTATAATGCCGGATGTTTTTGTCCCTAACGATACTACCGGCATTACCGGTTACTATCTCAATGTGGCTAATGCCGGTTTGCTCCAGAAATTTACATACGAGTATTGCGACCTTAACCGTGCCGTGCTGAAGGAAGCGAAAGATGTGGCCGGTCTGCTTAAGACTTTGCCTAATGATGACACACTTCTATACGGTTTTGTAAGTTATGCCGTGGATAACGGAGTGCCGGCAAGGTGGTATTATATAAATCAGTCAAGGAGTCTGTTGCTCAGTCAGCTAAAGGCTCTGATTGCTCGTGATGCTCTTGGACTGTCTGCATATTACGAAGTATTCAACCTCACAGACACAAGTGTCAAGGAAGCTGTCAGACAACTTGAATCCGGCAATGCTAAAGTGCCTATCATGGCTCGCGATAAGCCCGGTAAAACCGGAGACAACAGGACGTCATGGACCGGTTTGAATAGGAAACAGATAATTCTTCCGAACATTCATCAAAGGAATGTCGTTTAATCTATGTTAATAGGCATCTGTTTTGAAATGAAAAAAGAAGATATCAGACTCAAGATAAAAGCTCAGAAGGCCCTGTTGGACGATTCGGAGCGTAAAGACGCAGCAAGCCGTGCATTCTCGCTGCTGGAACGTACCGCAGCATTTGTCATGGCGGACAATGTGCTGATGTACCACTCTTTGCCCGATGAACTTTCGACACACGAGTTCATAAGCAAATGGTGCGGCAGGAAAAATTTTTTCTTGCCACGTGTCAATGGCGTTAATCTTGAAATCCTACCCTATGACCGCAGTACCCTTCGTTTAGGAGCATTCAGAATCGAAGAACCTGAGGGTGACAATACGGTTGGGATGGATAATATTGATGTCGTGATTGTCCCTTCTGTGGCATACGATCGCAAAGGCAACCGCGTAGGCAGAGGTAAAGGTTATTATGACCGTCTGCTTGCAGATACTACTGCTACACGAATTGGCATGATCTATGATTTTCAGCTTATAGATGAGATTGAAACCGAACCTCACGACGTAGGCGTGGACATAGTCATTACCGACAGTAGAGTTTTATTTACAAAAAGAAGACCATAAAGGTCATTGAAATAAAGAGATCATTTTAATTGTTTTATAAGCCACATGGGGTGCCCGGAACTCAATCCGAGGCTGAGATGATACCCTTGGAACCTGATGCGGATAATGCCGCCGAAGGGAATATGTGTCCGACAAGCGATAAGGCATAAGCCCGCCACCGTACATCTTATGGATTCCATGAGGCATAATTGAAAAATACGGTATGCGGAATCAGACATATCCGAAAGTCCTGATAATAGCCGGCAGTGATCCATCGGGGGGAGCTGGCATTCAGGCCGACATAAAGACATGCACAGCACTTGGTGTGTATGCGATGGCAGCCATTACGGCACTTACCGCTCAGAATACGCGCGGAGTAACCGGCGTGCAAGCTGTATCTTCTGATTTTTTGCGCAGGCAGCTTGAAACCATTCTTGATGATATAAGGCCGGATGCGGTCAAGATCGGTATGATACCGAATGCCGAGTGTTGCGGAGTGATTGCAGATATTATTGGCGAATACAATTTGGAAAATGTAGTAACCGATCCGGTGATGGTAGCGACATCCGGTGATGCCCTCTCCACTCCTGAAGCAGTAGAATGTATGACCGGACGTCTTTTGCCCTTATCCGGATTAGTAACACCTAACATACCTGAAGCCGAAGTCCTTACCGGGATGAAGATTTCAGGGAGTGCCGATATGCGTAAATGCGTGGAAGATATAATCATGCGTTTCGGATGCGATGGCGTTATCTTGAAAGGTGGCCATGATCTTACGTCCGACCGGATAACTGACTATATCGCAGTTTCACAATGTGGACATATAGAAGTATCGCCTTTTATACACCGGAAAGTAATAACCGAGAATACACATGGCACAGGCTGTACATTGTCGAGCGCTATTGCCGCGCATCTTGCACTGGGATTTGATGCCAGGGAAGCTGCATCGCGTGCTATAATATGGTTGACCCAGGCGCTTGATAGCGGTAAAAATTTTAATATAGGTCATGGGCATGGCCCGGTAAATCATCTTTTCGGTATACACCCAATCATATAAATATAACAATGGAAATAATAGTAAATGGAGAAAGTATGAGCATCGACAAACCGGTTACGGTAGGTCAGCTGATAGCGCTCCGCAACGAAGGTTCCGGGGGAATTGCAGTTGCCCGAAACGGAAAACTTGTACGTCGTCAAGACTGGGATCACACTCAGGTTGATAATGGCGACGATATTGTGATCATAAAAGCCGCTTATGGTGGATAACTCTTTTCTCCTGATTGCAATAACTCCTGTGACGCCGATAGCTGACGAGTCTGCTAAAATATGCAGATTGCTTGATCACGGCTTTGATTTTGTACACATCAGGCATCCTGAAATAGCAGTTGGACAGATGCTGAAAATAATCGAAGGTATTCCTGCTGATCTGCGATCAAGAATAAAGATACATGATCATCACCATCTTGCATATGAAACAGGAGTTGGCGTTCATGTGAATACAAGAGGTGGGGAGAATGTAGAGTCGCCTTTTAAATCAACAGGATGTCATAGTATACAGGAGATTACAAGACTGACTCCGGATATATATGAATACGTGATGTTATCTCCGGTATTTCCTTCAATATCTAAGCCTGGCTACGGACCATCAGTGGACTTGCTTAATGGTTTAAAGAATATCAATCCATCATTCCCGATCATTGCTCTTGGTGGAGTGACACATGAAAAATTATCGGAGATAAAGATACGGGGCTTTTCCGGTGCAGCTATGCTTGGTGCAGTAGACTGGAGTTAAAACGAAGAACGACAAATAGAGATATGATACAATTCATAACCGACGGAAATTCCGTGGAAGTTATTATTGACCAGGCCCGAAAGGCTTTGGCTGGCGGTGTGAGGTGGATTCAACTCCGCATGAAAGATGCAACACCCGATGAGATAAAGAGTGTCGCATCTGTAATAGTACCCATGTGTCATGAAACTGAGGCCACAGTTATTGTGGATGATCATGTTGAACTTGTGGAGGCATGCGGCTTTGATGGAGTACATTTAGGAAAGTGCGACATGGATCCACGTAAGGCTCGCGAGATTCTTGGATCCGACAGGATAATCGGTTTTACGGTCAATAGCGCAGACGATGCAATGCTTGCCAAGACATACCCTATTGATTATGTTGGAGTCGGACCATTTAGATTCACGAGCACTAAAAAAAAATTAGCGGAGATTCTCGGTATTGAAGGTATTTCAGAAATAATAAAAATATTAGGCCGGGAGATTCCATCTGTTGTAATCGGAGGAATTACGGTAGAAGACATAGCTGTTGTGAAATCGGCGGGTGCATGCGGAGTT
>OFGR01001886.1_pt1 | contig 15266 bp, 14 predicted proteins | sample 1521811 | NCBI WGS metagenome assembly OFGR01 (sample SAMEA3504098, study PRJEB24116) | mouse gut metagenome | biome: mouse gut; feature: mouse-associated habitat; material: faeces | place: Denmark | collected 2011
AACAGATTCGCCAGCAGGTATTTTATGCCATTTTCGTAGAAAAAGTCGAAACCAGTATAAAATCAAATGCCCTAATAAATGCCTTAAAACACCTAATTAAGAAACAGGGGCATCATTTATAAAGTTGTAAAGTAGTGTAGATAAAAATATTGTACAAAAATTAGTGCAGGAACATTTGGAGGGTAAAAATAACTGGCGTTTGTTTGTATGGTCTGTTTTAGTGTTTCGTCAATGGTGTGATTTGTTTATTACAAGTGATTGAAGAAAGGAACAACAAAATGAAAAAAAGAATCTTGTCCATTATGTTATTTTTGGCAGGTATCATTGCAGGTGCGGAAATAGTCACATGCCAAAGAGTCAGGCAGCATAAAAAGGATTATGCAGTTATCATGAAAAATGACTCTATTATAAAGATGTTTAACCAATGGCTTATCATAAAGCAGGAAGGTAAATCAGTTGATGCTTATTTTAAGGAAAATAATTATAAAAAGATTGCTATATATGGTATGGGTTATGCAGGGAGAAGACTTTTGGATGACCTGAAAGGAACAGGTATAGAGGTTGTTTATACTGTGGACAGGAAGATGAACAACGTCTCTGCAGAAACAGAACTTATTTCAAAAGAGGAAATTCCCTGGAAGCCGCAAGTGGATATAATTGTTGTAACTGCAATTACGTTTTTTTCTGATATTGAGGAAGAATTGTGTGATATGGTTGATTGTCCGATTATTTCTATGGAAGATATTATATATGAGTTGTAAGAAATTCAAACTATTAATTGGAGTGTGCAGGGAGGCATAAAATGATAATCACAAAAACACCTTTCCGCATCAGTTTTGCCGGTGGCGGAAGCGATATGGCGGATTTTTATAGGGAATATGGAGGTTGCGTACTCAGCACAAGTATCAACAGGTATATGTATTTGAGTTTACATCCGTACTTTGATAGTCGAAAAACCGCCTTAAAATACTCCCAGACTGAAATCGTAAGCAATTTGAATGAAATAAATCATACAATTTTTCGCTGCGTGCTGAATGATAAGCATATTGAGGGTGTGGAAATCAGCAGTACAGCTGATGTGCCAAGCGGTACAGGGCTTGGATCGTCAAGTTCTTTCACCGTCGGATTGCTTCATACCTTATATTGTTATAAGGGAAAATACATAGCAAAGACAAAACTGGCGGAGGAAGCCTGTAAGGTTGAAATTGAAAAAATAGGCAGCCCTATAGGTAAGCAGGATCAATATGCGGCGGCATTTGGCGGACTGAATTTTATTACATTTCATAGGGACGATACGGTATCAGTGGAGCCGGTTATAGCAAAGTTGGAAACCATTCGTAACCTGCAGGACAGCCTTGTTATGTTTTATACGGGAATCACGCATGATGCGAATAAAATACTCGCGGAGCAGAAGAGGAACATTTCAGAGGAAGAAAAGACCAAAAATCTGATTCAGATGTGCCGGCTGGCACGGGATATGAAACATTCCCTGGAAAATAATGAACTTTCTGATTTCGGTGCAATTCTAAATGAGGGTTGGCGGCGCAAGCGTGAACTTGCAGGCGGTATATCTAACCCAAAGATTGATGAGTTGTATGAAACAGCTCTGCAAAGCGGAGCTGTAGGGGGGAAACTGCTGGGGGCAGGCGGAGGTGGATTTTTGCTTTTCTATTGTCCAAAGGAAAAGCAGGAATATCTGATGAACAAACTACGGTTAGATGTGTTTCCGTTTTCATTTGAACATGACGGAAGTTCTGTAGTCTATATCGGTGATAAGTATTGGGATTAGGGACTGGAGGTATATGTAATGAATACGATGGTGATTGGCGGCGCGGGTTTTATCGGGAGTCATCTATGCGACGCCCTGCTTGCAGATGGGCATCAGGTTATTTGTATTGACAATTTTTCACTTGGAACCAAAGAGAATATCAGTCATCTGCAAGAAAAAGGAAAGTTCATTTTATATGAAGCGGATGCGGCGGACCGGGACTTGCTGGATGGAATCTTTGCGAAGACGGAGCCGGAAATAGTCTATCATCTGGCGGCAAATTCGGATATACAGGCAAGCGCTGTTAATCCGGATGTTGAGTACAGGAATACTTACACAACCACTTATAATGTACTTTACTGTATGAGAAAATGCGGCGTAAAGAGGTTGTTTTTCGCCTCAACTTCTGCTGTTTATGGAGACAAACGGGACGTGCTTTTGGACGAGAATACGCCAGACCTTTCTCCGATTTCTTATTATGGTGCGGCGAAGCTGGGAAGTGAAGCCTTGATCAGCGCTTTTACCTATATGAATGATATGCGTTCGCTTGTATTTCGTTTTCCAAATGTGATCGGTCCAAGGCTGACGCACGGCGTTATATTTGATTTTATCAGGAAACTGCAAAAAGACGGTTCACAGCTTGAAATATTGGGAGACGGCAGACAAACGAAACCGTATATTTATGTGACTGATTTGGTGAATGCTATTGTTCGGTTTTCGGTATCTGAAATTGAAAAAATAAATGGGGTATCACTTTATAATCTCGGTGTTGAGGGAGAAAGCAGTGTGACCGGCATTGCAGATATTCTCTGTGAGGAGATGGGACTGAAGGGAGTAAAGTACCATTATACGGGCGGTGAAGGCGGCTGGAAGGGAGATGTGCCACGTTTTCGGTACTGTATTGACAAGATACACAGGGAAGGTTGGAAGGCAGAATATACATCGGATGAGGCGGTAAGAAAGACGATACAGAACGTGTTAAATATGCAATGAGACTGAAAATATTAGGATGATTAAGGACATCTGTGAAATCATTGAGCAGATCTGGTCAAGGATAATAATATGCTGAAAAATTACGTGGCGGTTATACAGGCAGGCGGAAAAGGGACAAGAATGAAATCTTTGACAAAGGACGAAATTCCTAAGCCGTTGCTGGAAATAAACGGTAAGCCGATGATAGAATGGCAGGTTGAAAATATCAGAAAATACGGCATTCAGGAAGTTGTCCTTATTGTCGGGCATCTGAGTGAAAAGATAAAAGAATATTTTCAAGATGGCGCCGGGCTAGGGATACATCTTACTTATGTAGAAGAAAAAGAACCGCTTGGTTCGGCAGGATCGCTGTATGCCCTGAAGAATATGATTCACAACGAGAACTTTATATTGATATTCGGCGATGTGATGTTTGATATGGATTTGGAACGCATGGTACATTTCCATGAAAAGTATAATGCCCTTGTAACACTTGCGGTGCATCCTAACACACATCCGTATGATTCTGATTTGGTTGTACTGAACGACGAGGGACAGGTAACCTGTTTTGACGCAAAGACAAATAACAGGATGTATTGGTATAGGAACCTTGTAAATGCAGGAATTTATGTATTATCAGCGCAGGTTATTATGGGGCTGTCAAAACCGCAGAAATCTGATTTGGAAAAAGACCTGATTATTCCTGTTATTCCTACAGGGAGGATATATGGATATCAAACAACGGAATATATAAAGGATGCAGGCACGCCGGACAGGTTCCATGAAGTCAGCACGGAACAGAAGAATGGTCTATGGAAGCAGAAGAATCTTGGAAAAAAGCAAAAATGTATTTTTTTGGACAGAGATGGCACTTTGAATGTGTACAAAGGACTGATTGCTGATATTGATGCGTTTGAGCTGGAGAAAAAGGCGGCAGAGGCAGTCAGATTCATTAATAAAAGCGGTTATCTTGCTATTGTTGTAACGAACCAGCCTGTCGTAGCCAGAGGGATGTGCGAAATAGCTGATGTTGAGCATATCCATAGGAAAATGGAAGTGCTTTTAGGCAGGCAGGGGGCATATATTGATGATATTATATTCTGCCCGCATCATCCAGACAAAGGATATCCGGATGAAAACCCAAAGTATAAAGTTTCCTGTACCTGCCGAAAACCGGATATAGGAATGATTATGCGGATGGTGCAAAAGCATAACATAGATTTGTCGGAGTCTTATTTTATAGGAGACAGCACTGTGGATATCCGGACAGGAAGGAATGCGGGATTAAAAACGATCCTTGTAAAAACGGGACAGGCAGGCATGGACGGAAAATATGATGTAAACGCAGATTATGAGGCGGACAATATACTGGAGGCTGTAAATTTAATTTTCAAAGACGCGGAGGAATACAAATGACAGATTATACGAAACAAATAGAAAATTATCTGGAGATGGAGAAGGAAATGCTGGAAAACATGCCGAAAGAAGACATTAGCAGAGTTATGAATGTTTTAGAAACCGCAAGGCTTAACAAGAAACGAATTTTCATCTGCGGGAACGGCGGCAGTGCATCTACTGCAGCGCATTTTGAATGTGACTTTAATAAAGGTGTGAGTTATGATCAGGATATTAAATATGATTTTGAATGTTTAAGCGACAATGTTCCAATGATGATGGCAATCGCCAATGACATTGGATATGACGACATTTTTGTGGTTCCGCTCCGCAATAAACTGAATAAGGGGGATGTGGTGATTGGAATTTCGGGAAGCGGCAATTCTGAAAATGTAGTAAGGGCAATTGCCTATGCGAATGAAACGGACGCTGAAACGATTGCAATTTGTGGTTACAGCGGCGGGAAAATAAAAGAACTTGCTAAGTATAATATTCATGTAAACATTGATAATATGCAGATTACAGAAGATATCCATTTAATATTGGATCACATGATGATGTATATTCTTTCTGGGATGAAAGGATGTTGAGACGCATAAAATCCCTTTTAGTACATACATCTTGCATTTGCTCAATGATGCGGCGGAACATAAGATAAGACAGGAGAAGCTATGACAACATATATCATTACAGGAGCCACGGGCTATATCGGCTCTGCGCTTATTAGATTTATTTTAAAAGACGGACAGACAGACGGAGGAAACAAAGAACTCCATGTTATTGCGCCGGTTCGGGATATGCAGAAGGCTTCAGGGATGTTTCCTGTGGGAGTTGATTTGGTGCAAATGGATCTGTGTGACAGGCGGTGTGTAGGGCAGATGTTGGAAGCCGGAAACGGAGCGGATTATATAATACACTGTGCTTCCATTACGAAATCGGCAGAAATGATTGAACATCCGGTGGAGGTAACGGAAAGTATTGTCAATACGACGCAGAATATACTTGAATTTGCAAGGCAGATACCGCTAAAAAGTATGGTTTATCTTTCCAGTATGGAGGTTTACGGAAACATTGACTGCATGGATGGATTACGAGTGAAAGAAGAGGAAGTCTGTCGTGGAGAGCTTGAAGTATTAAATGTCCGCAGTTGTTATCCGCTTGGGAAGCGTATGGCAGAAAATATTTGTTTTTCCTACTATAAAGAGTATGACGTTCCTGTGAAGATTGCTCGTTTGGCGCAGACGTTCGGTCAGAGAATATTACCTGAAGATAACCGTGTTTATGCACAGTTTGCGAGAGCCGTACAAAACGGGAAAGATATTGTTCTTTACACCAGAGGATGTTCGATGGGAAATTATTGCGATATTGATGACGCGGTTAGGGGAATCATGACGATTTTAAAAAGGGGAATGGACGGAGAGGCATATAATGTGGTCAATGAAGAGAATACGATGACTATACGTCAGATGGCGGAATTTGTGGCAAGTCAGATTGCGAACGGCAAAATCAAAGTGAAATATGAAATATCAGATGACAACTCCCATGGGTATGCCTCGGATACTGGATTGCAGATGTCTGGACAGAAATTGGAAGATCTGGGATGGAAACCGCAAAAGATTCTGTGCGATATGTATCGTGACATTATATAGACAGTCTGATTTTGGAAATTAGTGCTTTAATTCTTTTCTGTTTAATGCAGGTGTCTCACTACCGAAAATGAGAAAGCTTAATGCAGAGCGAGAGTGTATATTGTTAACTTCTAGTAAATTTTACACCTAATCGAATACAAAAGACTTAAAAATCTGAAATTATGCGAATTTTCGTTGCATAGTTCCAGATTTTTAACTTCTAATGGCGATTAACTCTCGATAGGCTGGGGTATCATGTACTTAGCTGCTTCAGAAAATTTACAAACACACTTGACAATATGTCTCTGAAATAACGGGCGGCAAAGGCGTGACTTTTGCCACGGACACTCCGATCAGCAACAGCATGACGGAACTTTACACAAATATGCGGTATCTCCAGTACAATACCATACAGCGTTTGGGGTTAGGTCACTTTGACAGTTGGGCGGCATCGTTTGGGGAAACTCAGACAGCGATTGATATAGCGTGCCAGTTATAGGTACATCAAACAAAATATGGGCAGGAACACACTGGAAAAGGGATTGCGAGAAGCAGTCCTTTTTTGATTCAGAAAAGCTAATAAGGAGGGCAAACCATGAAGCAGGAGTATATTGAAAAAATTAAGAGTTATTACGACAAAGCAGGAGAATTTAAGCTGAATGACAGGTATTCAGGGGAACAGGGGGCAGTCTATACAAAAGACAGGGATAAATACTATTGGCTTGTACTGGAGCAGAAAGGAAAAAGCGGGCTGGAAGTCCGGCAGACGGACGGGCATGGCAGGATAACAGCCAGGGATTCATATGAGGGTGCAAAGAATACTGTCAAATGCACTGGCGTAGAGCGATTAAAGGCGGAGGGAAAAGGAATGGTGTCCTTTAGCGCTGATGAAATTAATCTTATCTATCAGTTTGGCGAAAATGGCAGGGAAGGCACGCTTGAAAACCTGAAGGAGATTGAGCCGAGGATTACCGATGCTGTTACAAAAGAGATTGTAGGCGCTGCAATACATAAACTGTCTGGACTGTCAGAGAAAGGCTGTACAGAGCTTATTTACGCCACTAAGAACCGAGCGTGACAATTCCATAAGGGAGCGGCTGTCTAAGGCTAAGGAGCAATTAAAAAGGCCGACAATTAACGGAGAAAAAAGCGGGAACAGCCTAAGAAGGAGGACATGGGGTTATGAGCAAATTAACAAAATACGAAATGGAAACAATCGTCAATTATAATGTTGCAGAGCAGACAGCTACCTTGTTGAAGCCTATCCGGAAAGTTACAGGCTGGTAGACCAGACAGACATAGATAAGACCTAATCCATGCCAAAATCACACGTTACTTACCATAAGCCGAGAACCGTAAGCGCCGAACAGAGGGAACAGGCAAGGTTAAGAATGGCACAAATAAATTCCGGCGATAACTGCCGTAAGGAATATGACGATTCTGACACTATTTAAAGGGAAGGAGAAAAGGGAAAATGCAGTTTGGATATTTTTATGGGAAACAGAGCAGCCAGTATACTTTTTACCGCATACCGAAGCAGTTATTTGCAGAGCGCCAGTTTGATGCGCTGTCAATCGGGGCAAAGCTGCTTTATGGCATGATGATAGACCGTATGGAGCTGTCACAGAAAAATGGGTGGATAGACAAACAAGGCAGGGCATACATAGTACCCACCGACAAAAGGATTTTAATGCTGTTAAAGAGGGAGAATTACCTGTTCGTCTTACAAGAAATGTAGGTAAGGTAACATATGTCTTGTATTGGGTGCTGGAAAATGAAGAAGCACATGCAAGAATTTCAAAACTTGGTGTAGAGAAATTCTATAAACGTTGGAATCGCTGTTCAACCACAATGCCTAAAATAATTTTAGGTGAAAATGTGGTTTAGACTTCAAATTCAGATTTGTCGGAGAGTAACACAACAAAAAACATCGTTCTAAAAGTCAATAGATTTTTTGGGTCTCTGCCGCAGCAGTGCAGATGGGACGGAGTGAAATGCCTATTGTATTTCTGGCTTTGGTTATGATACAATTTTATAAAAACCCTCTTTGGCATCTAAAGAAGCCGCACAAAAAATGGATGCTTCCCACACAGACAACACATAGGAAAGGCAGGTACGGATATGGTATTTAAGGTGGTAGGCCCGGATAAAAAATTAAGCCCCTATACAGGGATGGCGAGAAAGCACTGGCTGGATGCCGGCCGGTATTTGCTGGAGGGTGTTTTCAGGAATATCCCCGGCATGGATTCCCCTGTGGTGATGCCCCGGAAGGAAACAAAGATCACCTACCCTCACCTGGATGCCCCCAAGGAGCAGCAGGAAGCGGAGCGCAAGGCGGAGATCTTTGAGGGACTTGCCAGATCTTTTTTCATTGCATCCGTAATGATCCATAATGAGCCGGACATAGAGGTATGCGGGATCCGGCTGCGGGACTATTACCAAAAGCACATTCTCCGGGCCTGTACCAGAGGGGATCAGGTTTATGTGGGGAATTATGGGGAAATGGTAAAGCTCACCGGGGCGGAGGGGTCTTTCCGCAGTTTCCAGCAGACGGTGGAGACCTGTGCCCTGGTGATTGGCCTGGACGCCTGCAGGGAACAGGTCTGGATGAGCTATACCAGGGAGGAAAGAGACCGGATCGCCGGGCTGATATCCAGTTTTGCCCACGGGAATACCGTTCCCCAGAACTGGCGGCTGTTTAATATGCTGGATATGGCGTTTCTTTATAAAGAAGGCTATCCTATTGACCAGGAGATCATGGCAGACCATGCCCAGGCGATCTTAAATTACACTGTAGGGGACGGCTGGTACCGGGATGGGCAGGGCTTTGACTATTATTCCTGCTGGGCATTTAATCTTTATACGCCTATCTGGAATGATTGGTATGGGTATGAAAACGAACCTTATCTGGCAAAACGCTTTGAGGAATGCGCCAATCAGTTGATGGAGACTTATCCGGACTTTTTTGACAGGGATGGTTATACCAATATGTGGGGAAGAAGCTGTATCTACAGAAATGGCGCCACCAGCCCCCTGTGTGCCAATTTCCTTCTGCCTGATCCGGCGGCTGACCCGGGACGGGCAAGGCGGATTGCCTCCGGCTCCCTTTTGCAGTTTTTGGCCAGAGACGATTTCCTTTATGAGGGCGTCCCCACCCTTGGATTTTATGGCCAGTTTACCCCCCTGGTGCAGGGATATTCCTGTGCGGAATCTCCCTTGTGGCTGGGAAAGGCGTTCCTTTGCCTTAAGCTGCCGGCAGGCCATCCTTTTTGGACAGCCACTGAAAATAATGGGACCTGGGACCGGCTAAAGCCCGGGGAAGTGAAGGAAACTGTCCTTTCTGGCCCGGCTCTTTGTTATACCAACCATGAAGCCACTGGGGAGACCATCCTGCGCAGCGGCAAGGTCTATCAAAATGCCTGGGATATCCACGGGATGTGGAACTACAGTAAGCTGAATTATAACACCAAATATCCCTGGGAAGCAACGCCCACAGGAGGGCAGGGGGTGCTTCCCAGGGTGGGGGAGACAGAAGAAGTCTGTGAGTCCCAGCAGTACCTTCTCTTTGAAGGGGGTGAAAAAACGCCTTCCCGGGGGAACCTGACCGTCTGGTGCGGCCAAAGGGAGGGGGTCTTGTACCGGAGACAGTTTTTTAACGGCAGCCTTGAAACTGAGCAGCATTGGATGCAGGCGTTGAACCTTGCGGATTTCCCCGTGGGAAGGGGCATTTTCCGGGTGGATAAGCTGCGGCTGTCCCGAAGGCCGGCAGTCCTCACCCTTGGTTCCTATGGATTCCCGGACAATCCGGGACCGGATACAAGCGCCACGAAGATCGTCCGGATGGAAGAGACGCTTCCTGACGGCAGCCTTGCCCAGGCAGTGATCTTGATGGGATATGACCATATGGGAGTGCCCAGGCAGATGGCAATGACCTGCTACCGGGGGTGGGAAAGGATGGATGTGGTACATAGCAGGGGAACCAATCCGGACTCAGAAAATTCTCTGGTGGTGTATGCCGCCATGGAGAGCCGTAAGCAGTACGGGAGCCGGGAGCCTTACCTACTCATTTCTCAGGTGATCACGGCTCAGGTATCCCGGGAGGAGGCAGGGGAATGCGTATTTACCCAGGAGGAATTGTTCCCCATAAGAGAGATCCTGTACGAAGATATGCCGGGCACAGGCGCCTATGGCACCACCACCATCTGCCTGAAAAACGGAGAAAGGAAGAAGATTAATTTTGAAGGGATGGAGGCGGCTTTTTAGCTTCTGAAGAAGGTATTCTTTAGGATAGAAGGGGGCATGTTATGGTGATGAAGGCAAAACTTCCCATGGGGATCGAAAATTTCAGGCGGCTACGCACAGAGGGGTTTTACTATGTGGATAAAACAGGGCTCATCAAAGACTTTCTGGAAAACCTGGCATATGTAAATTTGTTTACACGTCCAAGGCGGTTTGGAAAAACGCTGAATATGAGTATGCTCAAATATTTTTTTGAAATTGGAAGTGAACGCAGGCTTTTTGACGGGCTGGAGATTTCCAAGGAAAAAGACCTTTGTGAGGAATATATGGCAAAATTCCCGGTAATATCCATAACATTAAAGGGAGCCAGTGGCGGGACTTTCCAGGAAGCAAAAGGAATGCTCCGGCGGATCATTGGGAATGAAGCAATGCGGTATCAGCTCCTTATGCAGAGTGACAGGCTGACACAGATAGAACGGGGCCAGTATGAGGCGCTGGTCAATATAGATAAAACTGGCGCATTTACAATGTCAGACGATCTTTTGGAGGACAGCCTGCTGGTTTTGTCAAAGCTTTTGCAGAAACACTATGGAAAAGGCGTGGTTATGCTGATTGATGAATATGATGTGCCCCTTGAAAAGGCATATCAGTCAGGATACTATGGCTCTATGATGGAGCTGGTCAGAGGTTTATTCGGGAATGCATTTAAAACGAATGACAGTTTGGAATTTGCAGTACTTACCGGGTGTCTTAGAGTATCAAAAGAGAGTATTTTTACCGGCCTGAATAATTTCAGTGTATATACAATAAAAGATGTCCAGTATAATGAGGCCTTTGGGTTTACAGATGAAGAAGTAAGGGAGATGCTTCAATATTATGGCTTCATGGAAAAATATCATGCCATTAAGGAGTGGTATGACGGCTATCGCTTTGGAAATCTTGCCATCTACTGCCCATGGGATGTGGTTTGTTATTGCCATGCCCTGAAAATGCAGCCATCTGCGGAACCTCAGAATTATTGGGTGAATACCAGCAGCAACGATATTATCAGAAGTTTCCTTGGCAGGGCAAATGCAACAACCAGAAATGAAATTGAAATGCTGATGAATGGAGGCAGTATCAAAAAGATGGTTCACCAGGAACTGACATACAGGGATTTTGGCTCTGGGCAGGATAACCTTTGGAGCATTCTCTTTACAACAGGCTATCTGACACAACGCTGTACACTGGCCGGGGATTTGACAGAGCTTGTTATCCCAAACAGGGAGATCCGGTGGATTTTTACTTGGCAGATACACAAGTGGTTTGGCGAAGAGACTGTACGGAATACAGGCAGGCTGGAAAAGTTTTGCAGGGCATTTCAGGAGAATGATGCCATGGCCATAGAGAATGGTTTTAATGATTATCTTGGGGATATGATCAGCATCCGTGATACTGGTGCCCCAAAAGAGATGAAAGAGAATTTTTATCACGGGATTCTGCTGGGGATCCTGGGAAATAGAAATGACTGGATTGTACGGTCAAATGCTGAATCAGGGGAAGGATACAGCGATATCAGCATAGAAATCAGGCAAAAAAGGATTGGGATTGTCATTGAACTAAAATATGCCAGGGATGCTGCCTTTGAGTGGGGGTGCAGGGAGGCGCTAAAGCAGATCAGGGACAAAAAATATAAGGATTCCCTGCTAAAGAATGGTATGGAGACAATCTACCAGTATGGAATTGCCTGCTACAGGAAACAGTGCAGGGTAGTGTCTGGGCCGGTAACAATGGAATAGGTGCCAGGCCATGGGGATACAAGGGTATTAATATGAAAATTGCAGTCTGTGATGATGAGAAGGTACAGTGTACATTGCTGTCAGATTATTTAGGGGATTGGGGGAGAGGCAGGGGAATCCTGACGGAGGTTATCTGTTTCCCAAGTGGGGAAAGCCTCCTTTTTGCCTGGGAGGAAGAGGTGTTTGACCTTCTTATCCTGGATATTGAAATGGGCGGCATAAGCGGCATGGCGCTTGCAGAAAAGATTCGGAAGGAAAATGAGGATATCCCCATTCTCTTTGTTACTGGTTATGACGAATACATGGCCCAGGGGTATGAGGTGGCGGCGCTGCACTATCTGCTGAAGCCTGTTCACAGGGAAAAGCTGTTTGAAGTATTGGACGGATTACAGAGAAGGAAAAAACCGGAAGAAAAACTGCCCTTTCCCACATCCGGGGGATATATATTGCTTCCTGCCTCCCAGATTTGGTATGTAGAGGCCATGGGACATGATTGCCTGTTATGTACGGCGGGAGAAAAAAGCCACATCCGCACATCCATTGGGGAGGTACTTAAGATGCTTGGGGATAAAAAGGAGTTTGTCCGTTGCCACCGTTCCTATGTGGTGAATTTACAGCACATAGGAGCCATTGTCAGGGCGGAGGTTGTAATGGACGACGGAACCCGGCTTCCCATAAGCCGGAGAGTGCACAAAGAGGTAAACGAGGCTTTTATCCGAAATTATAAGTAAGGCACAGGGGGAGGACGTTATGGCGGCAGGGGCAATTGGTATAATGGTTCTCATAAATTTTTTGTTGTGGCGTTTTTGGATGCCATGGTATGTGGGCCGCCGGATTGCACGTTTCCAGAATGAACTGGTGGATAGGCATTATGATGAGGTGGAGATTATGTACCGGAAGATGCGGGGATGGCGGCACGATTACCACAACCATATCCAGGCGCTGAAGGCTTACTTAAGCCTGGCCCAGAACCAGCAGGCATCCGAATACCTGGATGGCCTGGAAAAGGATTTGGCAGAGGTGGATACCGTACTGAAAACAGGGAATGTGATGGTGGATGCGATTTTAAACAGTAAGCTTTCCCTGATACAGGAGAAAAATATTGCAGTGGACGCTGTAGCCCTTGTACCGGGAAAGGTGTCTGTTTCAGGGGTGGATTTGTCTGTGCTGATCGGCAATCTTCTGGATAATGCCATGGAAGCCTGCATGGAGCTTCCGGCAGGGAAAGAGCGCTTTATCCGCATATACATTGACATTATGAAAAAGCAGCTCTATATTGCAGTTACCAATTCTATGAAGGGGAAGGCCCAAAAAGCTGGAGGGCGGTTTCTTTCCCGGAAAGAGGGCACCCATGGCTTTGGCCTGTACCGGATTGACGGAATTGTGGCCAAATACGGTGGCTATTTGAAGCGCAGGACAGAGGAAGGGGTATTTGCCACAGAGATTACGCTGCCTCTTGTGCAATAGGAATGAATGTAATTCGTGCGGAATGGGATACCATTTATGCGCGGATTATTTTTTTGGGTTTATTTATGGTATTATGGGGGCAGTTTAGGAATCAAGGGCAATTGGAAGTATCTTGTGTAGATTTTAGTGCATTTGTATAGGAAGGGATAGAGGGATGGGGAAGAAAAAGCAGCAGGGTGAAAGGAAATACGGGCTGGTAAGCAATGTAGCTTATAATATGAAAGCATCGAAAATCTGGGACAAAAAGCTTTTTTATTATCAGCTTTTGCTGATGTTCCCGGATGTAGCGGCGGCATGCCTTGGGGTGCTGCTCCCGGCCCGTCTTGTCAGGGGGCTGGAGGAGAAATGGGAGATGGTGCCGTTGCTTTTTACAGTCTTTTTCCTTGCCTTTGGTATCTGGGGATTTGAGATGCTGCAGAAGGGGATGCATGAATATCTGTACCGGAATTCCCTGTCCTTTCACCTGTATTATGAAAAATGCTGTTTTGCCAAAGTGATGAATATGGATTATGAAATGCTGGAGAACCCGGAAAACCGGGAGCTGATGGGGAATACCTGGAATGTGGTGCGCAATGAATTTGGGATCCGCAATTCTTTCCTTGCCATTCCCAAGCTTCTGGCAGGGCTTCTTGGCACAGGGCTGTATGGTTTCCTGATTGGCAGGGAAAGCCTTTTGCTTCTTTTTATACTGATACTGAATATGGCGGTAAGCTTTCTCTTACTTTCGGTGGCCCAGAAAAAGTATGAGAAATACCACAAAAATCTTGGCTCTTTTACGGCGGAAGCCTCCTATATCAGCAGGCAGTCTATGGAAAAGGCAGCAGGAAAGGAAATCCGTATTTACCAGATGATGGGCTGGTTTGTAGAAAAGTATGGCCAGTGCCTGAAGGGGATTGACGGGATATATGGGCATATCCACAACTGGTATTTTGCAAAGGGGGCGGCAGAAGCAGCCTGTTCTTTTCTTACAGAAGGGCTTTCCTATGGCTATCTTCTTTACAGGCTGGCCGGGGGAGGGATCAGCATTGCAGAATTTGTATTTTACATCGGCCTGCTGGGAGGTTTTGGCTCTTATTTCGGGCAGGCTATTTACGGGATTTTGTCTTTAAGTTCTGTGGGCGTGTCCATTAGCTATATCAGAAGGTTCCTGGACCTTCCGGAAAGCCTTTGGAGCCAAAAGGGGATAGGGGAAGAAAGGCTTGCCCGACTGAAAGAAAAGGGGCTGAAGGTAGAACTGAAACAGGTAAGTCACACTTATCCCGGTGAAAAAGAGCCCGTCCTTTCGGATATCAGCCTGGTGATCTCACCTGGCGAGCGGCTGGCGCTGATTGGGTTAAACGGTCAGGGGAAGACCACTTTGGTGAAGCTCTTATGCGGGTTTTACCGGCCAACAAAAGGGCAGATATTGCTGAATGATATCCCGGCGGAGGAATTTGGCAGGGAGGAGTATTATTCCCTGGTATCGGTCCTGTTCCAGGATGCCTGTATGCTTCCCATGACACTGGACCAAAACCTTACCGGGCGCTCCGGCGATGGGGCAGACCAGGGAAAGCTTACCTGGGCTCTTCAAATGTCCGGTTTTTATGAGAAATATGAAAGCCTTCCAAAGAAGGGGGACACCCTTCTTGTAAGGGAGGCCAATAAGGAGGCGCTGGATTTTTCCGGGGGAGAGCGGCAGAAGATGCTTTTTGCAAGGGCTTTATATAAGGAAGCATCCCTTATAATTTTAGATGAGCCTACGGCAGCCCTTGACCCTATAGCGGAAAATCAATTGTATTTGAAATTCAGCCAGGCAGTAAAGGGAAAGACCTGCGTTTATATTTCCCACCGCTTATCCAGCACCCGGTTCTGTGACAGGATATGCCTTCTCTCAGGGGGGACGATTGCAGAGCAGGGTACCCATGAGGAACTGATGGGGAAGAAGGGGATGTATGCCGGGATCTATGAGATTCAAAGCAGGTACTATAACTTCTCGGAATCTCAATGAATGTGATTCTAACTGAAAATTGACAACTGAAT
>OFGR01001889.1_pt1 | contig 15247 bp, 13 predicted proteins | sample 1521811 | NCBI WGS metagenome assembly OFGR01 (sample SAMEA3504098, study PRJEB24116) | mouse gut metagenome | biome: mouse gut; feature: mouse-associated habitat; material: faeces | place: Denmark | collected 2011
GTAAATCAGCGCAGTTGGTATTTACTACCCACAACACACATCTTCTTGACATGACGCGTTTCCGTAAGGATCAGATATTCTTTGTCAACAAGCGTGATGACGGTTCGTCCGACTTATACTCGCTCTACGACTATAAAGACTTCCGGGAGAAGATGGATTTGGAGAAAGCCTATCTTCAGGGACGTTTTGACGCTGTGCCATACGTTAACGAATTTGAGAATATCTAATATGGCACGCAAGGCAAAACAACCGAGAGGAAAGAAGATGAACCCGACGTTCTTCGTATTTTGCGAAGGTAAAACTGAGGCTGCATACGTTGACTTGCTACGGCGTAATTTCCGTGTACCGATGGAAATTATAGCCCGTGTAAGCGACTCCAATATATCCCAACCCTATATCGACCGGTGTAAAAGAGAGCGTTTCACGACAAATGAGGATAAAACGTTTCTCATATTCGACCTTGATGTACCGGGAATGCTTGAACGGTTACGAAAAATCAAAGATGCAGTCCTGCTGCTCTCCAACCCTTGTGTGGAGTATTGGTTTCTGCTTCATTACAAGGATGTCGCCTCAGAGCTTACCTCCGCTGAATGTGTCGCCCGCTTGAAAAAACTTGATGCAGAATATGCCAAAGGCACTTTCTCTACTCCGATGAAAAAGAAATTGATTGAGAGCATTACTGAAGCTGCCAATAGAGCGGTGGCAAAAGTGCCTTACTCCAATCCATCATCAACCGTCCATCTGCTGACGAATGAGATACTGAAAAATGTGACTCAATAATTCTTACTAATCATGAATAACCAGATGCTTCATTTCCCAGTTGGACATATAATGGATAGAGTTTTATCCTTATTTCAAATAGTTGTTTGCGAAAAGGATCATCAAAAAGCAATTGATGAAGGGCTAAAACGTAGTCTAAAATATCGAACTACAGATGCTCCTGTGCAGCAACCAGCATCATTAACTGGCGAAAATATCATTGAAATAAATGATAATTATTGCGAATTTTTATATCTAATTTGTTACTGTTTCATGGTAATGAATGATTGTGCGTTGGTTATTGCTGACAAAGTAGAAGGAGAACCCTCAATCTCAATAGAGGAGGCACAAACATATTTTGCAGAAGCTGAAGAATTGCTCGCAGAAGCATTAAAGATGCTTAAGCCAAACGAAAATGAACCTCAATATATGGCTGCATCACGCGGTAAATTATGTCGTGCTCCCAATACTGCCAAACCTAATCGTTTCACAGATTTATCAGATTCTATGGCAATTGCGGGATTGGCATATATATTGCAACATGAATTTGGTCACTTTATTTATGCCCATGAAGAAGATACTCCATATAATGAATTGCAAGCCGATGAACACGCTATTATCCAACTGAAAAAGTGGGGAATTGAAACAAATTCCGAGAATACGATATTTGCTGGGATAATTTTAGCTTTGATAGCTACGGCGTTCATAAATCCAAGTCTAACATCAACGTCTTATCCAGATATAGACTCTCGAATCGAATACGCTCTTCAATTTGCAGACACAACGCTAAAAGACAATCCCAATTCTTTACTTTACCGTATAATAAGTTTTAGTGCACTCATTTGGGCAAATCATTTTATGATTGACATACCAATAATTAAAAGTGATGAAACATATAAGAATTATTGCTGTCGCATAAAAGAATCTTTAATCGCACATAAACGTAAAAGCAAAATTATATGAAAGCTCCTTGTTTTACACAAGGCCAACTGGAAGAATTGGCGAAAGTGTTAGGTGATGAAGTTACAGGCTCAAAATTAACTTTATTGCTTGAGCAAGAACATCTTCATGATGAAATAGCACTCTCAACTAAATGGAAACGCATTTATAATGCTTTTGCAAACTATCAAAATGAAAAGTGCTGCGCAAATCAAATCATGAGATTTGTAAAGTTGGTACTTGAACCTGCCCGATATATAGACAAATCTTCACACTATCATGAGGTACTTGATAATGTAAGCGCAATTCTATCTTTCGTAGGCTTTGAAATCAAAGAAGATGGTAAAATATACCATTGTAAGCAAGCGAGGACATTATCTGATGCAGAAAAACGAGCCAACAATCTAAAAAAACAATTAGAGCAACGATTATCTCATTCTCAAATATTTAAGTATTGTTTGCCCGAATTACTTGCAAATAACTATTTTCATTCTGTATTTGAAACTAATAAAGGACTATTTCAGCGCATACGAGATTTATCTGGTATTACAACTGATGGAATAGCTCTAATTGAACAAGTCTTTAGTAATAATCCTATTCTTATAATAAATAATTATATTTCGCAATCTGAAAAGGACGAGCACAAAGGTTTCTGTAACATTCTTAAAGGTTTATGCGGAATGTTTCGGAATCCTGAAGCTCATGAACCGAAAGTTACTTGGGAAATTACCGAACAAGATGCTTTAGAAATTTTGGGTATGATCTCCTATTGTCATAGAAGATTGGATAATGCTCATAAAATAAGGATTGTTTGACGTTTGACTCCCGTGTCTCAAACATCTATGGAGAAAAACATAGAAATAAATAGGCTTAATTAACAGTCTTAATTGCCGAAAATCAGCGGATTATTGTTATCTTTGCAGAGTAATCGACGAAGAACATTGAAATATCGGGGTGTGCAAAAAGGGAACATTCTTGATTTTTCAGAGAGCTAAGTTGTTGATAACCACGATATATACCGCCTAATTCGCAGAACCCAGGCGGATCACGAAAGGGTCACAATTTTGTGGCCCTTTTTTCTTGCCCGTAAGTGTCTGATGTGTAAGTGTTAGCAATTTTATAAAATTCTGATTTAGAAAGATTTAGCACAAATCGCATTTCCTGCCGATAGCCAAAGTTAGCATTTGTTAGTTCGGAATTAGCACATTATCTTTGGTACAAATTTCGTGGATGTACTACAAAAAAGTACCACAAATGTACCAGCTTTTCCACCAAATATCAGCCGTTGTCTCCTGCCTCGGTCTTGCCATAGCGACCGGAGCCTGTTTAGAGTGCCAACTCTCTGATATTTGCTATTTTGTGCTAAATGTTTCCAAAAGATTCGGGGCGTGCAACAGCCTCGTTGTCGGATGCGTTGGAATGGTATGTGGTACACGTGTGGTACATTTCCCGGAATTTGTGGTACACGCTTTTTCGTGTACCACATCACGAGAAATTTTAATGTATCATTCTTAAAATCTTTTACTTATGGCAGGAATACCACAGATTAAGATTGTTTTCGACCGCCGCAAGAAGGCATCGGCCGTCAACCCCGGCACCGTTGAGATCGAGGTGTCGTACAACCGTGAGCGCGTCCGTCTCTCCACCGGCGTCGCTGTCCTCAAACAGCAGTGGAGCGGCAAGGAGGTAGTCAACCACCATCAGGCCGACCATCTGAACGAACAGATACGCCGTGTCTATGACGGTATCCATGAGAAGATGTCGTCCATAGCCTCGACAAAGGGCGAATACGACCTGTCGCTTCTCAAAAAGGTCAAGAAAACGAAGTTGCAGGGTTCGTCGGCAAGTTTCCTCGACTGGCTGGAGGAACGTATCGACATGCGCCCGGTCACGGAGTCAACACGCAAGCAGCACAAGGTGATGCTCAACAGCCTGCGCGACTTCGGGCTGATACGCTTCTTCAGCGACCTCACCCCGAAGAATATCAGACTATGGGACGATTTCATACGTAAGCGTGTGACAGCCCAGGCATCGGTTCATGGCTATCACAAACGCCTCAAACCCTATATCGTGGAGGCGATACAGTTTGAGAAGCTGGAGTCCAACCCCTACGACGGCATGAGGATTTCGCGTGGAAAATCGGAGGGCATAAAATTCCTTACCGAAGAGGAACGTGACCGTGTGGAAGCCCTCGAACTCTACGGTATGACAGAGAAAGTGCGCGATATGTTCATATTTTCATGCTACACGGGGCTGGCATACTCCGACCTCGTGAAGATAAAAAAGTCGGATGTGTTCAGACAGGGCGATGACTACTGCATACGCGATAAGCGTATGAAAACCGGTATGCCCTATACGATTGTGCTGTTGCCTAAGGCGATAGCCATACTGAAAAAGTATAATTACGACCTCAATCTGATGAGCAACCAGAAATGCAACGACCAGCTGAAGATAATCGCCAACCTTGCCAAGCTGCACATCAACCGGACAATGCACGTCGGGAGACACAACGCCTTGTCTTTATATTTGAAAATGAGCAGTTTGCAGAAATCTATTTCTTAATGGGTAACGATTTAGAAACGAGCGAGGCTCTGTATTCTGCCATGTTTTGCATTACATCAAAAGAACGCTTCCTGCTTGCAAAGATACAAAATCTTCACCGTTCGCACAAAATATGCGTGCTATTTTCACGGAAACACGGATTTAAAACTCAAAATATTTGCAGTTTTAAGAATGAGGACGTATCTTTATACCCAAATTGAAGTATGCATGATAGAATCATTCACGATAAAGAATTATAGAAGTTATCGCAACTTTACAGAATTATCATTTGTTGCGTCCAAAAAAGAAGGTGGTAAAACTAAGGATTTACCTCCTATTTGGTATAAAGAAATAAATGGTAAACGTATATTGCGTTTGCTTTTGTGCGTAGGCTTGAATGGAACAGGAAAATCTAAGATGTTTTCTGCTTTGAATTATTTCCGAATGATTGCAACTGCAAAACCGCAAAAGCCATCAGATAAGCCCGAATATAGACCTTTTTTATTAGATGATTACTCTACAACCCAACCGACAGAACTTGCATTGACATATTATATTGAAGATGTTTGTTTCAACTATAATATTGTTGTATCATCCGAGCGTATAGAGGAAGAAGAACTTAAGATAGTTCAATCAAGAAGTTCTCGTGTATTTCATCGTGTTCATAATAAGGACTTAGATAGAGTTTTAATAAGTTTTGGTAATGTCTCCATCTTCTGAACAGGATGCCAACAGGAGAACGGCTGACAATACTAAGATATTCATCTTCATAAAAAATGATTGTCGTAATTTCTATGCACAAAATTACTATGGCGAAATATTATGACGGCTACATTTATTTCGGTGACTTAATCCCATTTTTCTGAAAAGTGATTCCAATGCACACTGAATCTGAAAAAAGAGCATCAGTCACCGATATTTTGAACAAATTATTGAACTGCATTTATGTTACTTTGCAAAGACTTTGTTAATTCGATTTATAAATAAAGAATGAACGTATCTCAATTGCACATTATCTTCAAGGCAAATGTCAGCAAATATTATTCAGCAGTTGTTAATGTGGCTGATGGAACGATTCTGTGGCTTAAGAATAAAAACGTTATACCACATGGCAAAAAAGGATGGCTTGTAACTGTTATGACAGTTCTCATCATAGCTGCCGGTGTGTATTTTATATTTCGCCCAAAGCACCAGATTCCGGAACTTCCGGTAGTGAAGGTAGAAACAGTAAATACAGGTCACGTAAATATTTATGGGGAATATGTTGGGCGTATCCGCGCGCAGCAACATGTTGAGATACATGCCAGGGTCGAAGGTTATCTGCAGAATATGCTTTTTAAGGAAGGTTCATATATACATAAGGGACAGACTTTATTTGTAATCGATCCGCGCCTTTATCAAGCCCATGTCAACAAAGCCCGGGCTCAATTGAACAAAGCACGCGCACAAGCTCTGAAAGCAGAACGTGACTTAAAAAGAATCAAACCATTGTTTGAACAGAATGCCGCTTCTCAGCTTGACCTGGATAATGCAACTGCTGCATACGAAAGTGCGATGGCTGAAGTAGTAGTAAGCGAGGCTGACCTTACTCAGGCCGAATTGACATTGAGTTATACAAGCGTCAGTTCTCCTATTTCGGGTTATATATCACAACGTGTAGCCGATATAGGAACTCTTGTCGGTCCGGGGGTAGGGAAATCACTTCTTGCCACAGTTGTCAAAAGTGATTCAGTACGTGTGGATTTTTCGATGACGGCATTGGACTATCTTCACAGCAAAGATAGGAATGTAAATTTAGGAGCCGCTGACTCGACGGGCAAATGGAATTCTTACGTAACAATCACACTTGCTGATGGTACAGTTTATCCGCATAGAGGAATTGTGGATTTTGCCGATCCTCAAGTAGACCCCAAGACCGGAACGTTTTCGGTCAGGGCTGAGATGCCAAATCCCGACAGAAGCCTTCTGCCGGGAGAATTTACCAAGGTAAAAGTCTTATTGGATGTGCGGGAAGATGCGGTTAAAATACCAAATAAATCTATTGTTATCGAAAAGGGGGGAGCCTTTGTCTATGTAGTGCGACCCGATTCTGTTGTTGAGCGCAGATTCATTGAACTTGGACCCGAAACCGGAAATGAGACAATTGTAGAACGAGGGTTGGTAAAAGGCGAGAAAATTGTTTCTGAAGGATACCATAAATTATTTCATGGCATAAAGGTCAATCCGGTTTCTTCTACAGAGTCAAAAAAGGAGGGATGATATGAAAAAAAATTTCTTTCTTAATCATCCGGTTTTTTCAATCGTAATTTCTATTGTGATTTGTATAATCGGTGGAATCGGACTTGTATTATTGCCTGTAGATCAGTATCCTCAGATTGTTCCTCCGGTAGTGAGAATCAGTGCCTCATATCCGGGAGCGGATGCGCAGACCGTGACTCAGGCGGTTGCAACCCCAATAGAGCAGGAACTGAATGGAACTCCGGGGATGATTTATATGTCTTCATCAAGTTCAAATTCGGGAGGCTTTACAGCACGAGTCACCTTCGATATAGACACCGATCCTGAACTTGCTGCGGTAGATATTCAGAATCGTGTCAAGATGGCTGAATCAAGACTACCGGCTGAAGTTGTTCAAAATGGGATATCTGTTTCAAAGGAGACTGCCAGTCGGTTGATGACCATAACAGTGCAGTCAAATGACCCCAAATTTGATGAAGTATACCTGAGCAACTACACAACCCTGAATGTAGTCGACCCGATACGACGTATTCCAGGTGTAGGGAGTGTCAGCAATGTGGGTAGCCGTTATTATGCCATGCAGATTTGGGTTGCACCCGACAAACTCGCAGATCTTGGATTGACGGTACAAGATATACAAAATGCGCTAAAAGACCAGAACCGAGAGTCAGCGGCGGGAGCACTCGGGCAGGCTCCTGCAACAGGTGTGGATGTCACAATGCCTATCATAGCCCGTGGGCGTCTGTCATCGGTGTCAGACTTCGAGGATATTGTTTTGCGTGCCAGGCGTGATGGTTCGTTGATTCGGTTGAAAGATGTTGCCCGGATTTCGCTTGAGGCATCAAGTTATTCTACTGAAAGCGGTATTAACGGGGGAAATGCCGCCGTATTGAATATCAATATGCTTCCTGGTGCCAATGCCATGGATGTGGCAATGGCGGTGAAAAAAGAGATGGAAGAGATCGCAAAGAATTTTCCCGAAGGGATAAGTTATGGTATACCATTTGATATGACCACTTATATATCTGAATCAATCCATCATGTATATAGAACTTTCTTCGAGGCTCTGCTGCTGGTGATTCTGGTGGTATTTCTTTCTCTTCAAAATTGGCGAAGCACTCTTATCCCTATTATTGCTGTTCCGATTTCATTGGTGGGCACTTTCGGAGTTATGTTGATGTTTGGCTTTTCATTGAATATGCTTACACTTCTGGGCCTTATACTTGCCATAGGTATTGTGGTTGATGATGCGATTGTGGTTGTGGAGAATGTGGACCGCATTATGAATACTGAGCATCTCTCACCATTTGAGGCGACAGCAAAAGCGATGTCGAGTCTTACCGGGGCACTTATTGCCATGTCGCTTGTACTATGCGCGGTCTTTATTCCGGTCAGTTTTTTACCTGGAATAACCGGACAACTATACCGCCAGTTTACTATAACCATTGCGGTGTCTGTAATTATTTCCACTATTGTGGCACTGACGCTCTCTCCTGTGATGTGTGCAAAGCTGCTGAAACCTGCTACACGCAATAAAAAAGGACGTATATTCCGTCTGATTAACATCTGGTTGAACAGGGGGAATAAAAGGTATGGCCGGATTATTTACAAGGCTCTCAATCATCCCCAACGCATGTATGCCTCTTTCGGGCTTGCCTTGGTATTTATATATCTGATGAACTCATTGATGCCACAAAGTTTTATGTCGCAGGAGGACCAGGGATTCTTTACTGTTGAACTGGAGTTGCCTGAGGGCTCAACCATAGAAAGGAGTCGGGACGTTACAGAGCGTGCTATGGATTTTCTTCTCAAGGATCCTGATGTGGAATATGTCTTGAATGTCACAGGTTCATCGCCAAGAGTGGGCACTAATTCGGCACATTCGCAGCTGACTGTAATTTTAGTTCCATGGGATAAGCGTAAAACTGAAGATATTAAGGAGATCCGAACGCGCATTCAAAAAGAATTGTCAACATATCCGGAGAGCCGGTCGTATGTATTTACTCCGGCTATCATTCCCGGACTTGGTAGTTCCGGAGGTTTTGAAATGGTGCTCGAGGCGAGAGGCGACGCAACATATAACGACTTGCAAAATGCAGTAGATACTCTCAAGCATTATGCTGCGCAAAGTGCGGCAATATCAGATATATCGTCATCAATGCAGGCTGACATTCCGCAACTGTATTTTAATGTTGACCGTGACCGCGCCAAAATGCAGGGGATACCTGTTAGCGACATCTTTTCGACAATGAAAGCCTTCACCGGTTCGATATATGTCAATGATTTCAACATGTTTAACCGCATTTATCGTGTTTACATACAAGCTGATGCGCCATACAGATCGCGACGTGAGAACCTCAATCTATTTTTCGTTAGGGGAACTGACAACGTGATGGTGCCGATTTCATCCTTGGGTACTACCCATTATACCACAGGTCCCGGTACTATTGGCCGCTTTAATATGTTTAATTCGGCGACTATATCAGGGGAAGCTGCCAAAGGCTACAGCACCGGGGAGGCAATGGATGCGCTTGAGGAAATTGTACGCGAAAAGTTGCCTGAAAACATCGGGGTAGAATGGAGCGGATTATCATATCAACAAAAACACGAGAGTGGAAATACCGGAATAGTACTTGGGCTTGCGTTGTTATTCGTGTTTCTGTTTTTGGCTGCTCAATATGGAAGTTGGAGTGTGCCACTTGCAGTTATTCTATCTCTTCCGATAGCCGGTGTGGGTGCATATATAGGGATTTGGATATGTGGACTTGAAAATAACATCTATTTTCAAATCGGACTTGTAATGCTGATAGGACTTGTAGCAAAAAATGCAATTCTAATTGTGGAATTTGCAAAAGAAGAAGTGGATAAGGGCACAGATGCTGTTCATGCAGCACTGACGGCCGCGCATTTGCGTTTCCGTCCAATCGTTATGACATCCCTTGCGTTTATGCTTGGTCTTCTTCCTCTTTTGTTTGCCACCGGACCCGGTTCGGCGGCGCGACGCGATATAGGCACGGGTGTATTTTTCGGAATGTTAGTTGCCATTACCGTAGGTATTGTTTTCGTGCCGTTTTTATTTGTCGCGATAAACAAGTTGACAAAATACATTGGAGATAAGTCTGATAAAAAGTGAGAATCATGAGAATAAAAATACTTGCGATAATCGCAATTCTTAGCCTGATATCGTGCAGCGGTGTGAAAAATCTCCGTAAGCCAAACTTAGACATGCCAGAAACCTATATCCCTGCAATGGAAACTGATTCAGCATGTATAGCCGATATTGACTGGTGGGAGTTCTATACTGATTCCACTCTCTGTTCGTTAATAAAGAGGACGTTGGATAACAATCGTGATCTGCTGAAGGCAGCTGCCAAAATTGAGGAAGTACGCAACATATATGGCATGGATAGACTAAATTATCTTCCGGAAATCAGCGGTATTGCTGGTACGAATCACGAAACGAATCGTTACAATGGGATTGCCACAACCAAGGATCCGGAGTATGACCTTAAAATGACTATCGGTTGGGAAATAAACTTATTAGGAGCTATGTCGTGGGCACAGAAAGGGAGTTTGGCCAGATACAAAGCTACGATTGACGATTACCATGCGATGAGAATGGCACTTGTCGCCGAAACTGCAAGTGCTTATTTTCGTCTGATGGCTCTTAGGAATGAACTTGCAATCGTCAGACAGACTCTTGCGACACGTGATGAGTCGCTTAATCAAGCACGGATTAGATTTGAGGGCGGTCTTACTTCCGAAACCGTGTATCAGCAGGCAAAAGTTGAATATGCCTCGACCGCTGCTCTTGTCCCTAATCTGGAGCAGCAGGTTAAGGCGGCTAATAATGCAATTACTCTGCTTATCGGAGAATTTCCTAATGATTCAATATGTTCCGGGCAACCTATATGGTCAGATAACATACAGGATAATATACCGGTAGGCATATCCTCCACACTATTGGAACGAAGACCAGACATATCCGCGGCGGAGCATCGGCTTGCCGCGGCAATGGCGGATGTAGGTTTGTCTTATGCCAATCAGTTTCCAAACATTCGTTTGTCTTTCACACCGGGATGGGAAAATGAGAGTTTGTCTCACTTCTTAGCCTCTCCATTTACGTATGTCATTGGCAATATTGCCGGGACTATATTCGATTTTGGTCGTAAAAAACGAAAATATAAAGCGGCAATAGCTGTATATGACCAAGCAAGAAATGATTACGAAAAGATTGTAATCAACGCTTTTACAGAGGTAAATACTGCGATAGAAACTCTTAATAAAGTAAAGGAGAACAGAAAACTCAAAGCTGAATTATGTGAAGCGAGTAGGAAGTATGTTCACTTGGCACAACTCCAATATAGAGGAGGTTCGCTCAACTATATCGATGTGCTTGATGCTCAGAGAAAGTATTTTGAGGCACAAATATCAGTCAGCAATGCTTTGAGAGATGAATATCTCGCGCTTACAAATCTTTATAAAGTGTTGGGAGGGGGGTGGAACGTGATTTCAGAACAATAATGGAAGCAAAGCATGTATGTAATATGAAAAGGAAAACATTCAATATGTTATTATCGGCAGTATTGTGTCTATCTATCTGCTCGTGTAGCAAATTTACCGGGTCAAAGGAGCCTCTATATGTTGGTGATGATATCACACCGGATACAACCCGATGTGTGTTGGTAGCATATTTTAGCCGTAGCGGGAATACCGAACGGGTAGCCATAGCGATTGCTGAACATACTGATGGTGTACTATATCGTATAGAGAGAAAAGAACCATATCCTGACGATTTCAAAGATTGTGCGTCGGAGGCAAAATCAGAGCTGAATGATAGCATATTCCCGGCGTTGAGAGATACCATCGTTGATTTTGACAAATATGACGTTATTTTTGTCGGGTGTCCTGTATGGTGGCACACTGCACCGATGCCTGTACTTTCTTTCCTTAAAAAATCCGGCTATGATTTCAGTGGAAAGATTGTGGTACCATTCTGCTCATACGCAAATATGTTTCCTTATGAAACATTGCTCGAAATTGTGAACGCAACACCAAATTCACTGCACCCCAACGGTTTTATCTCAGAAGAAGGAGATACAACCGGCATAGCTCAATGGCTCGATGATATAAACTTAAAACTTAAATAACAATGGCAAAAAGTATCGTGGCACTTGTCGCAACAGTTTTGCTTGCGACAGGAGTAAATGCCCAGACACGCCAGTCAGAAGAAATGGCGTATAGGGTAAAAGATCAGGCATTCAATCACTCTCAGGTCGAAGGCATATCACATTTCATCACTGACAAACTCGGTTCGCGTCTTGCGGCATCAAAACAAAAATTGCGAGCGGAACAGCTTGTGACAGAAACCTTGAAAGGATTTGGCTTCGACAATGTTCACACCGAGTTTGCATCGGATTTTGCAAAAGGCGGGTGGGACAACGAAAAGAACTATGTAGCTATGACTGCTCCATACTATTGCAGTTTCGCTGCAAATCCCAAAGCATGGTCAGGGAGTACCGATGGGTTGGTTACAGGTGATTGCATCCTATTAGAAGCAATCGATACGACTTCATTATCAAACTATCGCGGAAAACTCCGCGGAAAGATTGTCATTATGCCAATCGCAAGGGAATATGAACTTTCGTTCCGTCCTATGGCAAAAAGATATTCCGATGAGGAACTCTCCGAAATGACAAAGGATAATCGCCCTTCAAATCCGTGGGGGCGATGGTCGTACGGTTCAAACAAGGGATTGCAACAGGCAATAGACTCGCTTATCAAGGAAGAACGTCCGTTGGCTGTAATTGTGGGCGACGGGAGTTTCAATATACCCGGCTCACGAGGTGTAAATTATAAAGTAGGCGATCCTGAGCCTGTCCCGGAGATTGTTTTGCCCACCGAAGACCACGGCAGAATGGTTCGTCTACTTAAAGGCGGTGATGAGGTAAAAATGGAACTTGATGTAAGAAACACTTTTACTGACAATCAGAAAATCAACAATATCATTGCCGAGATACCGGGCACAGACCCAAAGCTCAAAAATGAAGTCGTGCTTATCGGCGCACATCTTGATTCTTGGCACGGCGGAACAGGTGGTGCTGACAACGGCTCAGGCTGCATTACAATGATAGAGGCAATGCGCATCCTTAATGCCCTCGATATAAAACCTCGTCGTACTATCCGCCTTGCTCTGTGGGGTGGAGAGGAACAAGGTCTGTATGGTTCAAGAGGCTATGCCGACCATAAGCTCTACGATAAGGAGCAAAAGAAAAAGTTACCGGAATACGATGACTTCGCACTGTACCTGAACATGGATTTTGGTTCGGGTCGATTCAAAGGTGTATATATGGAAGAGAACGATATGGCATATCCATATTTTGAAGCATGGAAACAGCCCTTGGTTTCGTTAGGCTTTGACACCTTTTCGCCAATGTCTGTTGGCAGTACAGACCATGTGAGCTTTACTCGCCTTGGACTTCCGGCATTTCAATTCATTCAAGACCCGCTGGATTATTTCAGGGCTTACCACACAACAATGGATACATACGAACGCTTGTCATTGGATGATTTGAAAGTTAATGCGGCAATCGTAGCATGGCTGGCATACAGTGCAGCAATGGACGACGGACGTATTCCGGTGAAGCCGGGTTATCCAAAGGTTGCCTATAAATAACTGACGACCATTTACTTTTTTTCATAGATAAGGCGCAGCCCATGTGATATAGGTTGCGCCTTCATTTTTTCTTTCAGATCTCGCGTTATTCTCGGTAGTCGGAGGGGCTCATGCCGAGGTTGTTCTGAACGTAACGGCTGAAATAGCCGGGAGATGAGAAGTGGAACATGTCGGAAATCTGGACGAATGTCAGGCTCTTGTTGCGTAGCTGTCGGGAAATATCAAGCGATGTGTAGCGATTGATCCAGAAGTTGGCCGAATGTCCGCTCACTTTCTTGCATATCTCCGAAAGGTATTTGGGTGTGATGCAGAGTTCGGAAGCATAATATGTCACCTCGCGGTGTTCACGATAAACGCCGCTGTCGAGCAGGGCGAAAAATTTGTTCATCACTGTGGCATATTGAGGCGTGATGGAGTCCTCACCATAGTTATAGGCATGGAAGTCGAAGAAATCGAGTATCATCAGTTGTACAGCGCAGCGGATGCTTTCCTCATAAAAGACAAATCCGGTGGTGTCATAGCGGTATTTCACACCTTGAAAATCCTGAAGGCATAGAGCGAATTGCGCTTCATTGAGGTTTATGACAGGATTTATGAACAGCGCGAGTTGTCCCTTCATACCGTAGTTTGACTGCGGGGTGCAATGCTCAACGAACCCGGAATTAATATAGATAACCATTACCCGGAAATCATCAGAGATGTGCATATTGTCGACAAGTCCACCCTTGCGCACAATCATCAGGTCATGTCGCCCGAAAGTGAAATGCCTTCCGTTGAAATCAAATTCCATGCTCCCGTCAAGACACAAAGCATGAGCGAGGTAGCCTTCCATCTTTTCGGAGGCTATCTCGCTCATGGAGTCGGTTATGATGATTTTGTCAAATAATTTATCGTCTGCCATAATTTGCCAATTATAATGGCAAAGTTACGAATTATTTTTGAAATTTCATATCGAGCCACTCAGCTACGAGTTTGGCTATCACATCATTGTTGAGCTCCTGCATGAGGAAATGGCTGTTGCCTTTTATTCCGATTTCGGGAAGAAGTATAAGAGTGGCATCGCCTCCGTGACGGTTGATTGCCGATACAAACTCACGACCCATCTTCAATCTCACCTCCCAGTTGCTTCCGCCAAGAGTGGTGGCGTTGCTTTCGGGAATATAATCGCCGAAATATATAACTACAGGTTTCTTTGTCAATTCCATGAATTGTTCCATTGGCACTCCTACACCTTTCAGACCTCCGGTCAGTCCCGGAAGTGGTTCCGGAATTTCATTTTCCGGGAACACAAATCCACCGGGTTCAAGAGATACAACACCCTTCACTTCGGGATTACGCATTGCCGCCATCCAACCTGGAAACCCTCCGGCGGAGTGCGTCACCAGCACTTGATTTCCGATTTTCTTTGCCATGGCATCAAGTGCCGGGACATCAAGTTGATGATTGCTCAAATCAGGCACCATCTGACGGAAGAAGTTGCTGACGCTGAGAGAATCTTTGAGAAACTGTATGCCTTCATTCCATTCCGGCCATATACCCATGCGCCAGATGTCAAACCAAAACATCTCGTCGGCAACAGGCTCAACCGTTACTGTAGAGCTTGAGCGCGATGCGTGTCCGCGGCCGGGGAGATCAAGAACATAGGTCGGATAACCTTCGGCAAGCAGGAGCGTTGCGAAACCGGGACGGTCATCAGGCGTTGTTTCCCAGCATACACCGTCACTGCCGTAGCCGTGTACGAAAACCAACGGCATCGACTTGGCATTGACCGGAATCTGATAACGGGCAAAAGCATGATCGCAATGGAAACTCTGACCTGCCTGATCCTGTTCCGCCCAACCGACGAAGGTATCGGGATTGAATGTTCCTTCGCGTTGTATGGTGATTCCGCCTACAGGAAACTGACCCTGTTTCTTTATTATAATGCCCTCGGCAAACGACGATGATATTACCATGGCAAATATTGTAAAAATAATTAACTTCTTCATTGATTTGCAATCTTACGTATGGGTTCTACTTTTGAATGCCCGATATTACGCTCCACGATGTCAAGCAACGCATTCAGCTGCGAAGTGGTGACTCCGAGATGACGGC
>OFGR01001890.1_pt1 | contig 15242 bp, 7 predicted proteins | sample 1521811 | NCBI WGS metagenome assembly OFGR01 (sample SAMEA3504098, study PRJEB24116) | mouse gut metagenome | biome: mouse gut; feature: mouse-associated habitat; material: faeces | place: Denmark | collected 2011
AATATTAATTCATAGGAAAGTTACAACAAATTTAATCATTTATAAATCATTTTTTAATTTATTTTAGTTATGAATTGTTCATAAATTACTTGTGACAAGCACGCCGTACAGACGCTCAGCTGCAAAGAAGGAAATTGCAGGCGTAGCGGCGAAGGCATAAATGGCAATGTTTTATGTCAGGATTTTCTGATACCGCAGACGGACATTCAGACAAGTAATTGTCCTGAATAATTCATTAACAGTTCCTTAGTGAGAGAACCGCAGAAATTTTGACGAATATCAACGAGTAGGCGGTTTTACTTATGGCAGGCATCGGTATCGTTTCCAGTGATTGAAATTGCACGAAAAAGGATTATATTGGGTATTTTATTTATGTGCAATGTGATGGAAAATAGAATAGAAAAGTGAATCTGATACGACAACATTGTTAATGCGGTGAGGATTTATAAAATGTTTATTACTACTCTGCAGGCAGGGTATTAATAATAGAAATTTACAAACTACATATTTCATTAAGGAGAGGTAGAGAATATGAAAAAGCGTGTATTAGCATTAGTAATGTCAACAGCGATGATCGCATCTGTGTTGACAGCATGCGGCGGAAAAGAAGAGGCGCCGGCACAGGACACAAACAATGCGTCTGCAGATAACAGTGCAGCGGCGGACAACAGTGCAGCGGCAGATAACAATGCGTCTGCGGACAACAGTGCAGCGGCAGATACCCAGACTATGGATTTTGGCAGCGGTACGATCAAGATCTGGGTTCCTGATGCGGTAACAGGTGTGACAGAGACTCTGTGCAACTCTTTCTTTGAGGCACATCCGGAGATGAACGGTTATACAGTATCGATCGAGCCGATGGGTGAGGGCGATGCAGCGGGCAATGTGATCACGGACGTTGAGGCAGCTCCGGATCTCTATGCGTTTGCACAGGACCAGATGGCACGTCTCGTTGCGGCGGGAGCGCTCACTACGATCAACGGCGATTATGCTACATTTGTGCAGGATTCCAACGATGCAGGTGCAGCGGCAGCGGCAAAGGTTGGCAGCGAGGTTTATGCGTTCCCTCTGACATCAGACAACGGATATTTCCTCTATTATGATAAGAGCGTGGTAACAGATCCTTCCTCACTGGAGAAGATCATTGCAGACTGTGAAAAAGCAGGCAAGAACTTCTACTTTGACACAGGCAGCTGGTATCAGACGGCATTCTTCTTCGGTGCAGGCTGCGAGCTGGCATTTGACACAGATGAGGACGGAAACTTTACAGGTATCAAGAATACATATGCGTCTGAGAACGGTCTGAAAGCACTGAAAGCGATCAGGACAATGTCAGAGTCAAAGATCTACATGGATGGTTCCAATGTTGGCAACGCTGTGAATTGGGCGGCGATCGTTGACGGTACATGGGATTCTTCTGCTGCAAAGGAAGTGTTGGGTGATAACTATGCATGTGCAAAGCTTCCGACATTCACAGTGGATGGGGAGACATTCCAGTTAGGTGGTTTCGGTGGATTTAAGCTGCTGGGCGTTAAGCCGCAGGCAGAGGCAGGCAAATTGGTAGTGTGCCTGGAGCTTGCAAAATATCTGTCTGACACAGATGCACAGCTGGCTCGTTTCAACGAGGTTGGCTGGGGTCCTTCCAATGTAACGGCACAGCAGGATCCGGCGGTACAGGCTGACGAGGCGCTTTCAGCACTTGGCGAGCAGCTCCAGTATACGATTCCTCAGGGACAGTATCCTGGTGAGTACTGGTCAGAGGCAGATGCACTTGGCGAGACAATTTGCGGCGGCAACTTCAAGGGCTACACAGACGAGCAGCTTATGGCAGAGCTGGAGGCATTCTCATCAAAGATGGATGCACTTGTAAAATAAGGAACTGGCAGTTTTGATCAGGCATAAAATGCAAATATAGTAACAGTAAATAGTGCACAGCAGGGGACGGGTTCTCCTGCTGTGTATCACCACATGATAATCTGGAGGAAACTATGAAGGAAAATCGAATTGCCGGATTTTTTAAAGGAGTAGGGAATACTTTTGGATTTATCGGAACAGCATTCACAAAGGGTGACTGGAAGACAAAGCTTTCTTTCATTATTATGGGATTTGGCTCTCTCATGAGAAAGCAGTTTGCCCGCGGAATTGCATTTCTTGCCGTTGAAGTTCTCTACATTTGGTATATCGTGTCCTTTGGTGCGGGTTATATCAAGGATTTCGGAACCCTTGGAACCGTTGCGACCCGCGAAGAGCCCGCTTACTTTAACGGAGTAGAAATCGGAAAGACGACGGTGTTGGGTGACAACAGCTTTTTGATCTTGTTATTCAGCGTCATGACGCTCTTTATCACTGCACTGTTCGTCGTTATCTGGTATATCAATATTAAAAACAATTATGAGTCCCAGTTAAGGCTGGAGGCTGGAAGGAAGCTTCCGACCAACAAGCAGGATCTGAGCAGTCTGCTGGATCATAACTTTGACAAGACACTTCTTGCGATTCCTGTATTTGGCGTGTTCATGTTTGTGGTAGTGCCCATCGTCTTCATGATCATGGTTGCATTTACCAACTATGATGCGACGCATCAGCCGCCCACCAATCTCTTTTCATGGGTAGGGTTTGAAAACTTTAAGAATCTGCTTTCCATAGGTGGTTCGGGCTTTGGCTCAACGTTCTTTACCGTATTGGGATGGACTTTAGTATGGGCATTTTTTGCAACATTCCTCAATTATTTTGGAGGTATGGCAGTTGCAATTCTGATAAACAAGAAAGGCATCAAATTCAAGAAATTGTGGAGAACGATCCTGGTAGTGACGATCGCGGTACCGCAGTTTGTATCACTTCTCTATGTAGGTAAGATGTTTGCGAAGGATGGTCTGATCAACGGTTATCTGATGAAGTGGGGCTGGATCGACAGCGCGATTCCGTTCTGGACTGATCCACTGCTTGCAAAGATCACGATCATCATGATCAATGTGTGGGTAGGTATACCGTATGTCATGCTGATCACCACGGGACTTCTGATGAATATCCCGGAAGACTTGTACGAGAGTGCGCGCATTGACGGTGCGAATCCATGGCAGATGTTCCGGAAGATCACACTGCCGTATATGCTCTTCGTGACAGGACCTTATCTGCTGACATCGTTTACGGGCAATCTGAACAACTTCAACGTGATCTATCTGTTGAACACCGGTTCTCCGCTGAGTACAGAGCTGGCTGGCGGTGCGGGACGAACGGATCTGTTGATCACATGGCTGTACAAGTTGACGGTCAATGATACGAACTATAGAATGGCAGCCGTGATCGGTATCATGGTATTTGTGGTGACTGCAGTGATCTCGCTGATGGTATACAACATCTTACCATCAGTAAAGGATGAGGAGGGATTCCAATAATGGCAAGTAAGAAAAGGATTACAAATATAATTACTTATGTTGTATTGGTGCTGATCAGTATCATCTGGCTTTTCCCGTTCGTGTGTCTGGTGCTGCAGAGCTTCCGCTCTTACAATGAGATGGGCGGCGGTATGGTTGACTATATTATCCCAAAGAAATTTTCGCTGGATTCCTATAGGTTCCTCTTTGATCCGAGCAGCAATTTCGTGAATTGGTACAAGAATACGCTGATCATCTCGCTCTTCGTTACGATCGGTCAGACTGCATTTGTGCTTTGTACCAGCTACGTGCTTTCGAGAATGCGCTTTAAGGGGCGCGAGCTCCTGATGAGATTCTGGCTGATCCTTGGAATGTTCCCGGGATTCCTGAACATGATCTGTCTCTATTTCCTGTTGAAGCAGTTTGGACTGACACAGGAGGGCGCGGTTCCCGGCTTGATCCTGATCAGTGTCGCAAGCTCCGGTATGGGCTACTATATCTGCAAGGGATTCTTCGACACCCTTCCGAAAGCGTTGGACGAGGCGGCGAGAATCGACGGCGCTACGAGAGCGCAGATCTTCTTTGGAATGATCATTCCTCTGGCAAAGCCGATCATCATCTACCAGGCGTTGGTAGCGTTCATGGGACCATGGTGTGATTACGTGTTTGCTTCCTATGTGGCATTCGGCAACAGCGCAAGCTACAACGTTGCAGTAGGTCTGCAGAGATGGCTGTTTACAGGCGACTATCAGGGTTACTTCACCAGATTCTGTGCCGGTGGCGTGCTGGTTGCAGTGCCCGTTACGATCCTGTTCATGTGCCTGCAGAAGTACTACGTGGAAGGTGTGACTGGCGGTGCTGTAAAGGGTTAAGGCAAAATCGGACTCAAAAGTGGAATCGACTGGCAGAAAGACCGTGTAAAATTGTGGGGCGAGAGTTACCTGAAAGCGTACGGTCTCGATGAATAGAATAAAGAGAATAAGTAAGCACTTTGTACGACTCCTGTTATTGCGATAGCAGGGGTCGTTCTAGTACAGCGTTGCCTAAATAACAGTGAAAAACAGTGCCTGATATTTGTGACAGGACAAGGCGGAGGAAGGAGGCAATGCGGTGGCATTGTTGACTGACGACAACGCAGGACTGGTGCAAATAGCAGGTGCTGTATTCACTGCTATTTGCGCAATGCTGTACTAGTACAGTGTTTTTTTGCGTAATTGTGTGGTAGATACTGTTTCAATGGCAGTATGGTAGTACTGTCTGGAGATTTTAAGGATATGACAGCGCGTATCAATAATATATAGGAAGAGGGATGTATATGCGAAAAAAAGGTACGAAACGTATGTTTGCAATTACGATGGCGGCTGCGATGGCAGTGCAGCTTTGTGCATGTGGCGATGCGCAAAAATCCGATCAGCAGGAGGCGTCGAATGCACCGGCACAGGATATTGCCGGTGATGCGGACACTGTTTTGCCGACAGCAGATGCGGGGTCTGCCGGGGAGGACAGCGGGACAGCGCACACGGACACCGAGGCTCCTGGTGATGAGGAGAACGGCTCAGGGAGCGCGGAAGCCATCGTGTACGAATATGAGCAGGAATTGAATATCATCGATGACAATTACAGAAATTATTACGAGATCTTTGTCTACTCGTTCTATGACTCGGACGGGGACGGGATCGGGGATCTGAACGGTGTCATCCAGAAGCTCGACTATATTGAGGAGATGGGGTTCAACGGGATCTGGATGATGCCGATCATGCAGTCCCCTACGTATCACAAATATGATGTGGTTGATTACTGTTCCATCGATGAGGCGTACGGCACGGTGGAGGATTTTCAGAAACTGGTGGAGGAGTGCCACAAGAGGGATATCAATGTGGTGATCGATTTTGTCATCAATCATTCATCGTCGGAACATCAGTGGTTCGTCGATGCCTGTGCTTATCTGAAGGAACTGCCGGAGGAACAGGAGCCGGATCTGGCAGAGTGCCCGTATGTGGATTACTATCATTTTGCAAAGGAGCAGGTTAACGCGGACTATTATCAGGTCGGAGACAGCGGATGGTATTATGAGGGCGTATTCTGGTCTGAGATGCCGGATCTGAATCTGGCGAGCGAGGCACTCAGGCTGGAACTTGAAGATATATCGCGTTTCTGGATCGATATGGGTGTGGATGGGTTCAGGATGGATGCAGCCATGCATTTCGAGGAAAATGACATCGCCTTTAACACGGAGGCGTTAAATTGGCTGTACAGCTTTTGTAAGGGGCTGGATCCGGAGTTCTACATGGTGTCGGAGGTTTGGGCGAGCAGTTCTGCGATCGCGGATTATTATGCGAGCGGGACGCCGAGCATGTTTAATTTCGACGCCGCGGACGCGGAGGGAAAGCTGATCAAGGCGGCGAGAGGCAATTACAAGGCGGCAAGCTTTGTGGGGAGCATGGTGGGTTATCAGACGGAGTATGCGGCTGAAAATCCGGATTTCATCGATGCGCCGTTTATCACAAACCACGACATGGGGCGTGTCGCGAATGCGCTGATGAAGGATGCAAATGATATGAAGATGGCGTGTGGCTTGCTGATGACGATGAACGGCAGTCCGTTTGTGTACTATGGCGAGGAGATCGGCATGTCAAGTTCCGGCAAAAAGGACGAGAACAAGCGGCTTCCCATGGTATGGTCCGACACGGATGCGACGGGAATGACAAAAGGACCTTCGGATGCGGACAGGGATATTGTCTTTGCCTTTGAGGGAGCCGAGCAGCAGCTGGAGGATCCCTATTCTATATTGAATTATTATAAGAGGGCGGTGCGGCTGCGAAATGAGAATCCGGAGATCGCAAGAGGAAAGATCGAGATCGTGGAGGCATTGACAGAAGGGCACCAGGCGGCGATCACGAAACAGTACGAGGGCAGCACGATCGGCATCGTGTACAACACGTCGGATGAGACGCTCACGGTGGGACTGTCGGGGACGGTGCTTGCAGACATGGCGATTCGCGGTTATCTGACACTGAACGGGGAAGTGGTGGAACTTGCGGATGGCGGGTTGTCGATGCCGGCACAGTCCGTCTGCATATTGAAATAGCCTGGGTGAGCAGCTGTTCACTCATCAACCGTAACAGTTCGGCCTTCGGCTTCCTGTTACAAGCATCAAGCCATGCAAAAACCGCTTCGCGAATGTCAAAGCCACGTACCGTGGCTTGATGCATCCAGGCCGCTATGCTTTCTCACGGACTTCGCAGCGTAGTGCGAAGTCCCGGGCTGAACTGTTACGCGCTGGCTTTCATCGCGCTGTCTGTCATGACAAGAATGTCGTCGACCTTCACGCCGAGCACTGCCGCCAGCACCACCAGATTGTCGATCGTGGGCAGCGCTGTTCCGGCACTTGACCAGAACAGGAGTTTTTCATTCTAGTCAGACGCCTTAAAATTATAGATCGGTTTCATGATATCGATGACATCCACTGATTCCCTGATGACATCGATGATATCCGCCAGGGACTTATACGCCATCGGCGCCTCATCGAGAGTCGCCGCGTTGACACAGGTCGTGTAAATACCCTCCATTGTTTTCCTGTAGTCGTCCAGCGACAGATTTTCCTTTGCCCTGGTGCGCGACATCAGGCGCCCGGCCCCGTGCGGCGCGGAATAGTTCCACTCCGGATTGCCCCTGCCGACCGCAAGCACGCTCCCGTCCCTCATGTTGATCGGGATCAGCACTTTCTCGCCCTCGTGGGCTGCGATCGCACCCTTTCGCAGAATCATCTCCTCCGTGTCAATATAATTGTGAATGGTATGAAATGCATCCGAGCCTGTCATACCTGTTCGCTCCAGGATCACCTCTGCCATCTTCTCCCGGTTTCGTCTCGCAAACTGCTGGCAGATCTCCACATCGTGCAGATAATCCTCGAGATAGGTCCCGTAGAGATAGCACAGATCCTCCGGAATCAGACAGTCGCGGCGCTCCCACTTGAGATCCTTCAATGCCGCCTGGATCTCCTCTCTGCGTCCCGCCGCCTTGTACGCTGTGATCAGCGCCTCCCTTTGCTTAAAATACTCCTCCTTGCCGCTGTGCAGTTCGACCGCGAGGTGCTGGTAAATATCTGCCACCTGCTTTCCGAGATTCCTGCTGCCGGAGTGGATCACAAGGTACTTCGTCCCGTCCTGTGCCATATCCACCTCGATAAAATGATTTCCGCCGCCCAGCGTTCCGATGCTGCGCTCCAGACGCTTCGCATCTTTCAGACTCCGGTAGCAGCGCAGCTGCAGCAGATCAAACCGCTCCTGTCTCCCCTCCCACACATGCTTGCCCGAAGGGACAAAGTGTGCCGCCGCGTCCATTTTCTCAAAATCAATATCCCCTCTGCCAAGGTTCACCGTGTACATACCGCATCCGATATCCACGCCGACCACATTCGGCACCGCCTTATCCGTGATCGTCATCGTCGTTCCGATCGTACAGCCCTTGCCCGCATGGACATCCGGCATGATGCGGATCCGGCTCCCCCGCGTGCACTCGCAATCGCACATCTTGCGGATCTGCTCGACCGCCTCGTCCTCCACGACCTTCGCATAACACAGCGCCGTGTTCACTTTTCCCTTAATCTCCAATACGTCGTTCTCCAACATCGTTCCCGCATCCTTTCTATCGCTTCATTTTACTGTTTTATAACTTCTTGTTTTAACTGCTTTTTACTGTCTATTTTCTGTATATTTCATCCTGCATGTGCATTGTACACAATCGGGCAAAAAACAGACCTTCTCCCCCGCTCATGTACACGTCCCTGATAACCGGCATACATCCTCCAAGTACCTGTGCGCACAAAGAAAAACCGCCTACCTTGTAAAAACCCTCCATACAAGATAAGCGGTGACAACCACAAATATGATATTTCATGCCCTTGCTGCCGCATGACTCAGCACGCGGATCCCACATCAGAACATTCCAACCAGCGATCTCTTCTCTTATATGAAAGCTTTTTCGGGTACATCAAACATAGACTCTGTTTTGCATCCAGCGCCTGTTCAAATCCTGTACTATTTGAATATCTGTTTAAATCAATCGCAAATGTCCTGTTCATCGCTGCTCCCTCTCCGGCGTCTCATGTATTGAAAAATGCGCCTTCTTTTCTATAATGATATCACTATACCACAAGTCAAATGATCTGTCATTATACTTGTGGTATAAAGTTGACACTAAATCCCCCATGACAGCAGCGCCATACAAAGGCTTTAAGTATATAAAAACCCTGTCTCACTTCACAAACTGCTTGAGCACGGATATGAAGATGTCCATATCGAGCGGCTTGGAGATGTGCGCGTTCATGCCGTTCTTCAACGCCGCCTCCTTATCCTCCTCCAGCGCATTGGCTGTCATGGCGATGATCGGCAGATCCTTGACATCCTTTCTCGGCATACTCCGAATCGTTCTGGTCGCCTCGTAGCCGTTCATGATCGGCATCTGCACATCCATCAGGACCGCATCGTAATAGTATTCCTCCGACTGCTCCACCATCGCGACGGCATCTGTTCCGTCCGGCGCCGACTCGACGACGAATCCCGCCTCCTCCAGGATCACCTCCGCGATCTCACGGTTCAATTCAATGTCCTCGACCAGCAGGACGCGCTTTCCGCCAAAATCCTCCAAAGTCCATACTGCTGCCTCGTCCTCTTTGTCCGACATGTTGTTTGCTGCGAGCAGCGCCGACTTCAGATCGGACATGAAGAGCGGTTTCGCACAGAATGCGGTGACACCTGCCGCCTTGGCCTCATCCTCAATGTCAGACCAGTCGTACGCCGTCAGGATAATGATCGGCGCATCGCTGCCGGCGACACTGCGGATCCTTCTCGCTGTCTCCACACCGCTGAGTTCCGGCATCTGCCAGTCTATGATGTAGGTGTGGTATGCGTCCCCTTCCTCGTACGCCATCTGGGCGCGGTATGCGGCTTCCCTTCCCGAAGTCGTCCACTCAGACCGCAGTCCGATCTTCTTGAGCATCTTGCTCACACTGTCGCACACGTGGAAATCATCGTCCACGACAAGCGACCGGAGTCCGTGCAGCTCCTTGATCTGCTCCGCATTCTTCTCGATATCCTGCAGCTTCAAGCCCAGCTCCACGGTGAAGGTACTTCCCTTTCCGATCTCGCTCTCCACTGTGATCGTGCCGTTCATCATCTCAACAATGTTCCTCGTGATCGCCATGCCAAGCCCTGTTCCCTGGATGCCGGACTGCGTGACCGTCGACTCGCGCTCAAACGGCTCAAAGATATGCTCCACAAACTCCTGCGACATGCCGATGCCGTTGTCCTTGATGATAAAGATATAATCCCCGTACCCGTGGCGGAACGTCGTCTTCTGCATGATGCGGAATGTGATAGTCCCTCCTGCCGGTGTATATTTCACGGCGTTGCTCAGCAGGTTGATGAACACCTGGTTCATCTTCAGCGAGTCCGCGATGACATCCTCATTGACGATCTCAAACGTATCGATAAAAAGCTCCAGCTGTTTCGCCTTCACCTGCGGCTGGATGATGTTGACCAGGTTGTGCATCAGCTCGGAAATATTGCATTCCTGTTCCTTGATCTGCACCTTGCCGCTCTCGATCCTGCTCATGTCAAGGATATCGTTGATCAGGCTGAGCAGATGGTTGCTCGACGAGAGCACTTTCTGCAGGCAGTCCTTCACCTGGTCTTTGTTGTCTATATGGCTGGCAGCGATCGTCGCAAAACCGATGATCGCATTCATCGGCGTGCGGATATCGTGCGACATGTTGGAGAGGAATGTCGTCTTTGCCCTGTTCGCGTGCTGTGCCTGCATCAGCGCATCCTGCAGCGCCTGCGTCTGCTCTTTCTGCTTTCGGACACTCTCTGTGATCTCCTTCATCACGACCATCACCATGATATCCTGTGTCTCATCGTCCCTGGTCATGAGAAAGGACTGGCGGATGCAGATCTCCTGGTCCAGGCTGTCCCGGCACCAGTACTCCACACTCACTTCCGACTCGCCCTGATCAAAGCAGCTTTCAAGATACGCCGCATTTACAACCTTTCTGTACTCCTCGAGCGAATCGCTCAAGACAAATTTTTCCCAGAGCCTGAACCACTCGGATATGGTACAGGGAGCACTCAGTCCAACCCTCTGCAGCAGCGACACCTGCCCGCCGCCCAGCCCGCGCAGGATATCCCGCTCGACACGGTCCCGCGTCAGATTGAACTCAAAGGTACAGATGGCACTGGATGTGATCGCGATCTGATACTGTCGCTCCTTGCGGTTTGCGACAGCTATTTTTGCCTGGATATGCAGCTCTTTCTCCTTCACTTCCGTGATATTTTGTCTGATCAGCAAAAGCTTTTCTGCCTTTCCCTCTCTTCGCTCCAGGCAGACAATGTTGATGTGCTCCCACTCCGGCCTCCCGTTCTGTATCACATGGCACTCAAAACGCGCATCATTGTGCTCCGCAAGCGTCTCGATCAGGGCTTCCTTATCCAGATACTCCGCCAGCTCCGCGCGCTCGCGCTCGTCTATCAGCACCGAACACAGATGATCCACCAGCTCCTGGTACACGCCTTTGAGCGCAAAACCGCCATCCTCGGGTCTCGTCCCTGCCAGATACTGATAGGTGCCCGCCGCGAAGTCAACCATGGCAAACCGCGAAAACAGGGTGGTGACACCATTGATAATATACCCCATCTCCCGGTTCTCGTTCTCCAGCCTTTTCTTCTCTTTTCCCGCGCGGATCAGAAGGATGATGATGTAGATGACAAACAGTCCGATCAGCATCACTTCGAGCTGGATGCCCACGATATTCTCATCCCTTATCATGCGCTGTGTGACATTCTTCGGGAAAGTCTGCACGAGGACAAAATCATTGTCCGGAAGATGCATAACGCAGATATTATCGGTCTTGCTGCCGGAAGCGCAGACAAAAGTCCCCTCCCCGCCATGTTCAAAGATCCCATTCACCTCGTCTGCCGTACCGCTGTCGATCACCCCGTCCTTCACCAGTGTGCTGATCAGATTCTCCTCATATATATTGCCGTTGGAACTTGCGATCGCCTTTCCGTTTGGCATGCACAAGTACACGTCCGCCGCCTCGCCAAAATAGGTGGTCGCCAGCATATCCTTGAGGTACTCCTCCGCCAGGTAGGACCCCCTGAGCACACCGATGACTTCCCCCTTGTAGCGCAGCGGCGCATAGAAACTCACCATCGTCTCATTAAAAAAATAGGAATCCAGTATCACGGCAATGCCGCTCTCGCCGCGCATGCCGTTCTTATAAAAATCGCGGTCAGAGGCATCCGAAGTCCGTCCGTCTGAGGTGTGGTTCGTGCCTGCGTCATCTGTGAACAGCACCGCGTCAAACAGGGCGTTATGCTCGATCTCCCTCAGCGTCTGTTCACTGATGGCAGGTTCCTTCAGCCCTTCACTGGCAAAGTGCGCATATGTATTGATCAGCTCCAGGGCATTGTTCATCTTCTCGTTGATCCGCGTCATGGTCTGACGCGCCGAGTCCGACGCGTAATTTTTGTTGCGCTCCTCTATCTGTATGCTGTTCTTTGTGGTGTACCACTGGAACAGACCAATCATCGCAGCCAAAAGCAAAGCGACGCCAATCACTTCCTGTATCGATCTTTTCCTCTTTTTCATTAAGAATCTCCCCTCCGTACCTGCGAATCTTCCCCCGTCACGAACTTCTTTGCCGTCAGTTGATATCATTTGTTTAGATTATTATACTACCAGTATTTTCACGCGTCAATCATTCTCGTGACCTTGTTGCGATTCTTGCAGGTCAGCATACGGCAGCGATCCGCATATTCCCTGTACGAAAACCATCCTCACTGCGGTTTCACAAAAAAGGCGCATGAAATGAAACGATCCCATTTCATACGCCCTCCGGTCACTGTATTTCGTTGATCTTCTTTGTCGCTATTTTATGCGCAGTACCAGGTGCTGCGGCAGACCGTTGACCATGAATGGCTGGTAATCTCCCCGGATCAGCGGTTCTATATAGTTGACAAACTCGTCCGTCACATAGTTCCCCTCTTTGTTCACCCAGTTTCTCGGCACCAGTTTCTCATTGTTTGCGATGCGGTGCACGTCGTAGATGCCGGCAGCACTCATGTACGGGTCATCCGACACGCGGTCGATGACTACCATCTTGCCTGTGTCGCCCTCGTCCGCCGCCTTGACCGCAGCGCCTCCCACCATAAACGCCTCGTCCACATCGACGCGCGATGCCATGTGGGACGCACTTCTCTGCAGTGTGGAGAACTCGATACTGCGCGTCTTGCAGCCGATCTCCGCACCCAGGAACCCAGCCAGATACGCAGCAGTTCCCTGCAGCTGCCTGTGCCCGAACGCATCCACATAGTCGGCTCCGCCCGACAGTTCACAGACATACCTGCCGTCAGCAAGCTTGATCCCCTCGGACACTGCTATGACGACAGACTCCTTCTTTTTCAACAGCTCCTGCACTTTTTTCAGGAATTTGTCAATATCAAACGGGATTTCCGGGAGATAGATCAGATCAGGACCCTCGCACTCCTCCGTCCTCGCAAGCGCCGTCGCCCCTGTAAGCCAGCCCGCGTTGCGCCCCATCACCTCGATGACCGTGATCATATCCTTGTGGTATGTAAGTCCCAGGGCATCGCGGATCACCTCTTTTGTGGATGCTGCGATATACTTTGCCGCACTTCCGAAACCGGGTGTGTGATCGGTGAGCGCAAGGTCGTTGTCGATCGTCTTTGGCACGCCCAAAAACTTCTGCGAGTGGCCTTTTATGATCGCATAGTCGGAAAGTTTCTTGATCGTGTCCATGGAGTCGTTTCCGCCAATGTAGATGAACGTCTCAATGTCCAGCTTATCCAGTATCTGAAAGATCTTCTCGTATATTTCCAGATTTTCGTGGATCTCCGGCAGCTTGTAGCGGCAGGAACCCAGAAATGCCGACGGTGTGCGCTTCAAGAGTTCGATATCCATGTCGGAATGGATCTGCGTGGACAGATCCACATACTGCTCATCCAAAAATCCCTGGATGCCGTGCAGCATACCATACACCTTGTGGAATCCTCTCTCCTTTGCCGTCTTGTACACGCCAGCCAGACTGGAATTGATCACAGATGTCGGACCGCCCGACTGTCCTACGATAATGTTGCGTTTCTTCTCCATTTCTTTCTACCTCCTGTTTTACTCTTGCTATATTTATATGCTCTATATTATATGAACCACACTGCAAAACAGCCCCGGATCATGCACGCTCTAGCAGGTTGCCCCGCCCACCACGGTCTTCTTCAAAACCTGTTCGCGGTCTATGCTGCTGTTGAGCAGCTTATCCTGCACATACGCAAAGCCAAGCCGGTCGATCGTGTCCGCAAACCGTTCTCCCGAAAGCCCCTCGTCGCGGAAAAACAGGATCGCGCGCTCCGCCATATCGATAACCTCCTCCTCGGACAGAAAGATCTTATCGAGCATATGTCCCTGCGCCACTTTCTTGCCCCAGCGTCCGCCGATATAGATCCTGTAGCCCGCCGCGGACTCATTCACCGCGCCAAACGGACATTTGCCGATACATCTGCCACAGTGGTTGCACGCCTCAGGATCTATGCGGATCCTGCCGTCCTCCATCTGTGCCACATGGACCGGACAGCCCTTCTCCACCTGGCATACCTTGCAGCCGCGGCATTTTGACAGGTCGATCTCCGGCACGCGCTGCCCCACGATTCCCAGGTCATTCAGATCCGGTTTCACACAGTTGTTCGGGCAGCCGCCGACGGCGATCTTGAACTTGTGCGGCAGCGCCACGTCGTTATAGCCCTTGTAGTACAGATCGTGCATTCTCTGCGACAGTCCAAAAGTGTCGATCAGTCCGTACTGGCACGTCGTTCCCTTGCAGGAGACGACCGGGCGGACTTTGGAGCCTGTGCCGCCTGTCTCGAGTCCCGCCTCGGACAAAAACCCGCGCAGATCGTCGATCCTGTCATACGCGACGCCCTGGATCTCCAGCGTCAGGCGCGTGGTCATCGTCACCTCTCCTGTTCCGAACCGCTCCGCCGCCTCCGCGATCTTTTTCTGTTCTGCCGCCGTGATCTTGCCGTTTCTCGTGATCACGCGCACGTTGAAAACATCGTCGTAGCGCTTATCCTGCAGGCAGCCAAGCCCTTTCACGCGCTTGATCTCCTCCGGTGAAAGCTTCTTCCCATTGCGCGGCACGCGCACTTCGTTGAACGTGATGCCGCCCTCGAGGACGCGTGTGTTCGTATATCCCAATGCCTTTAAGCGGTTCTGCAGGAAATACCCTCTCTTGCCTTTTGCACAGACAAGGAGCAGCTTCGCGTCTTTGTCCAGCCCCTCGACCGGCTCCGTCACACTGGACAAATTGATCCAGCGCGCATTCGGAATCGACGGGGCAGGAAGCGCGTCGAGCACGGTGTAATCCTTCGCCGCGCCGGAGGCATACTCGGACGGGCTCATGCTCTCGAGCACGCCGTCGAGCTTGTTCTCGAGTATGTAGCAGGCGGTGACAAACGGGTGGATCGCCGTGGAAAACGGCGGCGCATAGGCGAAATCCATCGTGTCGAAATCGTCCAGCTTCATATTTTGGCAGATGCCTGTCACGGCAATGTCAACCATCTTGTCAACCGCACCTGCGCCGAGCACCTGGATCCCGAGGATCCGGCGGCTCTCTGTCTCCGCTGTCAGTTTGACGATGAAGGACGACGCGCCCGGATAATAGTGCGCCTTGTCGTCGAGGACGCAGACGACAGAAGTCGCATCGATGCCGGCTGCCGCAGCCTGCGCCTGCTCAGCCTGAACATTGCGCAGCGTTTCCTGCTCCTTCCGGTTCGCTTCCAGTTCACGTACAAGCGTATC
>OFGR01001891.1_pt1 | contig 15241 bp, 16 predicted proteins | sample 1521811 | NCBI WGS metagenome assembly OFGR01 (sample SAMEA3504098, study PRJEB24116) | mouse gut metagenome | biome: mouse gut; feature: mouse-associated habitat; material: faeces | place: Denmark | collected 2011
ACGTCTTACTGGCACAACGGTATTTGAAAGATTGTGCAAAATCGGGAAGATTAAAGATCGATAATTTGATTGTTGTTGTGATACCTTGAAACATACCTTAACTTCTTTTGCGCCGCTTATTTATCTATTATACAGCGAGATATAAATTTGAGTATGTACTAAGATTGTACTAATTAGTTGGATAAATCGAAAGACGTGATTTCGATTTTGGGAATTTTAAGAGGTGTTAGCTATTTTTAGTTGTATTTATTTTCGGTGCAATTCTCAGATTTCTTTGGTTAGTACACCATCTGTTTTAAAAATAATTCGTAACTTTGCGATGTGATAGACGTAGGTCTATCCGTAACATAGTAAAAACAAGAGGCGTTATGTCTTCTGCTTGTAGTTGAAAAGCGTAGGAAACTGTTCACGTAAGCAAGAGAAAGTCATAACTGTCTCCACGCCCATAAGGCGTGGAGCTGTTATTTCCACATCTTCTTACATAGGTTTTCCTACCACCTTCAGCTAAAGGCGTGGCATAGCAGCCCACGCCTCTTTTTATAAATAGCTGTCTTAGGGTTGCCGCAGCCATAATTTTTGATCTAAAAATATGCCAAGGCTAAAGGTTCTAATCTCCATTATTGGAATGACGTGGTTAATGGTTACGGCCCAATCAAAGGAAGATGGGGCTACGAATGGTGTAATGCAGGTCTATTATGACAACTGCCTACGCAAAGCGACTGTCAAAGAATTTGCAGACTATTCAGGTGTGGTGTATCTTGATTCAGTAAAAAGAGAAGGAAAGATACGCCTTAAGGAAGAACAGTCTGGCAAGTTATACTTAGAAGGAGATTTTGACACGGATTACATAGACACTTTGTCAATACATGCATTCACACATCTTGTTATGTACTATCCATCAGGGTTAAAAGCAAGGGAAAAGGAGAGGAAGAACGGACTTATATTTAATACTGAATGGTTTGAAAATGGCAATACTTCCGGTCATTTTGAACTGAAACTTACAAAGCCAGACTCAGAAGATGGTGCTGTTTTTCATGGCACATGTATCTCATATTATAAAAACGGGCAACCTGAGCGTTATGCAGAGTATGTTGACGGCGAGCTCCATGGTATGAATATAAACTATTTGGAGAATGGCCACATCAAAGATGCCGCATCATACAAGATGGGCAAACTGGATGGTGTTAGTTATCAATTTGATGATAAAAAACAGACCTGTATTCAAGTCGAATGGAAAGATGGTGAGATGTCTAAACCCTATTATTCCTACGTAAACAAAGATGGTTACGTAAGTAAGTACAAGGTTAAGGATAATACTCTTTTTTTCGATGTGCCCTTACTCGCCGATATACAATATCTGACAGATGGGAATGGTTGGAATTGGAGCGTTTATAATAAAAACGGCATGGCTGTTGCAATTCACAATTCCATTAATGGAGAGTATGGTACATACTATCGTTTGTATGTTGTCGTTACAAATAATACTGCTCTCCCAATCAAATTTGACCCAGTTTACATAACTGCACACTGTAAAGACAAAAAAGGGAATGAACAGAACTTGAGGGTCCTAAATGCGAGGGAGTATCAAGATCGCATTTGGCAAACACAAGTATGGGAACAGGGATTCAATGCCCTTGCAGAAAACTATCGTGCAAAACAGGCCGCATATTCTGCATCACAAACTACTACTACAACAGCCCATGCTGGCGTGGCTGGGGCGGCTGCCGTAGGAAATGGAGGTTGGGCTTTAGGCGCGTCTGCATATGCTGGACTATCTCAAACGTCCTCATCTACTGTTTCCTATGATGGATACGCAGCATATCAGGCTAGTCTAATAGCAGAGAGGAAGATAGCGGATTTCAATCAACAATTATTTAACGAACGCAAGGCCAAATATCAATCATATCTTAAGCCCATTACATTACAACCGGGAGAAAGTGTGACGGGGTTCATAAATGTTTCTCATAAGAAAGGAGAGATGTTAACTGTCAATCTGCCAATAGGTACTGTTATATACCCCTTTAAATGGAATATCTCATCAAACAAATAATTAATACATGGAACGTATCAAAATCTTATTAATCACACTGATGGCTACCATAGCAATATGCTTTGGCGAAACCGTCTATGCCCAAACTCGAGTCATACCTGAAGGGCTCACCATCCCAGTGATGCTCACAAACGACATCAATTCAAAGAACCTTCGTAAGGATGGGAAGATACCTCTTGCTGTCTCCCAAGACATATATTATAATGATGCCCTTGTGCTTTCGGAGGGAACGCCTGTAGAAGCAGAGATCATCAAGGCTCGTAAGCGTGGTGTATGGGGAAAGCAAGGTATAATAGAATTCCGTATCACAGGAATAAACGTCAACGGGAATATCATTCCCTTGGAGTCTCCAGCAATAAAACAAGAAGGACATTCCCATAAAAAAGCTGCCAACGGCTTGTGCTTTGGAACAATTATGTTTATTCCCTTAAATTTCATTGCACCACTGTGCATTAAAGGCGATGATGTTACCATTCCAGCAGGGGCAATTTACAATGCAGAAGTTACTTCAACTTGCTACCTTGACTAATTGCACATGTAAGTGAAAATAATTGAGCAAAAATTGTCGGTCAAGAATCACATTTTTACGAAATAATTATCACTTGATATATCAGCCCGACGAGAAAAAGTTCTTTCGCCGGGCTGAACTGTGTTTAGGGAGTAGGACTAATGATGTAAGCCTTTACCTTGTTTGGGTTGTGGTTGGCGGAAACCCATCTTTTCAAGGAGTTTACGAGCCATATCTCTGAACCATTGAAAAACACTAACTCCATCAATCTTCAAGACGAATGAGTGCTTCTGATTGGGTTCTCGTTCAAGTTGAGCCACTGAATGTTCAGTAGTGAACGATTGGGAGTGCTCAGATGAATACAGTAAGCCGGAGAAGCGAACAGGCTGCATCGCTATGATTTTTTGAGTCATTCCCTCCGTGAAACCTATATGCTTACAGTAATTTGCCCATGTAAGCAAGTCAGGAATGTCGGGGAATAACCGTTCAATCTCTGATTTGTATTTCACCAAGTCGGCGTCCTGCACTTTCCGCATTTTCTGCATTTCCAGACGGGCGATGTCGTCAGCGAGTTTGGCGTTGGCCTTTTCAAGCTGATCATTACGCTCAACAATCTCGGTTACTTTTGGAATAAGTCTATCATTGGCGGTGACAAGAATACTATTCTCCTCAGTAAGTGCCTCTTTATCCTTACATAGTCTTTCATTGGCCGTCTTGTAGATTTCATTTTTGCCGATGAGTAGATTTGTTTCTTGTTTAATTTTTTCCTTGCTTGTTTCCAGAGCCTTTTTCTCCCTACTGACCTTTTTCTTTTCAGTGGTAAGTTCTGCAACCTCAATTTCGAGGTCTTTTTTCTTCCGTTGGCAATCGCGGTAGTATTCGTGCTGGTCAACATGGCGAGCCTCCGAACCTCTCACTCCACGCTCCAATCCGAACCGCTCCATCGCCTTTGCGTAGGTGTCTTGGAATGATGTGAGATTGTCGCGTGTCATGATGTCGTCGGCACTCAACCGGGGGTCGTTCTTCGGCTTGGTGCGGTAACGTTTGGTAGCTTTCGCCTCGCTTGCCTTCCGTCTTCTCTCGGTAGTCACGATAGGCACGACCGTCACATGAAGGTGCGGTGTCTGCTCGTCCATGTGCAGGTGTGCGCCCATCACGTTGGCCGCTCCGAATGTTTCTTTTGCCCAGCCGACACTCGCCTCCGCCCACTCGTTCAATCTGCCTTCATCGGCAAGCCGCCGCAGGGCCTCGCCGTCGGACGAAAGCAGGACATTGAGTGCGAGGACTTGGTTCTTGCCGACCTTGCGCGTAAGTCCGGCATGTTCGATGCGGTGCTGGATAGCATCGCCCAATCCTGCCACTCCGTCGGGATAACTGATGAAGTCATCGCGGTTGAAGTGGCGCAATTCGGGGTGGGTGCTGTCGGCTCTTTTCGATGGGGCCAATTCCGACACATCTTCGGTCGGAAACGGACGTAGTTCTCCCTATCCCGTGCCGCCTTCAGGTTGAAGACAACAAGGGGGATATCCGCCACGCTTAGGCGAACATACGTCTGGCGCAAACGCCATCATAAGGCGAGTGCCATCATTTTTAGTGGGTAAATTTCGCGCGGGTCGCGCTTTCTAAGACCGTGTTTCCAATCAGTCAGTCAGATATTTCCGGTATTTTCAACTTGATGCTGCCACTATATCCACAAAATCCAGCGTGTTGACAATCGGGTGCAATCTTCCCTTATAATTGAAAACTGTCTTTCTCTGAGCCATTTAACAGCAGCCATTCCATTTGTCTGCAAACCGTTGGGTCATTGCTTCCTCAGTGAGTGTTGTTAGCGGTTCGCGTCTGCCGTCCTTTTAAGGCTCTTATCTTCATAGTGTTCCGGACGACTTCATCCGGGATTAGGTGTAGGTATGAACACAAAAAAGCGTAGCACAGTCAGGAGCATCATTCCAATCCGATATATAAAGTTGAATGGGTCGGACAGTGGCTCTGCCATCTTGTGTTACATAAAGATATGAAATTATTTTCGCGTTTCCAAATCGGCACAGCTCCAAAAGTACTTTTTAGGGCAAAATTAGTCCTGTAACTACATCATCTTGCGTGTGTTACAAAAAATGCAGTTATCTACCATCCGGGCAGGAAACACAGGCGCATAACAATGGCTATACCATTCGCCTCAATGCCTCCGCATTCTTCCCATGCGCAGATGGCGGGACGCTTATTTGGCTGTGCGTTGATAATCGTTCCCCTTGCAGGGGAATATATGTCTTTTCGCCCACGAATGGACTTTGACGGACAAAATCATGCCGGGCGACCGTCACGGCAGAGCTATGTGAAAATCCCGTCAGAATAACGGTGGTGTGTATGAATGCTCCGCTATGGTCACATGAAAAATGCCTTCACGTTTTCTGATTAGCCTTATCTCTTGTCGCAACTGGGCATGACGCTGTCACGAAGTGCTGGGGCACATTCGTCAACCTCCTTGTTGCGGCCAATGAAAGACCATCAGTACAATTCTAACGAAGGTAAGTTGAAAAAGGTTCATACACCAATGGATTTTTTTACTTGAATTATTTAGACAGAATCATCCTTACTCCGCAAAGACAAGTCGAGTTCTCTCAGTCCTCCAAATTATTTGAGTCAAGTTTACTTAAAGGTCGTATTGGTACAGTTTTATGGCGTTTAAGCTACTTATGATTATAGTCTGCAAACTACACCCCCGAACAGGGAGTGACATGTTTAAGTTGTTCTCTATTAAGAAACTTGAATCGAGTATGCGGGTAGAAAATATACTGATTTACATTTAACAAGAAAGTTTGATCAATGTTTTCAAGAAAATTATTACAATCTAAAATTTTCTTAAAAAGCAAATGACCATCTTTGTCTTGCCCATATTTTGATAATGCATTATAAAATAATAGCCCTAATTCTTCATTAGATAACTGAGATTGAAGAAGATTCAAATACCTATTGCGTGCGCTGTCATCTTCCTTGTTATATGGGTCATCAACTACAAATTTGATGGCATTAAAAAGATAGCGGTATAAGTACCCAATATTGCAATCTGTTTCTTTAACCATTTGTTCATATATTGAAGTGATAGACTCTCTATATTGTTCTATCTCTGACTGATTGGCGGTCAATGGTCGAAATTGTGTAGATATTGTTCTTAAATGGGAGTCAGACTCCAATTTAGATTGGTAGAATTTTATGAAAAACGAATAGTATTCAATTAAATTGCACACCCCATTATCTCCAAGCCGGATAAAAATATTTGAATTTACCGTATCTTGAACCTGTTTTAGCATTGATAAGATGTTAAAATAAGTAGTTTCAAAACGAACTTTGTCTGCCTCCTGGCGAGTAATATTTAGCTGTTGACGTTGTTCCTTGAATGTCACAAATAGAAATGCAGTTGCTGTAAATGTTAGAGTAATTCCTAATGTACCCCATAAGAAGTCTCCAATATTTTTATGGAACTGAATTACAATTGATTTCTTAATAGCATCCCAATCAAAAAGGCTAAAGCCATCAGACGAAAAAATAACTGTTAAATATATTATTATCAATAGTATACTAACAAGGAAGCCACCCCAAGCCAGCGTGGTAACCAATGTCAACATTCTCGATTTATTATTCTTCATTCAAATTATGATATTGCTCTTTTATATAAGAAACTAAAATAGATGCTTGTTTGTCAAGCTTTTCAAACGAAGGATAACCACTATCTCCAAGCGGATTAACATCTTCGGTTACATCCATTGACAGCCCCAATGACTGGAGATTTTGCAATGAAAGAACTTTCTCTTTACCGGCAATGCTTATCGTAACTGCAATATCATCACATTTTAAGTCTTCATCAATGACATAAAATGTATCATGTTCATTTCTTTTCTTTTTTATAGAATCTATAAAATCGAATACAGATATCTTACCTCGATTTATTTTGTACACTATAGATGTCATAATGTCTTTATCCGAGATTGTATTGTCGGATATTCTTGATATTTTCAAGCGGTCATCATGCACTTTTCGAAGTTCGACAGTACGAGCATCGTACTGTAGTGCAGCCATTCGTCTTTCAACCAACCTTTTAATAGCAACAGGAGCAATTTTGATAGTGTAGTCATCATAATGACCTAAGTCTTTACAATAATTCAATATTGCATTATTCAGAATTGTGGCTATGCCAAATTGACTTATTCGTTCAACTATCAAGAATCCATAAGCGGAATCTTTTGGGATATATAACATAAAATAAAAAGGTTTCAGCAATACATGTTTTGCTGTTTTTTTGAAGTCGGTTTCTCCGGTTTCGATGTTAACGCCATCTTCTATAGTCCCGTACTCACCTGATTCAATAATACCCTTTATATATTGTCCAGTTCTTACTAAATGGTATTCTCCTTCTCCTTTTCTTGAAAGTCGAAAAGCGTTGCCGATTTGACCATCTTCCTTCTGTATAGGTACATTCTTTTCTCCCCTATTTTCATCTTGTCTCCAAGATAAGAACATATTATCCATATCAGAAAGAAAATTATGCCCATCTTCTCCAAAGTCGGTTAAGACTTGAAGGTCGTTTTTATCACCTTTCTTATAGACAGAGATTGCATATACCGCAAGGGAAAATGATGTCGCTATTATATTTGTAAAAATTAGATTTATTTACGTTGTTGAAATTACATATATTTAGTGATTTAGAATATGGTAACCTCCGTTTTTTTTCGCGCCACGATATTCTATCAAACCAAGACCGATTAAACTTCTCAAGGTGCGAGATATGGTGGAGAGACTTACGTCTGCCAATGATGATAATTCGTTGGTCCTCAATCCAGGAGATTTAGACAACATTTGAAGCAATTGCTTTTCACGCTCATTTAATCTGTCATTTAATCTGTCATTTAATCTGTCATCGATGACATTTTGGGCCGTTTGACGCTTTACGAACCTTACGGTAAAGAATCCCTTGTTCTCAAATTGCGGCTCCGGTAAGCCTGCTTCTTTCATCAGTCTTCGCATACGGGGAACACCTGAACCGACTTTCTCGACGATGTGCATTCGGGTAAAGAGTCCAAATATTAGAGGATTGCGACTCATGCTTTTCGCTCCGAAATTTTCGGCCACCAATGGAAGAAGACCACCGGGATTAGATATTTCCACCCGGTCATCATATACTTCCACCATGATAGTCGCCCCTTCCTCGTAGAGGTCGCGGTGACAAATGGCGTTGCATAAAGCCTCCTTGAATGCGTCAAGAGGAATCTCCCATATTTCCTTTCGAGGACCGACACCTTCAATGATATACTCTACTTCCAGCTTGCTCTCAATCCATGAAATAGCATTGAGATACTGCTGATAGAGAGGGCCGCCAAAAGTCTTGTCATCAATGATGTGCACTTTGTCAAGACCTTTGAAACGCAAGCATCTTACGACGGCATGAGGGAACTTACGTTCCGGCTCTTTACCAAAGAATAATGCTGCTGCATTCTTGACACGTCCATTATCGGTCATCAACTCCAGATTGTCAAACAATTGCCGAATGGGTAAGTCTTCTGAAAGGTGAGCCTTTTCAAGAAAGGATTTGAAATTATGTCGCTCAATGTCTTCATCAATGTCAAACCAACGGCACGGAATAGCATCGTAGAAAATCTTTGAGCATTCGGCAAAGAAAGCCCGAATCTCCTCGGCAGTTCTCAGTTTCTGACAATTGGCTCCCTCACGGACATATATCAATCCTCCGGTGATGTAGGGTTTGTCCTTGCCGCTCGGCACATCTATAACCCAAACTTTCTTCCCCTCGACTTCAACAGAATACATATCGCACCTTATCGCCGGGGATATTTCGCCAATGGTATCTTGAATGGCAGAACGCTTATTGTTGTCAATCTCAGCACCTATAATTTGATTGTTGTTATCCACTCCAATGAGCACATAGCCTCCGGATGCGTTGGCAAATCCGACTACCTCGTCAGATATTTCTTTCACCTTTGATGGCACACTTCGTTTGAAGTCTACATTGTAGCCTTCGCCTCCTTTTACAAGGTCAAGTATTTGAGATGCCGTTAACATAATGCAAAATTACTAATTTATTCTGAATTTATCGTTATGAATGAGGGGATTAAATGTGTCTATTCCCAAAAATCGACATTTATGTCAATCTTTAGGAATAGCACTATTGATAAGAGGCTTGACAACTTACCACATCTCGCTGTCTTTCTTGGTTCGGGTGGCGATTTCATCGGCTATCTCCTCGGAGGATAGTTTGATGTAGACCATGAAGGTCTTTTGAGTCTTGTGGCCGCTGACGTGCATCATCTGGACGATGTCGTATTTGTGGCTGAGATACATGTTGGTGATTCCTGTGCGTCGGGCGGTGTGGCTCGTCACGCATTTGAAACGTGGGAGGAGTACATTGCCGTTCAGGTCTGTCTCCGGCTCCTTGCCTTCTTTTTTCTGAGCGTCCCTTTCTTCATCGTCAGATTGGTCGGCACTTTTTCTTTCAGTGTCGGCACACTCTCGGATAAGTCTTCCAAAATATCCTTGATGTAACGGTTCAGCACCTGCTCGTTGGCTTTCGGAATATTGTAACTATATTTCTTACAGATGGCAATAAGGTTCTCGTTCATCACCGGAATTGTCACCTCGGTCTTAGTTTTCTGCTGTACCAACCTAATGATGCGTGTCCCCTTTCGCGTGGTCTCAAAATGGTCTTTATTGAGATTGTTATAGTCACTGACGCGCTGACAAGTATATCAACCGATGAGAAAAACATCACGAACATGCTCTTTCTTCCCGCTCAGGGGCATTTCATAGAGTACCTGTAACTCTTCCTCGGTGAGATAAATCTCTACTGCCTTGTCGCGGTCTTCAATCTTATTTTTGACTATGAGCGATGCGGCGCGTTGGTTGTCATGGACACCATCAATGATCATTCATAGTCATTCACCATCGTTCAACCCCACGGCACAACCTCGTAGCCCCAAGCTTTAACAGAGTTTAACTATAATCTACGAGCAAAAATGTGGTGATCTCAACCAAAAATCAGCCGGGTCACCACGCCGAATTGTTAAAATCTTCAAAAAATCGTAACTTTGCATTCGGATAGACGAAGGTCATTCCCGACATTTTGGAAAATAAGAAGCGTTATGCTTATCTTGTAGTTTGTGAACGTAGGAAATTCAGAAACCGATGCAAGAGATAGCATAGTGGTTCTCACGCATACAGCGTGGGTCACTATTGTTACATCTGCATCAAAGGTTTCCTACGACCTACAAACTAAGACGTGGCATAGTTGGCTCACGTTTCTGTTTATAAACATTTGAACCTTTGAGCCCAAGGCAATACTATACGGATATGAAATTGACTCATAATCTATACAACATCCCACAAGAGTATCAGTCATTCCTGACTGCGGCCTTGGCGATGGCAGAAAATGCCGGAGATATTCATATGCAGTATTTTCGCAAATGTAATCTTGAACAGTCAACAAAGCTCAATGACAGCGATGTGGTCACAATAGCCGACAAAAAGGCAGAAGCAATGATTCTTGATTTTATCTGTCAGCATTTCCCTTCGCACGGGATTATCTCGGAGGAATCAGGACGAGATCACGATGAAAGAGAATGGCGATGGGTAATAGACCCTCTTGACGGAACAACAAATTTCTCTGCGGGACTTCCGGCTTTCTGTGTATCTATCGCACTTGAACATAATAAGGAAACTGTGCTCGGAGTAGTATATGCTACATATCTTGGAGAATGTTTCTATGCGGTCAAAGGAGCAGGAGCATGGCTTAATGGAAGCTCAATCCACTGTTCCGACAAATCAGAAATGACCAAAGCCGTTGTAGCAACCGGAATGCCATACGACCGAAATGACAATGCCGACAATAATCTTACTGAAATCTGTCGAATGGCATTACGTGTCAGAGGCATAAGACGTATGGGGTCAGCCGCGATAGACCTATGTTATACCGCAGCCGGATTCTTTGACGCTTATTGGGAACTGAATCTCAATCGCTGGGATGTATCAGCCGGACAATTGATAGCAGCTGAAGCCGGGGTTATTATTGAATCCATTCGTTCAAACAGGAATCATTCGATTCTTGCTTCCAATCCCAATCTCCATTCAGCAATGCGCCAAGTTCTTTTTCAAGAACAAGCTTAAAAATGAATGACTATGTTCATTGCGATTCTTATATACAAGAAACCTCTGAGCGAGGTTGACAAATATCTTCAGGCTCACCGCGATTATCTTGCCGAGCACTATGCCGCTGGAGATTTCATAGCATCCGGTCCGCAGAATCCGCGCATCGGTGGTGTGATAATGATAAAAGCCACCGACCGTGAATCTGTCAACGCCATTATCTCGCAAGACCCGTTCAACATCAACGGCATCGCCGGCTATCAGATAGTGGAATTCACTCCTACGATGTTCTGCGATGAGTCTTTACAAACACTCCTGTAAGCCATGCCATACATATCCATCGAAAGCGGGAAACTTACTGCAGAGCAAAAGAAAGAACTGATTGAACGGCTCACGGCGACAGCTTCGGAAATAACCCATATCCCGGAGCAGTTCTTCACTGTAACCATCAAGGAACTACCTGATGAAAATTTCGGCATCGGCGGCAAATCCATTGATGAGATAAAACGGGATTTCAACCGCAAATGAAAAAAGAGTTGAAAGATTTGACCTTGGAAGAACTATGGGAACTGTTTCCAATAGTTCTTGTGCCGCATTGTTCTTGCTGGAAAGAATGGGCTGATGATGAAATAAAGCAACTCCAAATAATCCTTGATGGATTTTGCCCCATAATCAACCATATAGGCAGTACCGCGATTTCGACAATTCAGGCCAAACCTATAATAGACATATTGGTGGAAGTATCGACAAGTCTGGATTGGAATAAATTACGTGATGTCATGGAGTCGTCCGAATATATATGTATGTCTGTTTCAGGAACACGTATGAGTTTCAATAAGGGATATACCCCCTCGGGATACGCCGATAAGGTATTCCATATACATATTCATCCAATCGGTGACAATGACGAGATATTTTTTCGTGATTTTCTGGTGGACCATCCCGATACGGCTAAAGAATATGAGGTTCTGAAATTAAGCCTCTTGCCGCAATTCAAGCATAATAGAGATGGCTATACCGAAGCCAAAACCGAGTTTATCGAAAGAATTGTTTCTAAACGAAACGGAGGACGCGCTCTGGTATCTTGATGCCGTCGAGGAGGCTCTATGTTTCGGGTGGATTGACTCTACATTGTAAAGCGTCAACGGCGAGCCGCTGCAACGCTTCGGACCGAGAACCAAATCCGGCAAATGGACTGAACTCAACAAGGAGCGATGCCGCAGGCTGGAAAAATTAGGACTGATGACCGAAAGTGGGCGCAAGGCTTGTCCCGACTTAACCACAAAATTTGAGATTATGCCGGAGATAGTCAAGTCGTTCAAGAAAATACCCACGGTATGGGAGAATTTTCAGGCTATGCCACCGCTCTATCAGCGTGTGAGGATAGACAATATCCACAGGGTAAAATCAAAGCCGGAGCTGTTCAACAGCCACCTTCAAAAATTGATAGAGGCAAGTGTCAAAGGTGAAATGATTGGCGACTGGCACGATTTCGGCCGACTAATATGTTATTGAGGTGATGCTCAAAATGCCATTTTTAGCTAAGTGCTTTTTGTTTTACAATATTGTATTATCGTATTTGTAATTATGTTGTCAGAATTCAAGGGTGTTTGGTCGCACAACTCAAGATTCTTGACCATATGTAGGGTTCCTTGTTTATATTTCTGAAAATGTTCTGATGCGATATGAGATTTATACGCCTCATCAGATGAGTATGTTTCCAATATCGTAATAATGCAAGGGTTCTCTTTGTCCTGCATGGCATACATGGTCAGCACTCCCGGTTCGGTACGCAGGGGATTTTGTCCCGACCTCGACTGCGAACTCCATGTATTCATCAAGATATTGTGGATAGACCTCAATTCTTGACAACCGAACTATACCGTCATTCGCCATCTTTTCTTTTTCTACCATATTATGTGAATGCGCGCACAATGACAGGCATGTTACCGCGCTGAGGATTATTGCTCTAAATCTATTTTTTGTTGCCATATTTTTTCTCGAATATAGAGAAATGATCCTCCCCCCATTTAAGCATTGAGTCTATTATCGGCAAAAGTGATTTGCCAAGATCTGTGATCTCATATTCCGAACGCGGAGGTAGCTCCGGGTAAATGGTCTTGAAAACGAGACCATCCTCAACCATCTCCTTCAATTGGATATCGAGTACACGTGGAGCTGCTTCAGACAGGCATTTGTGAATTTCGCTTGGACGCATCGGTGAGCCGCTACGGAGCTCGTCAAGTATGCATGATTTCCATTTCGACTCTATAAGGCTCATTGTCAGCCGGAGTGGGCAATTCAGGTCCACAGGTATCTTCTTTTCGTAAGCCATTGATATTTTTCTGTTTATTCAGAATGCAAAGTTAATCAATATTGCTGATAATCAGAATGCAGAAAAAAATTTCGGTATATGAATAATTTTTCGGTACTTGACATAAAGAAAATACCATATTAACTTCGCAGTCGTAAAATAACACAAAAATACAACACGATATGAGAAGCGACATCAAGGAATACGAGGCAGTGGCAGAGGCTGCCGGAAAGTTCGTGAAAAGCGTAGCCGAGGGCAATAGTGAGTACGCAAAGGCTCTGTTCACTGACGATGCCGTCCTGTTCGGCATACTTGACGGAACACTGGAGCATGGTTCTATAGAGCAGTTCTACCACAATGTTGACACCGTTGCCGCCGGGGAGAACTTCAAAGCTCGCATTGATGTACTCGCCGTAGAGGAAACCGTAGCCGTTGTGCGTGTGCTTGAAGAGGGATGGGGAGGACGCATAGACTTCACCGACTTCCTGCTTCTGCTCAAGCTCAACGGCGAATGGAAATGCGTTGCAAAAGCCTACAATCAAAACTCCAACACCATAAACGGATGAAAAAACTTATATCTATCATTTTAATTTCAGTTATTATGACATCGTGCAACAATAACAAATGTGACAAAAATGAATGTGCTCCTGCTTCAGAAACGGTTGCAGTCACTAAACCCGATGCTCCCGAAGGTATTGTAAAGGCAATCGAATACTACATGGAGGGTGGCCAACAAGCTTCATCCGAGGTGGCAAAACCGGCCTTCGCCGAAACAGCCACAATGTCGTGGTATGAGAATGGCAAACTCCAGAGTGTACCCATTCAAACGCTGTTTGACGGCTTTGACTCATGGAAACCTACCGAAACGTCATACGAAATCATAAACTGCGAAGTTGCCGAGGATGTCGCTATGGTGGCAATCAACTCGCAATTCGGCGAAGCCAAATACACCGATATGTTCACACTTGTCAAAGATGGTGACGACTGGAAAATAGTCAGTAAAGTATATCATACTAAATAACGAGAGTTCGACATAAGGAATCAGAATGAAATCAGTAGTTGGTTTCTTAGTAAAGAAACGATATGCAATAACAACACTCAAGGTATTGGTTATGAAGTTAGTGAATGACCGGAGCCTTGAGTGTTGTCTACTATATTCCAATATACAATCTATAACTGTTGTCGGGCGAAAAAGTCATATACTATCCTCGATATTCGGGCCATTATTTGCGAGGCATCTCTTTCAGATCCGTTGTAGTCGCGGACGAGGATTGCCAGTGAATATGCCCTGCCGTCGGGCAACATCACGTAGCCGACATCATTGTGGGCTGCTAGCCGTCCGTTGTCACGTCTGAAACCGCTCCCGGTCTTGTGGGCTACTCTGACGCCGGGAATCGTGTCGAGGGGAGCGACGATCCGGTCTGTCCCGGTCTGACAATCTGTGAGAATCCGGCATATCTCTTCTTGTTTCTGTTTGGAAACCAAGCTGTCGGTCATCACCATTTTTATCAGTTGGGCGCATGCAAGCGGTGTCGAGCGGTTTTCGTCACACAGGGAGTGGTTCCGGCGCATTTCGCCTTCGGTGTGTTTTAACTCGAATCCGTTGATGCCTGTGGCATTGCGTATGAAATCATTTGTCTCTCCAACAGACAGTATCCGGTCAAACATCACATTGCTGACATTGTTGTCGCTCTGCTGCAATGTATATTCCATCATTTCGCGTACGCTCAGCTCTATCAAAGCCTCGTCTGAGTGTACCTTTAGCATTGGCGACCATGTTTCCGGATCAAGACTTGCCCGATCGATTGTGATAACGGTATCTAAATCCCGTCCCTCCATATCAAGTTTATGGGCGGATGCAACGGCCTGATGCAGTTTGAAAACACTCATTAATTGATAATCGTCTGAGTTGTTTATGGTCAGAGTGTCGTTGTCCGGAGTTATGACCGCAATCCCGATCCTGCCATCAACATCCTTTATCGCTTCCGCCAGTTCTGTCCTAAGGGAGTCAAGCGCCGACGTGGTAGCCGATGTGTGCTGTCCTGAAAGACATGATTGAAGCCATAGCGACGTCGCTATTCCGGACAGCATGAGCAAATATCTGATTATTTTCATTTGATTACAGGGATTAATGACAAACCGCTTAATCAATGATGATCAAGCGGCTTGCTCTGTGCGCACGAAGGGACTCGAACCCCCACGTCGTTAGACACTAGATCCTAAGTCT
>OFGR01001893.1_pt1 | contig 15240 bp, 18 predicted proteins | sample 1521811 | NCBI WGS metagenome assembly OFGR01 (sample SAMEA3504098, study PRJEB24116) | mouse gut metagenome | biome: mouse gut; feature: mouse-associated habitat; material: faeces | place: Denmark | collected 2011
AAAAATAGGTTCTGAAAGCCCCATGAAATAAGGGCTGAAGATTCCGAGAAGTTATATATGAACAAGGGAGGATATATCAATGAATGAAAGATTGAAAGCGTATGAAGAAAAGATGACGAAGACAATGGGGAATCTGGACGGTGAGTTGGGCGCGATCAGAGCAGGCAGGGCGAACCCGAATGTACTCAATAAGATCAAAGTAGATTATTATGGAACTCCGACTCCGATCCAGCAGGTAGCGAATGTATCTGTGCCGGAAGCACGTATGATCCAGATCCAGCCGTGGGAGAAGAATATGCTGAAGGTGATAGAGAAGGCGATCCAGGTATCTGATCTTGGGATCAATCCTACCAACGACGGAACCATGATCCGGCTCGTGTTCCCAGAGCTTACGGAGGAACGAAGAAAAGAGCTGGTGAAGGACGTTAAGAAGAAAGGCGAGGCGGCGAAGGTGGCAGTCCGGAATATCCGCCGCGACGGGAATGACATGTTAAAGAAATTAAAAGGATCGGATGTTTCGGAGGATGAGATCAAGGATATGGAGACAGAGCTTCAGAAGCTGACGGATAAGTATGTGAAAGAAGTGGACAAGGCAGTAGAGAATAAATCCAAAGAGGTAATGACGGTTTAATATCATGAGTGAGGGGACAGATCAGATGCTTGTGCGCGGGGTCTGTCCTTCATTCATGCCGGATCGTCCTGGAGAAAGGAGAGATCATATGATCATACCGCAGCATATTGCGATCATACTAGATGGAAACGGACGTTGGGCGAAGTCTAAAGGAATGCCCCGTAATTATGGACATGCTCAGGGAAGCAAGAATGTAGAGCGCATCTGTGAAGATGCATATCGAATGGGAGTCAAGTACCTGACCGTGTATGCATTTTCTACGGAAAACTGGAACAGGCCGAAAGACGAAGTGGACGCTCTGATGAAGCTTTTGAGGAATTACATGAAGACTTGTCTTAAGACGGCTGCAAAGAATGATATGAAGATCCGTGTGATCGGTGATGTGACAAGGCTTGACGAGGATATACGCAGCAGGATCGCCGAGCTTGAGGAAGCTACGAAGGATAACGGCGGGTTGAATTTCCAGATCGCAATTAATTATGGAAGCCGGGATGAGATCATCCGTGCAGCAAGAAGGCTGGCAGCAGAATGCCAGGAGAAGAGGCTTGACGCAGGAGAGATTGATGAAGCTGTGTTCGAGAGATATCTGGATACACACGATATTCCGGATCCGGATCTTTTGATCCGTACCAGCGGGGAATTGCGGCTGTCGAATTATCTGCTCTGGCAGCTTGCCTATACGGAATTCTATTTTACGGATGTTTTGTGGCCTGATTTTTCGAAAGAAGAACTCAAAAAGGCGATCGAACACTATAATGCCAGAGATCGGCGTTATGGAGGAGTGAAGGAGGTGCGGAATGTTTAAGACAAGGCTGTTAAGCGGGATCGTACTGGTTATTGTGTTGATCGTGACGGTAGGATATGGGAATGAGTTGTTATTTGCATTTACCGGTGCGGTCAGCCTGGTTGGATTGAAAGAGTTGTATAGTGTGGTCGGTGTACAGAAGCGTGCGTTGGGAATGGCAGGGTATCTGGCGGCAGTTGTTTATTATGGGCTGCTTTGGACTGGCAATATGGAATACATGACGATGTTCTCATTAATGTTCCTTGTCGGAGTCATGGCTGTGTATGTATTTACCTTTCCTGCATTTCGCTCAGAACAGGTCATGACAGCATTCTTTGGGCTCTTTTATGTGGCTGTCATGCTTTCCTATGTATATCAGACGCGTATGCTGCCGGATGGGCACATAGTAGTATGGCTGATCTTTTTAAGTTCCTGGGGATGTGATACTTGTGCGTATTGTGTGGGAGTATTGTTCGGAAGGCATAAGATGGCGCCGAAGCTAAGTCCTAAGAAATCCATAGAAGGCGGGATCGGCGGGATCGCAGGAGCAGCCCTTTTAGGCGTGATCTTTGCATTTGCCATGAACCGATGGGGAGGCGCGTCGGCGGATCCGGTGCACTATGCGGCGATCTGCGCGGCAGGAGGTATGATATCCCAGATCGGTGATCTGGCGGCTTCTGCGATCAAGCGCAACCATGACATTAAGGATTATGGGAAATTGATCCCGGGACACGGCGGCATTCTGGATCGGTTTGACAGTGTGATATTCACTGCGCCGATTATTTATTATTTGGCGACTTTGATTTAAGAATTGATAATACGATGAGAGGATTGCCATATATATAGTAAAGAGAGGTATATATGAAGAAAATAGCGATTTTAGGTTCAACAGGTTCGATTGGGACCCAGACTCTGGAGGTAGCCAGAGAGAATGGGGATATCAAAGTCTGTGGGCTTGCGGCGGGGAATAATATTGCTCTTCTGGAGAAACAGATCAGAGAATTCGCTCCGAAGCTGGCTGCCGTATGGTCTGAAGAAAAAGCACGGGAGCTTAGGGTACGTATTGCGGATACGGATACGCAGGTTGTATCCGGCATGGACGGACTTCTTAAGGTATCAACTCTTGAAGATGCGGAGATACTAGTGACAGCGATCGTAGGGATGATCGGGATACGTCCGACGATCGAGGCGATCAAAGCCGGTAAGGATATCGCGCTTGCCAATAAAGAAACTCTGGTTACGGCGGGGCATATCATCATGCCGCTTGCAAAGGAGAAAAAGGTGTCGATTCTTCCGGTGGACAGTGAACACAGTGCGATTTTCCAGTCTTTACAGGGAAATGAACCCAGAGCAGTCCATAAGATCCTTCTGACAGCTTCAGGAGGGCCGTTCAGGGGCAGGAAAGAAGAGGAACTGCTGGAGATCCGTGTGGAGGATGCGCTGAAACATCCGAACTGGTCGATGGGACAGAAGATTACGATCGATTCCTCTACTATGGTTAATAAAGGCTTGGAAGTTATTGAGGCAAAATGGCTGTTCGGAGTCGATGTGGACCGCGTGCAGGTCGTGGTGCAGCCGCAGAGTATTATCCACTCTATGGTTGAATACGTGGACGGAGCGGTCATGGCACAGCTTGGAACGCCGGATATGAAGCTGCCGATCCAATATGCCTTATATTATCCGCAGAGAAGAGATCTTCCGGGAGAGCGGCTTGACTTTTGGAGCCTTGGAAAGATTGAATTTGAAATGCCGGATATGGATACGTTCTACGGCTTAAAGCTGGCGTATGAGGCAGGAAGGGCAGGCGGTTCGCTCCCGACCGTATTTAATGCGGCAAATGAGCTTGCGGTCAGTATGTTTTTGAGACGTGAGGTTAAGTATCTTGAGATTGTAGAGATCATTGAAGATTGCATGAGGGCACATCGGAATATCGAGAATCCGGATATTCAGCAAATACTTGATACGGAAGCGGCGACATATGACAGGATCAGAAGTAGGAGGTAACTCGTAAATTGGGTATTATATTAGCAATCATTATCTTTAGTTTTATTGTATTCTTTCATGAACTGGGACATTTTCTGCTGGCAAAAAAGAATGGCATAGATGTGCAGGAATTTGCCATCGGTATGGGACCGACGCTATATGCCCGGGAGTATAAAGGGACGCGGTATGGTATCCGTGTTCTGCCGATCGGCGGTTTCTGTGCAATGGGAGAGGATGATGAAGCGACAGATTCTCCGGGGAATTTTAATAACAAGTCTGTGTGGGCGAGAATATCCGTTATTGCGGCGGGACCGATCTTTAATTTTATCCTGGCTTTTATACTTGCCTCGATCCTTACGGGGATGGTAGGCTATGACAAGCCGGAGGCAGGCGCGGTAGAGGAAGGATATCCCGCGAAAGAAGCAGGAATACAGGCAGGAGACACCATTGTGAAGATGGGAGAGAAAAGGATCCATATCTTTCGTGAGATCAGCATATACAATCAATTTCATCAGGGAGAAGAGGTAGAAGTAACATATCGCCGCGGAAATGATGAGAAAACGGTTGTACTTCAGCCGAAGAAGGATGAAGAGTCAGGGTATTACCGGCTGGGGATCAGCAGTACAGGGTATACCAAGGCGAATGTCCTGACTGCGATGCAGTATGGAGTGTATGAAGTGAAATATTTGATCGACGTCACATTGGGGAGCCTTAAGATGTTAGTGACCGGACAGGTCGGCATGGATCAGATGGCGGGACCGGTGGGAATTGTAGATGTGGTGGGCTCTACGTATGAACAGAGTAAATCGTATGGGAGCTTCGTCGTATTGGCTGAACTGATGAATCTTGCGATACTTCTGACAGCGAACCTGGGTGTTATGAACCTGTTGCCGCTGCCGGCACTGGATGGCGGGAGACTGGTATTTCTGTTCGTAGAAGCAATACGGCGCAAAAGAGTCCCGCCGGAGAAAGAAGGGTATGTACATCTGGTGGGGATCGTGCTGCTGATGGTATTGATGGTGTTTGTAATGTATAATGATATTAGAAGGATATTTTTCTGATTTTGCTTGACTTGGAGTGTACTCTAAGTGATACACTGATCATAGATCGACAGATGGTATTATGCTCGTCAGGAGTAATGCAATGATGTGCCGGGGGGTGAGGACATGATAATCTCGGAAGTAAGTAAGAAATATGGAATTTCACAGGATACGCTCAGGTATTACGAAAGAGTGGGAGTTCTCCCGCCGATTCATAGGACAAAGGGCGGATTAAGGGATTTTACGCAGGAAGACTGCGGATGGGTAGAGCTTGCCGGCTGTATGAGAAGCGCCGGCCTGCCCATCGAAGCGCTTGCAGAATATGTGAGATTGTGTCAGACGGGCGACGATACATTTCTTGAGAGGCGAGATCTGTTGATGAAGCAGAGGCAGCAGCTTGTGTCACAGATGAAGATCATGGAAGAAACTATGGAACGGCTTGATTATAAGATCGCCTGTTATGACAAAGCGGTAAAAACAGGTAAATTGGTCTGGTGTTAAGCGAGGCGTTTCGGAGTACATAAAAAGGAGGAGTAGGAGTATGGTTTATAAGCAATTCCAGGATTTACAATTATCCGCGCTCGGTATGGGCGCCATGCGTCTTCCTGTCATTGACAAGAATGACGAGAAGATCGATGAAGAAGCAACGGCGAAGATGGTAAAATATGCCATTGAAGAGGGAATTAATTATTTTGATACTGCATGGGGATATCATGGCGGCCATTCTGAGTTGGTAATGGGAAAGGTGCTCAGTGAGTATCCGCGTGAAAGCTTCTATCTTGCATCGAAGTTTCCGGGATATGATCTGGCAAATATGCCGAAAGTCGAAGAGATCTTCGAAAAGCAGCTTGAGAAATGCAGAGTATCTTATTTTGATTTTTACTTGTTCCACAATGTCTGTGAGATGAATATCAATGAATATCTGGATGAGAAGTATGGGATATTCGAGTATCTGATGAAACAAAAGGAAGATGGCAGGATCCGTCATCTGGGATTCTCGGCTCACGGCAGTGTTGAGGTAATGAGACGCTTTCTGGAGGCATATGGTAAGCATATGGAATTTTGCCAGATTCAGCTGAACTATGTGGACTGGAAGTTCCAGGAGGCAGATGCGAAGGTGAAATTGCTGAAAGAGTATGGGATCCCGGTATGGGTTATGGAGCCTCTCCGCGGAGGAACACTTGCGTCGCTTTCGGAAGAAAACACGGAGAAGTTAAAAGCGCTGCGACCGGAGGAAAAGACGCCGGCATGGGCGTTCCGCTATCTCCAGACGATCCCGGAAGTAGTAGTTACGCTTTCTGGGATGTCGAACTATGAACAGTTAGAAGAGAATATACATACTTTTGAAAATGAGAAACCGCTTGATCCAAAGGAGATGGAGACAATTCTTGGGATCGCGGACAGTATGGTGAATGGAGTGCCTTGTACATCCTGCCATTATTGTACGAGTCACTGCCCGCAGGGGATAGATATTCCTTCGATGTTGAAATTATATAACGAGCATTCGTTTACCGGAGGCGGATTCATCGCTCCGATGGCGCTTATGGCGGTTCCGGAGGATAAGCAGCCTTCTGCCTGCGTAGGGTGCAGGAGCTGTGAGGCTGTATGTCCGCAGCAGATCAAGATATCAGAAGTATTGGAAGATTTTTCCGGAATGTTGAAGGGATAAGAAAAGATGCTGCTGCAAAAGTAGATTGAATGATCTACCGGAGTAGCAGCTTCTCTTTTTCTACCTGAAAACAGAACGGACTCCGAAGAGTCTGCAAAGATATTTGATGATTTTGTGAGACACCCTCAACTTTATAGGTTATAGCAAAAAGGTCATCCAATTCGGACACTGTACCTGCCTTCCGTCGCAATATTGTGTCAGGATCGGCTGCTTCACATTCGGTCTCGACAGATAGTCTGCAAAGAGTTCATCGACGATCACGGATATCGTATCAAAAATATTCCGCTCCGGGATCCATTTGTGGTCAAAAGCAGTAGACGAAGTAATCGTAAATTCATATCCTTGGTTACGATACCACTCCGTAAAAACCCGATTCAAAGTAAATGACATGATCGCCAGCACATTTGCCCGGATGGTATCTGCCGGCCAGGTGGCATAGATCTCACTGGACGCCACATTCTTGATATAGTCCTTATACTTTACATAATAATTCCGCGCCGTACTATCTCTGGGGCTTCCGTCATGTACGACAATGTACTCCGGCACTACCACGCGGCTTAGAACAATCTCGCCTGTCTCGTTGACCGGTTTGATCTCATCTTCAGGTATCTTCGGAGGATAAGTACCATACAGAGTATGTGCCGGGATAACGAACACCTCTTCAGATGCTTCCGGTGTATCCAGCGGACGAAGAGATATGTTCTGGATCGCCGTCACCGAGGATAGGATCTCCGCACCGGCGATACTGACCGATTCGAATCCCGGAGCATCTACCTGTAATGTATATTCTGAATACGGCTGAATCTCATTTTCCGGGTTCAGGCTGTATTCCAAGGGCGGAGCCTCAAGTTCGATCGTCTCGGTCTGACCCGATGGGTCCGTCGTTAGCTGCTCGATCTTACTGTCGGGAACTCCTGTATAAGAGATGGAGATGGAAGCGTCGGCAACGGGATAGGCGGTAACCTCGGAAGTAAGGTTGATCCTAAGTTTTCCTTTGTCAGGAGTATCCTGCTGTGTCGCAAATATATCGTTCATAGAACTACCTCATAGAAGACTCTGTTACTGTCAGAATATGAACTTAAGAAGAATTTGTTCCTGTTATTGTATATTTTAGAAAAATTGAATATAATAGTGGTAGATTATCAAAGCAAGACAATCTATATAAGTGAGGAGCAAGCATGAGTAGAAGACGGAAAAAGAAAGGCTGCCTACATACATTTGTAGCGCTGGGCGGATTTTTATGCCTGATCATTGCTGTGATCAGCATTTCCTATGGAATCGGTAAAAATGCCGATGTTGTAAAGAAGATCGAAAAAGAGCTGATTATGCCAAAGAAGATTCCTTACCAGGAAGTGGTAATTTCCGAAGATGAGATCGTGCAGAAGTTCTATTACCAGCAATTGGATGAAGACGAGCGTCTGGTCTACAGAGAGATCCTGGAAGGGATCCAGGACAATGTGGATGAAATCTATATCCATATTGCAGACGCGGAACGAGCGAATAAAATCTTCCAGTATGTTCTTAAGGATTCCCCGGACATCTTCTGGTGTGACGGTACGATATCTGCTACATCTTATGAAGGGGAAGAAGATTATACGATACTCCAGCCTACGTATTCCTATGATGAGACAGCCAAAGAAGCCATGAACGCAGAGATGGCTTCCGCTATAGATGAGTGTCTGGCAGGTATTTCATCAGAGAGCTCGGAATACCAAAAGATCTTGTATGTGTACGAATATATCGTAAATACGGTCGATTATGACCTGGCAGCGCCGGATAATCAGAACATTTACAGTGTATTCAGACACCAGCGTTCTGTCTGTGCCGGATATTCAAAAGCAGCGCAATACCTTCTGGAGCGCCTCGGCGTGTTCTGTACGTATGTAACCGGAACCACAAGCACCGGACAGAATCATGCATGGAACCTGGTGAAATGTGAAGGAGACTATTATTATGTAGACGTCACCTGGGGAGACCCTGTATTTCAGGCATCCGAGGGAGAGGAAGTCAGCCAGCTGCAGAATATCAGCTATGACTATATGCTCTGTGACGATGCGGAATTGTTAAAAAGCCACACCCCTGACAATGATACCGAACTTCCTCCCTGTACAAAAATGGATCGGAATTATTACGTGATGAATGGAATGTACTATGATTCTTATGACGGGAACACTGCGTTGCAGCGAATGAATGATGTGATCGCCGCAGGGGGGAATCCTTCTATCCTGAAATTTGCGGATCATGATCTGTATAGCCAGGCACACGACGATATCTTCCAGAATGTGATCAAATCAGCGGCACAGACTCTGGCGGATAAGTATGGGCTTACAGAAGTGCGCTACCAGTATATGGACGAACCTGAGAATAATAAGATCACGGTATACTGGCAGTATGATTAAAAAAGTGATCTCTGATTTTATACAGACATAAGAAGAGGGTATCGCAAAATCATCAAATTGGATGATCGAGCGATGCCCTCGCTGTATATATGCAAAATCCAGAAAGAATCTTTTGGTCTGTTGGCAAAAAAGAGAAGCTGCTACTCCGGTACACGATTTAATTCTGGTATAAGAAGTAGAAAATCTTTAATGTATCTGTTTCACGGTAGTAGATGATCATGTTGATGATCTGCCGCAGAGCGGTATTTTTCTGAATGTTGGTATAATTATCGGATGATATGATGGAATATACGTTATGTACTTTCTTCAGGATCGTATCGGTAGTATTCTGCAGATGTTCAGCTGCTTCGCCGGTCAGCTCATCTAGCTGCTGCTCAATATCTTTCCGTTCTTTTTGGATCAATGCCTTATTTTCTCTATATTCATCAAGTGTGTCGATGCCTTCTCTGTAGGATGCCTTGATTCGGTCTTCCTTGCCGGAGAGTCCTTCTAGCCGTTCTTCAAGTACTGCACGTTCATTTACGATCTCGACAGGTTCAAAGCGCCGAAGTTCGAATTCAATATTACCAGTAGTTATTACTTCCTGAAGACTTTTTAATACTTCTCTTTCAAGTACCAGGGAGCTGATCCCATTTGGTTTTGGACATTTCCCTTTACTATACCCAAAACAAGAAAAATAAGAATAGCGTTCCCCGTTTCTGCGGTGCATTGTACTGGCTGTGAGAGTGCGCCCGCAATCGGGACATTTCAGCAATCCGGAAAGCCAGTGCTTATATGTGGAAGCTGGGCGGCTGCCTTTCGGGTGATAGGTGTTTTTAAATATTTCCTGTGCCTGGTCAAAGAGCTCTTTGGAAATAATGGGTTCATGTTCTCCGTCAGTGATGATCCATTCGGATTTATCTTTTATTTCATTTGTATCATTCTTAGTGCGGTTCCATCGGATCATGCCGCAGTAAGTGGGGTTTTGGATGATATATTCTATAGATCTGCGTTCAAATGGTTTTTTATGTGAAGTTTTAAATCCAAGAGAATTCAGATATCGGGCAATGTCGAAGAAGCCTAGCTTATCATTTACATATTTTTCAAAGATGATTCTCACGATTTTGGCTTCTGCAGGAACAATTACGGGAGGCTTCCCATGTTCTTCGATTTTATAGCCAAGCGGCGGACGTGCCTGAAATGAACCGCGCATGGCATTTTCCTTCATGCCGCGGAATACTTCGCCGGATAGACGGATAGAGTAGTATTCATCCATCCACTCGATGATCCGTTCGATCAGGGAGCCGAAAGGACCGTCTATCAGAGGTTCAGATACGCTGATCACATCTACATTGTTCTGTTTTTTGAGCAGAGACTTATAGACGATGCTTTCTTCTTGGTTCCGGGCGAAGCGGCTGTATTTCCATACCAGGATCGTATCTACCGGATGTTCTTTGGATTTTGCAGAACCGATCATATCCTGGAATTCAGGGCGTTTCTCAGCTTTTCTGCCGGATACGCCGAGCTCGTAGAAAATTTTTAAAATGATGATATGATTCTTCTTAGCGTATTCCCGAAGAAGCTTTTCCTGGGAATCAGGGGAAATCTCTTCCTGGTCGTGGGTGCTGACGCGGACGTAGCCGTATGCGTAGCGTTGCTGCATGGTATCACCTTCCTTTTGTAAATGTATGTGAAAAAGGCTTCCGGTAGTCTTCGGATGTGTAAGTGCGTTCTTTTGGTAATGGCATGTATTTTGGTTGGAATCTTCTTCGTCATCAAAAGAATATAAGTGTTTAAGGTATTGCCAGATTGAAAAATGTTCGGATAGTGGATGATGAAGTGTAGTGTGAAGAAGGAGGTGGCGTGCAACAAGTACAACCAGTGAATCATACATATTAAGAGAGGTGGTGTAAGTGAAACGTATAACAGTAATTATTATTGATGGGAAAGAAGTTGAACTTGAGAGTCTGACCGCAGAACAGAGGGTGGAAATTGCTGAGGAATTGAACCGGCGTGCTTTATCCGTATTAGGATATCAACAGATTGAAAGAGCATTGGAGAGATAAAAGTACCGGGAGTTGACAGTAAAAGAAAGTCATTCCCCAGCATTTTTCACGTCAAATTTATAACCAATACCGGGATTGAAAGCAAGGAGTACAAGGGTACGGTATCCAAGGCGGGTAAGGTTTACGCCTTTTCCGTCTTGAAGTACCCGACGTTGGTGTTGTCTGATTTCCAGTCCGGAAAATATTTTTCCAATAGGTCGTTACCATCTTCTCAATAATAGTTCATCATAATCATTGTCAACTTGTTTGTAATGTCAGGAGGCATTATCTTTGAGCAGAAAATGAGAAATTTATTATATAGTCGTTGTTCCGGGGCAAAGCAAAGTGATTTTTATTCCTGTATGTCTATATTCTCCATAAAGGGCATTTGAAAAAGATATAATTTTTCCATAATTGCCAAAATACGTTTTGTAAGTTGCGTAACAAAACGTACGTGCAAGTCGATCATTTTTATTTCCTTGCTAATATTTGTTTTGGTAAATAAGCCAAACATATGTTTTAAATTATCCTATAATTGCTTATTATGTGTCTGCATATACTCTGCCTTTACCTTGTCAATGGTTTTTCCGCCAATGCCGAAGTTTTTGTCAGACACTTCCTTTATGGTTGTTACAAAAAATTCCTGTGGTATTTTCATAATTTCAGAAGATATTTCTGTTAATCGTTTAATCAGTTCCTCCTTTTGCGTATCGGACAAAACACCGCTTTCTACTGTGATATAAGGCATTTTCCATTTCCTCCTATTTTATCTGTTTAATTTTCTCCGTGATTAAATAACTTCCATTCTTCGCGATAAGACATATTTTTAAAGGAAGAATGCTCTAAAAGTTTTTTGTAGAATAACAACTTTTTTTGCGTCAGATCAAATGCGTTCTGTAAATTAGTCATTTGCTTTTTAATATCCTCCATGTGATTTTGTACCATAGCAAAACGCTGTTCAAGGGTTTCCCCGCCCTGTAATAACAGTGCAACATATTCTTTAATGGAATGAATGGGGATATTTGCCATACGCATACACTGTATCATTTTGATCCATTCAATGTCCTCATCTGTATATTGCCTATATTTTTGGCCGTTTCTAGCTATTTGGGGCAGTAATTTTTCCTTTTCGTAATATCTCAAAGTTGCTGTTGACAATCCTGTCATTTTGGCTGTTTCCTTTGCTGAATACATATTGATCCGCCTTTCTTCTTAATCATAAACTATGAAGTGCACTTTAAGTCAACAAGAAAATTATATCATAACAGTAAAAAGTTATTAGGACTTGGTGGCGGGTTATATTATTTTTCTATTTTTAATGCTATGCCTCTTCCGTTTGGCTATAACTCCTTGACATTCATTTTCTTTTTTCATAACAAAGGGGAGAATGCCAAATTGGAACATTATAAAATGTGTTATTTTTTGGAATAAATACATTTTCTGTTTATAGTTATCCTATTTGTCACGAAGAGTCTTCTGGTAAAGTGCATATTTGGGCGAATATGTGATGATCAGACGCTGATGGAGTTTCTTTGTGGTATAAGGTTCTTCTTTATAGTAGAGCCCTTTGCCATCGTCAGGCAGTTGTGTGATATCCATAGGCACATCATCAGAAACCCTTTTGAAACCTTTGGGGGTGAAAGTCCATTCCTTTTCTCTTTTTTCGGTTTTTGATCGACTGGGTTACGAAATTTATATTTTACTTTCAATTTGCGGCAAACATTATGTATTTGTAGCTTGTTTTCCCGATCTTGTTGTACTTTAGGGTTTCAATCCTGGTTTCTTCTTTTGTCCAAGTCATCACATCATCATCGCGAGTGGGTCCATGTTCAGGCAGAAGATCTTTTAATGTTCCGAGTAGATGCTTTGAAACGCTGGAATTTATTTTTTTTCTGATATATAATAATCTTATGTTTATCTGTGGATTGTTAGCAGAAACTATTTTCATAAATGTTGCAGTATACACAAAATTTCATTCAGGGAGGTACTTATGACATTACAACAGCTAAAGTACATGATTGTGGTGGCAGAGAAAGGCTCTATTACAGAGGCAGCAAAAGAACTGTACCTTTCACAGCCAAGCCTTTCCGGTGCCATTAAAGATGTCGAAAGGGAGGCAAAGATTGCGATTTTTAACCGATGCCGGGCAGGCGTGGCATTGACGACTGAGGGCATGGAATTTTTAGGATATGCAAGGCAGGTTGTGCAGCAAATGGAACTTCTGGAATCAAAGTATATTCATAATGAAACAGCAAAGCAGAGATTTTGTGTGTCCTCCCAGCACTATACATTTGGAGCAAACGCCTTTGTAGAAGTGGTTCAGCAGTTTGGTCAAGAGCGGTATGAATTCATTCTGAATGAAACCCAGACACATCAGATTATTATGGATGTGCGAAACCGTTTCAGCGATTTGGGTATTCTATATCTAAGTAAAAGTAATGAGAGTGTGCTGAGAAAAGTTTTGGAGGAAAATAATCTGGAGTTTCATGAGTTGTTTGCAGCTGCCCCTCATGTGTTTTTAAGGCGGGAGCATCCGCTGGCAGGCAGAGAGAAACTCAGATTAGAGGATCTTAAGCCATATCCAAGGCTTAGTTTTGTGCAGGGAAATTATGAATCTTCTAATTTTTCGGAAGAATTATTCAGCAACGATATTGTAGAAAAGAGTATTAAAATCAGCGACAGGGCTGCGATCGTTAATTTTATGATTGGATTAGATGGATACACTGTTTCAAGTGGTATCTTTCCTAAATTTCTGCATGGAGATTCGATTATTTCCATTCCACTTGACGAAGATGAAGTTATGCGTATCGGATATATTCTGAACAAGGATGGGGAACTATCCGAATTGGGCAAAATTTATATCGAGGCTCTGAAACAGTATAAAGAGAAATAAGCTATAGGCTCATCCTATGCTTTAGCATAAATATTAAGTATTACCTATTTCATAACCTTCCATTGTATACTTCTACATGGAAGGAGGCGTTAGCATGCCGGGTTATGTAGTGGTAAATTTTTTTATTTATTCTGTCATCAATGCCTTTACACCGGGACCGGGTAATATTTTGGCATTAAACACAGTAACCAATTATGGATATAAAAAAGGGAGACCTCTTTTTGGGGGGATTTTTGCCGGATATTATGTTGTGCAAATGATATGTGCCATTTTCGTATTCGGGGTAAGTACCTTTTTGCCGGATGTGCTTGGTATTATGAAATACATAGGTGCTGCCTATATTCTGTGGCTGGCAGTCCATATTGCGATGAGCAGACCGGATGCGGATTCCGCAGAAAAATCCGCATCTTTTCTAAAAGGATTTCTGCTGCAGTTTGTCAATGTAAAGATTTATTTGTTTGGCATAACAGCACTGACGGGATATATTACGGATTTCAGTGCCTCGTTGTGGGTTTTGCTTTTGTTTGAGTTTATCATTGCGACGATTGGAACTGTTGCAACTCTCACATGGATTGGCATGGGGGTACTGATACAGAAGGTATATCAAAGGCATTACAGAGTGATTAATGTGATTCTTGCACTGACGTTATTGGAGTGTGTATATAGTATGTTAAAATAGCGAAGGAGTAAGTCTAATGCAAATAGTTTGATATATTGGTGTTGCTTAGTTTTAATCCGTGTCGCGTATTCACTTATGAGATGATTTCGGGCATTGTTTAGAATGAGGAATATAATGAATGCTTTCGCAAGGCTATAAACAACCATATCAGTAATCTTCATAAAAAATTGAAAACCGCACCGGAAAGACCGATGAGCGTAACCGTTTCTCCGTCACGGCCTATCTGCACTGACTGGTCTTCAAGCGCGGTAACTCCGGCCTCATCCAGTTCGGCTTGCTTTCAGCCAACATCCGCAGCAGTGTGTTATTGCCCTTCCCAAATTCGGCATTGTGCAGATCAGATACCTGCGCGATCCGGAACCCGGGAAACGCAGGCGGGATGCGATGCTGGATATGGTAAGGGCCTCCGCCATCAAAGCCGTGTTCCCCACGCTGTCCATAGGAACAGAATTAATAGCAGTGCGGAAACCGTGCTGAATATGGCAGCCCGTTTCGGAGATGGTTTCTTTTTCATTCCTTGCCCCTTATCTGTTTTTATTCCTGTAAACAGGCGGCATCACATTAAATGCGTGTCGCTCCATTTCTTCATGTCTTTTAAGATTGGTATAAAACTTTTCCCCAGGTCAGTCAGGGAATACTCCACCTTCGGCGGCACTTCCTGATAGATATAGCGGGAGATGAAGCCGTCCTGTTCCAGTTCCCGGAGCTGCTTGGTAAGGGTGGACTGCGTGATGTCCCCAAGCCTCCGCCTCAGTTCCCCGAACCTCTGCACCTCATATTCCGCGATGTACCATAATATCGTTATCTTCCATTTCCCGCTTAAGATGTTCTGTACCCTGACCATAGCCGCGCATTGGGGCAGCGGCGCTTTCATGTTGCTCATAGGCGTTCCTCCTTCTAACGGCATTATACTATATCGGTCCCATCTGTTCAAGGTACTATGATTTTTGATACCGGTATCATTTTCCGCACTATAAACGAAAAAAGACAGTACTTTTCTTTTACGCGCCAGTTGCTATAATGTGATTCAGGAAGGAGGCGGACGGGATAAACACATCAGTGGATATAGCGGGCATCAGGTTAAAGAACCCGGTGATGCCTGCGTCCGGGACATTCGGCTCCGGGCAGGAATACAGCG
>OFGR01001894.1_pt1 | contig 15224 bp, 11 predicted proteins | sample 1521811 | NCBI WGS metagenome assembly OFGR01 (sample SAMEA3504098, study PRJEB24116) | mouse gut metagenome | biome: mouse gut; feature: mouse-associated habitat; material: faeces | place: Denmark | collected 2011
GGTGCTCCGTTTTATTTTCTGGAAAAATTCCCCAAGTAAAGTTACACTATCACAACAAAATATTGCAGATTCTGGCTATAGATTAACCTGGAATATTCTACATACCATTGAAATTGTCCCAAAATTCTATTATAATGAAAGAAATCAAATGAAATCAGGGGGAACTAAAATGTTTCGGAACAAGTCAATCCTTACCGCCGTGTTTGCGGCATTTACAGTTATCATTATGTTTTTTTCCAATAATCTGGAAGCCCATGGGGCAGGGACAGCTGCGCTGCATTCCGCGGTGGTCCAGGGCGATCAGGTGGTGGTTTCCGGCACTTCCTCGGTTTCATCGGAAGATGGTATCCTCCATCTGTATGCCCAGGAAACCTATCAAAGCGGTGCCCAGGGCGTGGAGGTAGCCCAGGCTCCCAATGGAACCGCTGCCTTTACCTTTCCGCTGAACAAAAACAGCGCCGGCAGCAACCTGTTCAAAAAATTCACCATTGTGGCAATCAAAAACGGAGTCCCTACTCCTGTGTCCAACTCCTTATACATCACCAACCCGGAAGCAGCAGCCGGCCACACCGCCCCCAGGCGGGATAACGGCATTAAGGGGATCCTCCCGGCTCCCCAGCTGCTAAACGCCGGAAACTTAACAGACCTTGGGGTCAGGCAGATTACCTACAACCTGCTCCTTGGCAGAATTACCAACGGCGGCGGCATCAATTATCAATACAACGGAAAGACCTACAGCTTTAATGCCGGCTACGTGGGAGAATACGACGCCATTGCCCGGCAGATGAACGCCCAGGGAATCCAGGTGACCTTCATTATCCTCAACGACCTTGCCCAGGACGCAACCCTGATCCATCCCCTCTCCCGGGGCGGTTCCGCTAACTATTACGCTTTAAACGCCGCCGACCAGGCAGGGGTGGAAAAGCTGGCCGCAGTAGCTTCCTTTTTGGGGCAGCGCTATTCCGATACCGGATACGGAACCGTGGATAATTGGATCGTGGGCAATGAGGTAAATGCCCGTAACCCCTGGAATTTTATGCAGACCACAGATTTGAACCAATATGCTTCGGAATACGCCAACGCTTTCCGCATCCTCTACAATGGCATCAAGTCTGAAAACGGCAACGCAAATGTTTATGTATCCACAGACCAACAGTGGGCTTTTGCTTCCAGCCCCTCCTATTTCGGCTCCCGCCCTTTCCTGGCCGCCTTCAACGATTATGTAAGGGCACAGGGAAACATTGACTGGCGGCTTGCCAGCCACCCTTATAACGTACCTCTGTACGACCCCAACAACTGGACGCCTACCTCAAATGCGTCCCACAGCCAGAATTCCAAGTATGTGACCATGCAGAACATAGACGTTATCACAGACTTTCTCTCCCAGCCGGAGCTGCGCTCCCCCAGCGGGGCTGTCCGCACGGTAAAGCTCTCGGAACTGGGCTACACTTCCAGTGCCGGGGAAGAGCAGCAGGCAATCGCAGTTACCTACGCCTATCTCCAGGCGAGCAATAACAGATATGTGGACGGCCTGATCCTCTCCCGGGAACTGGACCATGCCGCAGAAATCGCCCAGGGGCTTGCAGTGGGCTTACTTGCCCCCGATGGAAGGCATAAGCTGGCTTATGACTACTATAAACATGCAGGCGACCATAATTATCTCGCCCAGGCTTCCGCTATGGCAGGCGTTGACCTGTCGGCCTATGTTACCGCACGGTAACCGGCGCGGCCGTGTTGGGTGCAGAAAATTGAAACGTGAAATTTAGCCAAAATAAAAAATGCTATGCAGACAGTGGGCCTCCTGCATAGCATTTTTTGTTTTGGCTGCAATATTCCCTTATGTACTGCTGCCTTAAAGCCGTCCCTATTTATTTCAGCCACCTTTTCATACATTCCATGAGTTTTTCAATCATCAGCGGCTTGGTCATATGTTCATTCATGCCTGCTTTCCTGCTGGCAATCACATCCTCTGTATAGGCGTTCGCTGTCAGTGCAATGATAGGGATCCTGGCCGCGTCCTTCCGGTCAAGCTTTCTGATTGCCTCGGTTGCCTCATGCCCGTTCATTACAGGCATCTGGATATCCATAAATATCAGGTCATAGTAGCCTTCTTCTTTTTCCAGGAATTTTTCTACCCCCTGTTTGCCGTCCTCGGCGCACTCTACGATAGCCCCGGTGCTTCCGATGATTTCCATGGCAATCTCCCGGTTCAGCTCGTTATCCTCTGTCAGCAGGATCCTCTTTCCATGGAAGCTGGGCATGGCGTCTTCTCCCTCCCCGGGACCTTCCGCCTTTTCTTCCATCTTATCCTCAATAGCGATTTTCTTTAAAAGATATACCAGCCGGGACTTCAGCAAAGGCTTGGAAAGGAAGCCGTCCACTCCGGCATCCCGCACCTCCGACTCCACCTCGCTCCAGTCATAGCCGGAGAGCATGATGACCTTTATCCTCTCTCCCGCTTCCCGGCGGATTGCCTTGGCAGTTTCAATCCCATCCATATCCGGCATCTGCCAGTCCAGGATGACCGCAAAATACCCTTCCCCTGCATCCTCCGCTTCCCGTACAAGCCTGACTGCGTCCCTTCCTCTCTGGGTCCACTTGCCCACAATCTTCATTTCTTCCAGGACGCCGCAGACCACCTCGCAGATATAGCGGTCGTCGTCCACCACTAAAACCCTCAGCCCTGCGTACCGCTCCAGGTCCGCTACTTTGGTGCTCTGCTGTTTCAAAAATACGGTCACGGAAATCTGGGTGCCACTCCCTACCTGGCTGTCAATGCAGATGTCCCCATTCATCATTTTAATAATATTCTGGGCAATAGTCATTCCCAGCCCTGCGCCCTCCACCTTGCTGATGCGGGAATCCTCCGCCCGGCTGAATGGCTCAAATATCCTCTCCACAAATTCCGGCGTCATGCCCACGCCGTTATCCTTGAAAACAAACTCATAGCAGCCATAGCCAAAATCCCGGCAGTCCTTTTCCCTGATTTCCAGCTCCAGCTTCCCCTCCGGCATGGTATACTTCACCGCGTTCTCCAGAATGTTGATAAATACCTGCTGCAGCCGCATCACGTCCCCGATCACATCCTCATGGGCAAGCTCCACATGGAATTTCAGTTCATGGCATTTTGCCTGCAGGGCAGGGCGCACTGTGGCAAGCACATCCTGAAGCAGGTCAGACAGATTAAATTCTTCTTCCGCCAGGTCAATCTTCCCCGTCTCTATCTTGCTCATATCCAGGATCTCATTCACCAGGGATAGCAAATGGCGGCTGGCGGCATTGATCTTATTCAGGCAGTCCTCCACTCTCTCAGGCTCCTGCAGATGCGCCCCGGCGATAGCCGTCATTCCGATAATGGCATTCATGGGGGTCCGGATATCATGGCTCATCCTGGATAAAAAGTCACTTTTGGAAGCGCTTGCGTTAAGGGCCACCTCATAGGCATCCTTTAAAAGCCTGTGTTCGCGCTCCTCCTTTTCCTTGCTCTCCGTCACATCCTGAACCACATACAATGCCTTTTTGGGCATCCCATCCTGGGCTTCTGACAAAACCACCGTGGCACGCATCCAGCCGTCATTTTTCCCCATCCCCTCTTCCCTGGCGCTTCTGCGGTATTCCAGGGCAAACTGGCGCTGCTCCTGGGAGAGCCTTCTCCTGAAGTTCCCACAATTCATTTTTTCCAGGAATTCTTTCCGGTCATCCGGGTGCACATACCCCATGGCATGTTTACGGAAAGCCTCGGTACAGCTCCTTTCCTCCCCCAGAAGCTTTCCCACCATACCCTTATGGGCCACCATTTTGTAAGTGTCTGCCTCCAGGTCTAGGTAATAGGCTGCAAGGAACAGGCTCCCCATACTGTTAATGATATGGTTCCTCTCCCGCTTTTCCCTGGAGTATTCCGCCTCCCTTTTCTTTTCCCTGGTAACATCCCTGCTTAGGATGTTGGCTGTCACCCCGCCGTCCTGGCGGATAAGGAACAGTTCCTCCTCCACCCACTCCATTTTCGGGTCCTTTGTGCGGAACTGGCTGCTAAACTGGGCGGAATCTTCCATGGAAGATGCCATATGCCTTAAATTTTTCAGGGACATCACTATGCGGAAACGCTCCCTGTCATCCTCATGGATCCATTCATTGGCCGCTTTCTGGACATAATATTCGTAATCCTGTGTATATACCTTGCCCAGGTCGCCTTTCCCGTTAAGATAAATCCGCTCACACACTCCTGTAGCCAGGTTTACTGAATTCATCACGTCATATCCGTGCTTAATGATCGCCGCCATCCGCCGGTCATCCTGGTTATGTTTGATTTCCTTCCGGATCCGCTCGTCCACATCAAGCAGCGCCAGCACCACATTCCGCTCCCTGTCCCCTCCTTCAAAAAAGTGGGCTGTGACAGAGACATAACGGTATTCCCCCTCCCGGAGGTAACGGCACAGCGCCTCCTTCTTCCCGCCTTTTTCCCATATCCCATTCAGGGCACTCAAGGAAAAAGACGCCAGTATTTCCTTGCGGCTGTCAGGATGGAAAAAAACCTCCAGAAGGCAGTTCAGGGTATCATCCCATGCCATCATTTTCGGGCACATCACTTCTCCCATAAAATCCGCTGTCCGCACAGGATGGGAAATGCCTGTGGAAAGGTTGACCAGGTATACCCCAAAGTTCATCTCTCCCAGGGATTTAATGATCTCACGGTGCTGGATATTGATTTCTTCCAGCTCCAGCCCCTTTCTGTAAACATCATGGACATCTTTTATGTAAAGCATGGCAAACTGCCCGCTGTCCCCATTGTCAAAGGACGGGACAACCTCCATCATATACCACCGGTATTCCTTCCCCTGCCTGCGCCTGTAAGTACAGGTAAGGGCCTGGTCCCCCTCCCCAAGCTTGCGCCTTAGATAGGAAAGCCGTGCAAACCTCCGCACACGGTCAATATCCCCTCCGTAAATGCTCCCCTCCCCTGCCAGGTCTTCAATCCATTCCTGCAGGTTCCGGGTTCTTGCCAGGGAGCTCTCATGCCCCCCTATCTCCCCCTGTATAACATCCAAAAGGCCCGTTTGCAGGTTTACCCGGAAAATCCAGCCATAAGTAAAGCTCACTGCATCCACATGGGAAGTGATCGCAATGGAAAATGCCGGGATACCCTCCCAGAGAATCCGGGACGCCACAATATCCACTGCCCTGCCAAAGGGATTATCATAGTCGATGGACCGGCTTTCCTTTTTATCTCCGATGGTCAAAAGGGGGCAGTTGGAGCAGAAGCCTGCCAGCAGTTCATGGCACACCATACCAATCTCTACATTGGGCAGGATATCCCTTACCCGCCTGTTAAAGTACATAATCTGGTGATTATCTTCCCGTATCACATAAATCGCCGCAATCTGGAGCGAATCCAGAAGTGTCTCATAGTTTTTCTGCATCGCAACAATCCTCCCCGCAACTCATCTTCCACTTAAATCTCATCATTATATTTTATCACAGTGAAGCTATGGAACACAATGCCGCAGCAAAGATTTTTGTGTTGGTTACTCCTTATTTTTATATTTCCTGTAACCAAGGGCAAGGCAGGCTATGGTGGCCCCAAGGGCAATCCCCACCATAACCGGCAACATTAACAGATACCGGATCTCATAAACATTGTGGGGCATGATCAGATAAAGGGGCGTAACCCGCATGGAAAAGGATACCCTCCCTGAAAAAGCCAACAGCAAAATAGGCAGCACCCACAAAAGCGCATCTGCCACTACTACATGGAAAGGGCTTTTACACCATGCCGACAGGAGCATGGTGACAGCGCAAAGCTCCAGTTGCCCTACAAAAGCAAACAACAGGTACAGTAAAATAAATCCCTTTACCGGCAGCAAAGCTGTCTTAAACCAGGTAGAAAGATAACCAAAAATCAGCCCTGTGAAGCTCTCCAGCCCGCCAAAACCAAAAAACATGCCGCACAGCGCTAAGGCCATTAAAACAATGGCCAGGTAAGAAGCGGCAGCAACCGTCAGTCCTGCGGCAATTTTCGCCCGGATATCCCTCCCCTTCCCCTCCTTTGCCGTAAACAGAAGCGGCAGCGTTTCTATATGCGACTCCTCCGCAAAGATTGGGGAAATGCCAAAGATGACCAGGATCCCCACAAGTATAAAACCCAGGTTCAGTACATTGATAAACACCTCCCAGCCATAATGATATTCCAGTATCATTTCCCTTCCGGTAAGCGCCTCCATCTCCCCAAGCTGCGTTTCCGCTATGGGATACGTACAGGTGGCAACCTGGTAATCGTCCCACCCTCTCATATAGCCGTCTGACAGATAATACATCACAAAGCCATTGAGATAGTTGGTGTCCACAAACATATTGATCCCTTCCCTGGCCTCCTTGGGAAAACCATATTTTTTTACAATCTGGCCTACCTTTTCATCAGTGAGAATGCCCTGAAATTCCTGGGTGATCCTGCGGTCTGCAATAATCGCCTCATACCCCCTGTAGCGCACGCCGTTAATTGTTGACTCTGCCCCAGAGACATAGGACAGGAAATAAAGCAGCGTTATTCCTATCATCCCTGCTGCCCCAAACAAAAACAGCTTTCTTGTACAAATCTTAAATAACTCCATCCTGTATAGCCTCATTTTTCCTCCTATTCCAGTCCCGCGTCCGCCCTCCCAAAGCCTTTAACCTTCAGAGGAAATTCCGCCTGCTTTCCCAGCCTGAATTCCCTCTGGGCTTTCTTTGAGCCCCTGCTGTTTTATTCCAATTCCCCATGGTTTAAAGTGTGGTATAGGTATGCGTCCTCCAGCCCAGGGGCGGCGGGTTTTGCCCCAGGTGTGGGCCTTTCCATGGACACTATGCGCAGTGATACCTGGCTGCCCTGGTTGCGCAGGTTGCTGACGGTATAGCGTCTGTCCAGTTCCTCCGCCTCCCTCCCATCTACCAGGCACTGCCATACACAGCCCTTTACCTCTTCCAGGCTTTGGGCTTCGGTCCCTGTCCAAATCATCCGCCCGCCTTTCATAATCATAATGTGGTCCGCAATATATTCCACATCGGAAACGATATGGGTGGACAAGACCACAATCCGGTTTTTCCCAAGGGCGCTTATAATGTTCCGGAAACGTACCCTCTCCTTGGGGTCCAGCCCCGCCGTAGGCTCGTCCAGGATCAGTATTTCCGGGTCGTTTAAAAGAGCCTGGGCAATTCCTATGCGCCGTATCATACCGCCTGAGTAGGTTTTCAGTTTCCTGTCCTTTACCGACAGCAAATCCACTGTTTCCAACAGCTCCAGTATCCTGCTTCGGGCATAATCCCGGGGGAGGGCTTTTAATGCCGCCATATAGCTTAAAAACCGCCATCCAGTAAAATCCTTATAATAGCCGAAGTTCTGGGGCAGGTAGCCCAGCAGCTTCCGGTATTCCCCTCCCAGCCGCTCTATGGAAATGCCGTCACAGGTAATGCTTCCCCGGGTGGGTTTCAGGATGCCGCACACCATCCTCATAAGGGTGGTCTTCCCTGCCCCATTCTCCCCCAAAAGCCCATATACGCCGCTGGAAAAAACAGCCTCCAGGTTCTCCACGGCTATTTTATCCCGATAAGTTTTTTCTACCTGAAAGAGCTCTAATTCATGCATAAAATTTCCCCCTCGCCTAACATGTGAAATAATCTTTTAATCTGCCATCCAAATGCCGCCACCTCCACGCCAAAAGCAATTTCCCAAAAGGCCAGCGCAGAGGTCCTGTAAACTGCCGGAAAGGAAGCGGCCGCCCCACAGGAAATGGCCGCAAAGGCGCCCACCAGGCATGCCAGTCCGGGGCTTTTTCTCCCCGCCTTTGTAAGGGCCGCTCCCAGGGCGCAGCACTGGGTAAACAAAAAGGGAACCAACACATACAAGGAAATCTGCACAAAGGGAATCTGCCACCCAAAACCCAGGAAAAAAATCCCGGCAAACATCCCCCCCAGGTTCAGGGTTCCATAATACACCAGTTGGAACATGGTCATCTGGCTGACATTAAAGTAACAGCTCCCGCTTAGCTCCGCCATATCTGAGTAAAAAGCATGGCAGATCCCCATCATAGAAACAATGCCCACTGCCCCTGCCATCATTGCCACCACTGCAAGCACCCCTTCCCTTTCCGTCCCCAGCGCATACAGCCTTGCCACAAGCAGGGCAGCCAAAAAATACAGCGCCACCTGCAAAATCCACATGGTTTTGTCCATATAACCAAGCTGGTTTTTAAGAATCTCCTTCCTGCTGTAAACAAGAGAAATCTCCTTTTCCTTTGCCGCCTGTTTTAAAAAGGTAACCGCCCGTCCCTTCCTGCCTTTATCAATCTCCATGGCAGCTCCCGCCTGCCGGAAAATGTTTTTAATCTCCTTTTCGCTTTTTCCCATAGGACTTTTCCATCTCCCTCCTGATGCTGGCAATTCCCAGCTTATACCTTGATTTCACGGTAGCAGTATTACATCCAAGCATTACTGCAATTTCACAAAACTTCCGTTCTTCATAAAGCCGAAGTAAAACCACTTCCCTCTGCTGGACCGGCAGCTTTCCAAGAATCTCCTCTAAAAACATCTCATCTTCAACCTTCCCGATCCCTTTGTCTTCCTCCCCCTCTTCCGGCGCATTCTCCAGTCCAAGGACCTCCCTTTTTTTCCTGAAAAAATCCAGGCACAGGTTGCGGGCAATGGTGAGCAAATAGCCTTTGAGATTTTTATGCCGGTAAGCGTCCGCATAGCGGATAAATTTCAAAAATACCTCCTGGGTTATATCATAAGCTTCTGTCTCCATACCGGTGTAGAAACGGCAGAAACGATAGATATGGTCATAATATTTTTCTATGATCATGCCAAGGGCTTCCTTATTCCCATTTTGTACCTGCCTGACCAGTTCCCTGTCCTCCATCTGCTTCCCCCTTTCTGCCCCCCTATCTATATAACTCCCAAATAGCTGAAAAAGATCAATAAAATAGAAAAAAAGGTATGCAAAATTTCCCATCTATCCTTTCATGGCAAACCTTACATACCTTTTCCATTCTTTATCCTTTATTCTGTTTTCCTCTATTTGTCATATGTAAACTGGCCAATCAGCTCGTCCAGGGTAGTGGCCTGGGCCGACAGCTCCTGGCTGGTAGCGGAAGACTCCTGGGCAGCCGCCGAGTTGTTCTGTACTACCTCCGAAATCTGGGTGACACCCTGCTCCGCCTGGTAGATGGTTTCTTTCTGGTCCCCAATCATGACGCTTAAGCTCTTAGACGCATCTGCAATCTGTTTGATGCCGTCCACTACTACTTCAATGGAAGTGGATGCACTCTCCACAGCATGGTTTCCTTCTGCAATTTCCTGAAGGGAGCCTTCTATCAGTTCCCTGGTATCAACTGCCGCCTTGGCACTTTGCTCTGCAAGCTGCCTGATCTGGTCTGCCACAACTGCAAAGCCGCGCCCCGCTTCTCCCGCCCTTGCCGCTTCAATGGACGCATTCAGCGAAAGCAGGTTGGTCTGGGATGCAATAGACTCAATTTCAGAAATAATATTCCCAATTTTTGTGGAGGTCTCGCTAATCCTCTTCATAGCAGTAACCATCCTGTTCATGCCATCCCGGCTGTTATCCGCCTCATCTGCATATTTCTGTGCCTGTTTGTAGGAATCCTCTGCACTTTGGGTGCTTCTCTCCATGGTTTCTGCAATATTGGTAATGGTTGCCTGCAGCTCTTCCACTGCCCCTGCCTGGTCAGTAGCGCCCTCTGCCAGGGACTGGGAAGATTCCGCCAGGTTGGTGGAACCTGCAGATACCTGGCTGGAAGCCTCGCCAATGGCGCTCAGTGTCCGTGTCATCTGCCGTTTCAGCTTCCGCATTGCCTCAATCAGTTTACTGAAATCACCGGTGTACTGGTCTGCAATCTCGGATTTTGCCGAATAGTTCCCATCCGCCATCTTGCCAAGTATCAGCCCAACATCATAAATAATCCCATTTAATATAGAAGACATATGGGTGGCTTCCTTTATCAGGTCCGCCACTTCGTCATCATTGTTAAGCGTTGGGAAAGGTGTGGACAAATCCCCGGAAGAAAAGCTCCTGAACCTGTCCCCAAGCTGTTTCATAGGTGTTGCAATCCCCACGGCAATGGCTTTCCCGATTCTTGAAGAAAATACCATGGCAACCACAATAACAGACACTATCACAAATGCCATGATCACAGTCAGCGCCTTGAGATTATTAGAAAGCTCGTTCCCTTCGTTCACTTTCACTTCCAAAAGGCTCTCCAGCTTCTGGTAAATGCTGTTGTAGGCACCTGAAAGCTGGCTTAAGGCAATCTCCTGGGCCTGGCTGCTCAGCTCCGGGTCTGAAGTCGCGCCCATTTCCATAATCTTCGCGTCCAGCGTCCAGTAAGCGTCCAGCTCCGATTTAATTTCATCGTAGGTCTCCCTGCCCTCTTCTGACACAATGGTTTTTTCCACCTGGGCAAAATATTCTTCAAACAGCCTCTTATTCTCCTCATGCTGTTTTACCACATTATTAATGGCATCCTCGTCCACATAACCGATGGATGCACGCAGGGAAGACCTGACATCTGCAAATTCAAACAATGCTTTCCCGATATCCCCCTGGGCAAAGCCGAAATTCGTAAGTGCATAGGAATACCTTGCAGCCACCAGGATAACCGCTATCAGCCCCACAATTGCCGCTACCGCCGAAATCATCGAAACCAACCAAAAAGACTTTGAAAGCCTTTTCTCCAACCTTTCATTATTGAACATTATTTCTCTTTTCCTCCTCCATTTTTAATATTCAATTATCTGGCATATGATGCCTCCTCCGGCTTTTGGCCTCTTTTTCAATAACTGCCGGGGCCTTTCATGAAATGTGTAACCTCCCTCCACTTTTTCATTATTTTCCCGCATACCAGTAGGCTTATTATAATCTATTTTAAAAAATTATACAACAATAATTTCACATCAATAGCAATATTTTACGTTTTTTGTTCAATATATTACACAGTCCAATATCTTTTTCATGCATATTGACGAAATCCTTTTCCCTACGCCCTACCCTGCCAGGCTCCCAAATTGGCAGCAGATTGTTTATGCCCCGGTAATATCTACCGCGTGCATATAAGCGTCGGAGCCCCGGGCACAGGTAACGCTGAGCTTCCTGCCGCTGGTGATCACCTTGCAGTTGCTGACGCTCTTGACTGTATCCAGCTTCAGTTCCATTTCCCCCTGGGGTGTTTTCAGGTACAGCAGGTCTTCCGTGGATTTGCTGCCCACTGTGCCTGTGACGGTGGATGTGGATGAAGTGTCGATCTCCGCCACGCCGCTGTCCTTAACGCCGGTAATACTTGCCGCATGGAGATATTCATCGGAACCATGGTAGAAAGAAACCGTAAGCTTCCTGCCGGGGGTAATCACCATGCCTGCCCTGGCATCTGTGTTGGCATCGATCACGATCTGCATTTCCCCTCCGTCCGTGGACAAATACAGCAGGGTTTCCTTGGTCCGCTCAGATACCGTTCCCGTTACCGACATGGTCTGGGCAGTCACCGCCGCCGCAGGGGCAGGGGAAATATTTGAGGCAAAGGCAGAAGCCCCGGAGGTTATCCCGTCAGAAATGCTTAAAGCGTGCATATAAGCGTCGGAACCCCTGACGCAGGTAATGCTGTAGGTTTGCCCTGCCACCAGAACCGAACATTCGCCCATATTGGTGGTGGGGTCTAGCTTAATCTCCATTTCCCCCTGGGCGGTATTCACAAACAGGATATCTTCCCTGGTTTTTTCACTTATGGTCCCTATGATGGTTGCTGAGGAGGAAGTATCCAGCGTTGCCCCCGGTGTCTTTTTCTCACTGGAAATTTTAACCGCATGCAGGTACTCGTCCGGTCCATGGGCTACAGAAACGCTGATTTCCCTCCCCGGAAGCAGCACCTTACAGGCGCTGGCATCCGTATTACTGTCCAGCTTGATCTCCATCCGCCCCTCTTTGGTGGAAAGCAGCAACAGTTCCGAGGTTGTGCCTGATAAGACCGTCCCCTCCACTGTAGCGAACGCCTCCACAGCCTGCGCATCCAGCCGGACGGCAGGGCAGAAAGCGATCCCCAGGGCAAGCCCGTATGCCATAAACAATTTTGCAACTCTCTCCCTTTTCATAACTACACCTCCCTAAAATCAAAATATCCGGTTGCCATATGTGCAACCATCATACAATATTTGCCTTTTAAAAACAACATGGATTGCTTTTTTGCCCCACGGGCCGGGTAAAATTAAGGAAATCTTCATTTTTCCCCAGGGGTTCCCGGATCCCAGGCTAACGGGTAATACGCCTGTCCAGTTTTTTGGACAGCCTGGTGCCGACCATCTGCAAAATCTGTACCAGTGCCACCAACAGCACTACCGTTACAATCATAATATCCGCCTGGTATCTGTAATACCCGTAGCGGATGGCGATATCTCCCAGGCCGCCGCCGCCCACCACGCCTGCCATTGCCGAGTAACCCAGGATCGTCCCCAGGGCAATGGTAGCCCCCACGATCAGGGAAGTCCTTGCCTCCGCCAGCAGTACCTTCCATATGATTGTCCAAAGATCCGCCCCCATACTCTGGGCAGCCTCAATCACCCCATGGTCTACCTCCAGCAGGGAGGATTCCACCAGCCTGGCGACAAAAGGCGCCGCCGCCAGGGCAAGGGGGACAATCGTTGCCGTAGCCCCATAGCTTTTTCCCACAATCAGCCTGGTAAAAGGAATGATCAGCATCAGCAGGATCAGAAAGGGAATGCTCCTTACAATATTTACTGCCACGTCCAAAATCTTATATACTGCCCTGTTGGGTTTCAGCCCCCCGGGTGCCGACACCACCAGCAGGATCCCCATAGGGAGCCCCAGGGCATAAGCAATCAGGGTGGAAGCCAAAGTCATATAAAGGGTCACGCCTGTCCCCTCCACGATCATCATGATTGTCTGTTTATCCCACATAATTATCCAGTTCCCCCACTTCCAGTTTTCTGTTCTTTAAATATTGTATCATCTTTTCCGCCGCCCCAGCTTCTTCCGGAAGCTGCAAGACCATCTGCCCATGGGCTACGCCGCCAATATCCCTGGTGTCCGCCAGCAGGATGTTCACCGGGCTTTTGCATGCCAGCACCATATTGGCAATCACCGGCTCAAAGGAAGAATTGCTGGTAAACACAATGCGGATGCACCGCTTGCCTTTCATCTCCCCATAGTGTTCCCGCTCTCCCTGGAAAACCAGCTTCTTCGCCGCTTTGCTCCTTGGGCGCTGGAACACCTCCTCCACGGTTCCCGTCTCCGCCAGGGTTCCCTGGTCTATGATCGCCACATGGGTGCAGATTTCCTGTACCACCGCCATCTCATGGGTAATAATCACAATCGTAATCCCATATTTTTCGTTGATTTCTTTTAAAAGCCCCAGGATCGCTTTGGTGGTGGTGGGGTCCAGGGCACTGGTGGCCTCGTCGCACAGCAATATCCTGGGATTGGTGGCAAGGGCCCTGGCAATTGCCACCCGCTGCTTCTGCCCGCCGGATAGCTGCGCCGGATAGGAAAGGGCCTTCTCAGAAAGCCCTACGATGGAGAGAAGCTCCCTGGCGCGGCTTAGGGCATCCTTGGCAGGAGTTTTGATAATTTCCATGGGAAAACAGACATTATCAATCACTGTACGCTGCATCAGCAGATTAAAATGCTGGAAAATCATAGAAATCTGTGTCCGCGCCCTGCGGAGCTCACTGTCGCTTAAGGTGGATAAATCCTTCCCTTCCACCAGGACCGTCCCGGAAGTGGGACGCTCCAGAAAGTTCAAACACCGTACCAGCGTGGACTTTCCCGCGCCGCTCATGCCGATGATGCCATAAATCTCGCCTTTGTGGATGTCCAGGTCGATGCCCTTTAACGCCTCCACCTTATTGTCCTTCCCCACAAAGGTCTTTGTCACATTTTTTATCTGAATCATAGTTTCCATATGTAATCCTGCCCTCGTTTCTCCTGTTTCTTCCTGCCAGTAATTGTCCCTTTAATAAGCGGGAATCTTTTTTATCTTAGCACAAAGAAAGACGGCTTGCAACGCAGGACCAAAGTTTTCTGCAAATAAAAACAGTATCCGTTACTATAAACAGCCCGGGAGTACACACAGGCTGCACTGTACAAATGCCCCTTCCTTTGCTATACTGTCTTCATCCTTAATTGAAAATATATCAACCATCAAAGAGAAAGGTCCCCGAAAATTATGAGTAAGAAAAAAGCAGTGGTTTCACTTGGACACAGTGCCTTAGGCTCCACCACCAGCTCCCAGAAAGATGCCCTCCGGCTTGCCGCCAGGGTGCTTGCAGATCTCACAGAGGCGGATTACCAGCTTACCATCACCCACAGCAACGGCCCCCAGGTCAGTATGATCCACAAAGCCATGACAGAACTGCGCCGCCTTTACATTGACTACACCCCCTGCCCCATGTGTGTCTGCAGCGCCATGAGCCAGGGCTATGTGGGGTACGATATCCAGAACTCCCTGAAAGCCGAACTGTTAAGCCGTGGGGTCAGCAAGACAGTAGCCACCATTTTAACCCAGGTAACTGTAGACCCTTACGATGAGGCTTTCTATGAACCCACCAAGCCCATTGGCCGTTATATGTCCTGGGAGGACGCGGAAACAGAGATACGGAAGGGAAATTATGTGGAGGAAGTACCAGGAAAAGGGTTCCGGCGCATTATCGCTGCCCCAAAACCCATTGACATTGTAGAAATCGAAGCTATCCGCGCCCTTTCCAATGCAGGGCAGATTGTGATTGCCTGCGGTGGCGGCGGCATTCCGGTAATTGAACAAAAACACGCCCTCCAGGGAGCCTCTGCAGTGATTGAAAAGGACGCCATTGCCGGGAAGCTGGCCGCAGACCTTATGGCAGACCAGCTAATCATTTTTACCTCCGTCCCCAATGTCTGCCGGGATTTCCAAAAAGAAAGCCCAAAAGCCCTCTCTTCCCTTACAATATCAGAAGCAAAGAAAATGATCCAGGAAAAGGAATTCGGGGAAGGCACCATGCTGCCTAAGATCGAAGCTGCCATCACCTACCTGGATGCCAACCCCCGGGGAAGCGTCCTGATCACCTCCCTGGAGGAGGCCGACAGGGCTTTAAGGGGCAGGGCAGGGACAGTGATCCGCCAAGATTAAACAGGCCGCACCAGCCGTCACGCTCCGCGGGCCGGCTTATTGTAACAAGGCCCCGGCTGATTCCCAGCC
>OFGR01001896.1_pt1 | contig 15196 bp, 12 predicted proteins | sample 1521811 | NCBI WGS metagenome assembly OFGR01 (sample SAMEA3504098, study PRJEB24116) | mouse gut metagenome | biome: mouse gut; feature: mouse-associated habitat; material: faeces | place: Denmark | collected 2011
ATATGGCAAGAGTAAAGAACACCGGCCAAACCCGATTATTCAGATGGGGCTTTTTACGGACGGTGACGGACTACCGTTAGCCTTTTCCCTTTTTCCAGGGAACCAAAATGAGCAAAAGTCACTAAAGCCCCTGGAGACCAAGATCCTTCAGCAGTTCGGATGTGAAAAGTTTATTTATTGCAGTGATGCGGGCCTTGCGTCTGAAGACAACCGGGCATTCAACCACATGGGGCAGCGCTCATTTATTGTAACCCAATCAATTAAAAAACTCCCTGCCGAGGATCGGACATGGGCACTGGACAGGAACGGTTTCAAGCGTCTGTCAGATGATGTATCTATGGATATTACGAAACTGTCAGAAGATGATAAAGACCAACTCTATTACAAAGATGAACCGTTTACAACAAAAAAACTACACCAACGGCTAATCATCACATATTCCCCAAAGTATGCTGCCTATCAGAAGGCGGTCCGTGCGGAGCAGATCGCCAGGGCCGAAAAGATGGTTGCCAATGGCACTTTGAAAAAGCAACGCAAAAACCCGAATGACCCTGCAAGATTTGTAAATAAAATCGCTGCGACTGAAGAAGGCGAGAAAGCGAAAATCTACTACTATCTCGATCTGGATAAGATTGCCGAAGAAGAAATGTATGACGGGCTTTACGCCGTCTGTACAGACCTTCTGGATGATGATGTTGCAGATATATTAAAGGTCAGCGAGGGAAGATGGCAGATTGAGGATTGTTTCAGGACTATGAAAACAGATTTTGAAGCAAGGCCGGTCTATCTGACCCGTGAAGACCGTATCAAAGCGCATTTTCTCACATGTTTTCTATCTCTGCTTCATTTTCGGTTATTAAAGCGTTCTCTGAAGGACGCTTATACCACGGAACAGTTACTTCAAACCTTAAGAAACATAAAATTTGCAGATGTAGAAGAACAGGGATTTATGCCTGTATATGAGCGCCAGAAGATAACGGATGACCTTCATGAGACATGTGGATTCCGGACGGACTATCAGTTTATAACAAAACGGAAAATGAAAGGAATTCAGAAAAAAAGTAAGCGAAGATAAAACATTACTATATTTCATGCATACAGCATAAAGTGCCACTGTCCCAGTATTTATAAGGGATTGTGGCACTTACTTGATTCTTAAAGTGTCAAAAACGAGATTTTAACCTGAAATATAAGACAAGTCGAGTATTATTTTATAACAGCGGTTAAATAACGAATGTTTCTGTAGAAGCTCCGATAACTAAGTTATTTAAAGCTCCTGTTCCCAAAGGGACATGCATTAACGGGGTACATATGGGGTATGACTTGCCGGACAAAATACATCCGCCTTAAAGTCGCATGTATTAATGAGGTATCCGTAAGGTATAATCGCTTAGACAAGCTGAAAAATTCGCGGGTGTTTGACACATCAGTAATCAAAAAAGTACCTTTAAGCCTTGTAATAGGCTTATTTTTTTGTCAACTTTTTTGTTTTACTATCTAGCAATATTTAGTGATTTGTGGTATACTGATAACAGAGGTGATTATCATGCGGGTGACAACATCTAAATCCAAAAATTCAGAATCATTTTATATAACAAAAGGCTATATCAATGACAATGGAGTAAGTACTTCTACCGTTATCCGTAAACTCGGTACATTAAATGAATTATTGAAAGAGCATGGCCCAACCCGCGATGATGTTATGGCCTGGGCGAAAGAAGAAGCAAGATTGGAAACTCTGAAATATAAAGAAGAACAAAAAAACAAATCCGTCCAGATTACTTTTCATGCGGACAGGCAGCTGGATTACGGTAAGCAGAAGTTTTTTAAAGGCGGTTATCTGTTCCCGCAGTCTGTCTACTATGGGTTACAGCTAAATAAGATTTGCAGAAAATTGAAAGCTAAGTATAAATTCAAATATGACATCAATGCCATCCTCTCAGACCTGGTCTATACAAGGATTCTGGAACCTGCAAGTAAACGCTCCTCTTTTAAAACGGCTTCCGAGTTCCTGGAGAAACCCTCCTATGAACTCCATGATATTTACCGTGCTTTAGACATTCTTGGCAATGAGTGTGATTTTATCCAATCAGAAGTTTACAAAAACAGCCGTTTTATTTGCGGACGCAACGACAAGATCCTTTATTATGACTGCTCTAATTATTATTTTGAGATTGAGCAGGAAGAAGGCAGCAAAAAATATGGGAAAAGCAAAGAACACCGCCCAAATCCAATCATACAAATGGGGTTGTTTATGGATGGGGACGGAATGCCCCTGGCCTTTTCCATTTTCCCCGGAAACACAAATGAGCAGAAGTCCTTAAAACCTCTGGAGAAAAAAGTCCTCAGTGAGTTTGGCTGCCAGAAATTTATTTATTGCAGCGATGCGGGATTGGCATCCGAAGATATCCGCGCCTATAACCACATGGGGGAAAGGGCATTTATCGTGACACAATCCATCAAGAAGCTCCCATCTGAAGATAAGGCATGGGCATTAAACAGAAGTGGTTTCAAACGGGTTTCAGATGATAGGCCTGTCGATATCACTAAAGTCGCAGAAGATGACACGGACCTTTATTACAAAGATGAACCATATACAACCAAAAAGCTCCATCAGCGTCTGGTTATCACATACTCACCAAAGTATGCCCATTATCAAAAATCAATCCGTGACAAACAGGTGGAACGCGCGGAGAAGATGCTCCTGTCCGGCAATACCAAAAAGGCCCGCAAAAACCCGAACGACCCTGCAAGGTTTATCGGAACCATCGCTGCTACCAAAGATGGGGAGGCTGCAGATATCCATAATTTTCTTGATGAAGACAAGATAGAGGCAGAGGCACAATATGACGGTTTATATGCCGTTTGTACGGATCTGCTTGATGATAATGTAAGTAACATTTTAAAGGTAAGTGAAGGGAGATGGCAGATAGAGGAGTGCTTTAGGATTATGAAGACAGATTTTTCAGCGAGGCCTGTTTACCTGCAGAATGAAAACCGGATCAAAGCCCATTTCCTTGTTTGCTTTCTGGCACTTCTTTTATACCGCCTTCTCGAAAAGAAGCTTGGTTACCAATATACTTGCGAAGAAATTTTAGATACATTAAAAGCAATGAACTTTGCCGAGATTCAGGAACAAGGCTTTATGCCTTTGTATAAACGTGAAAAAATCACCGATGCTCTCCACGAAGTCTGTGGTTTCCGTACTGATTATCAATTCATAACCAAACGTCAGATGAAAACTATCCAGAAAAAAAGTAAGGGCAAGGAATAAATTACCATATAGTGTGAAACAAGATAAAACCGATGTAAGACCTATATTTCAAGGACTTACATCGGTTATTTCTCTCATTAACTGTCAAAGACAGGATTATATAACATGTTTTACTGAAATGCAAGAGGTTTTTTCAATTTTTTTTATTTTTTTTAAGTTTTTTTCAAATTCCTGCTTTTTTCCTGATTTTTAAGGCCTTTTATGGAATTGACAGTGAGACTGCCTCCCACTCTCTCACCGTCCAATCATTCCTTTATCCTAACTGCCTGGCAATCTCCCTCAGCGTACGGTCCACATTATTTCCGTGAACGTACACAACCTTCTGCTCCTTCTTACGCTCATTCATAATCTTATAGTACAAGCCATGCTTCAAAATATCAGTATTCACAATGATATACTTTTTATTATGCAGCACAGACGGGTCGAAATTCATATAGTCCGATGAGAGAAATTGACTGGTCGGCAGACATCTGCGCAGCTTCTTCTGCCAATTTCGATGACCGCCAATCACGATACTTCGCTCTAATCTCCCGACATCAAGCATCTGACTTCCTATGCCGTCTGAAGTACTCTCCGCCTTACCTTCCCCTTTCTTACAGAATACAAACTCTCTTAGTTTATTAAGCTCTGTTTTCTCCCTCTCATGCTGTTCATCCTTCTTCATGCTTTCCCTTCTCAGTCTCTCTATCAGCCGCTCTGCTTCAGCCAGCTCATGCTCCTTATCCGTCTTCTGCCGCTCAAGCTTGTGCAGCCTCTCCTCCATCCGCTTTCTCTCATATTCCAAACTCTTTACCGCACTTTCCTCACAGGACCTCTGGTACTGTATCTCCTCCGGTATCTCACTTTCATACATGGCCTCAATCTGCTGAATATATTTGCACAAAGTCCCAAGCAGGAGAACATACTTATATCGCTCCCAATCCTTTTCTTCAAAAACTGTACACAGCATTTCTGCCTCCCACTTTTCCAGATATATTCCATACAAAGCCCGCGTCTCCATACCAAATATATTCAGCAGCTTCTCCATCCTCTCCCATCTCTCACACATTTCCTGGTTTTCCTTATCCAAAAATTCACTAACATAGTAGGCTCCAGGCTCCCTGTGTTCTCTTAAAAATTTCCTATAGATTCGCTTACCCTCTGCCATATCGGCTTCCATCTCCTGAGGGTTAAGCCGCCTTTCCTCATAGATTTTCAGCATACAAACCACCTGGCAGAATTGATAATCCATAAGCCTTGGAATATCCAGATCCTCTGCGATCACCATCTCGATCACCATCTGACATAAGCTAATCTCTACCATGGCATCCTTTCTCATGAGCTCCTCAAACTGCTTACCTGTTAAATAGTCAAGCTTCTTAACCACGTTCTTTAATGACTTGTAACCCGCATAAATAATATTCATAACCATTCGGTATTGTTCCTCAGACTCCTCCTGCCTTAGCAATAGCAGTAATCCAGTCATTAGCTTCGCCGCCTTCCTCTCATCCAAAAGAAATTTGCGCAGGAAGCCTGCTGACTGGTATTCTGACCCCTGAAACAGCTTCAGACACTCCTTCTTACAGTCCTTTAAGGACTCAAGCAGCATACTTTTGCAGCGGTTGTTTCTCACAACTCCATAGACAATAAACGGTATCACATCAATCTTTGTTTCCTTCTGGTGCATGACTCGTATGGGCTCAAGCAGCCTGCGATGAATCTCCGATAACTCCTGAAACCTCTCCTCCTCCAATTTATCGCCAAATATTTCCTCATATATCTGCTCCCGCTTTTCCTCATTCAATTCCACCCTCAGCGCATACACCCCGCTTTTCTCATTGTCTTCCAGAGAGCATACCTTCCTTTCGCACTCCGATCTTACCACCGGACTTGCAAGCATTTTCGACGCCAGGGCGGGCGTTTCCATACACATATCTACAAATGCAGCCTTTGTATTCACCTTACACCGCAGTCCATTAAATATTATCATATTCTTGTCCATCTAAATCCTCCTGAAAATACATCAAAACCAGTCAATCAACTTCTCTGAACCTGCGACTCTACTGCACCATAGGCATCCCTCCCCAACAAGTACTGCAACTTTTGACATTGAAATAATCTGGCGAACCGCCAAAGATAAAAAATGAAAATCTCAGAATACATGAACATCATATAAACATTTCATTTGATGTGGTTAATTCTAGCACAGCTTTTCCAAAGGTACAAGAAAAACCGTTCGACAAATTTTGCATATATTTTGATTGGTGTTCTCACGTCAGAAGGCTCATATTATCTCCCTAATCAGCATATAATGAAAAATAGAGGTGTCTTTCTATGAAAACTGTAAAATTGAAATCAAACATAAAACGAACGGCTTTATATCTTTTTAGAAAATTATTTGATATAAAAAAATATATTGCTCAAAAGGACAGGCCCTATGCACTGGCCGCAATTCTTCTGGGCTTTTTGAACCATTTTCTCTACCAGCTATCAAAAGGCTCGGCATTTATCGCACTTATTTGTCCGGTAAACGAGTCTGTGTGGGAACATTTAAAGCTTATATTCTTTCCAGTCCTTTTTGTATCCGTAGGGGAATATTTAAGATACCGTCCGGAACCGGTCCGTTTCTTCTACTGCCGCTTTCTGGCCGTCCTATGTGCTATAGGCGCCACCATTACACTTTTCTACACTTATACAGGTATTACAGGAGAGAATTTTCTTGTCATAGATATTTCAATCTTTCTAATCAGCATCCTTTTCGGATTTTATATGGATGCACACTTTTATCACAAAAGCATGGGCAGGACATCCCAGACAACAACATTTTCATTGTGGATTATCACATCCCTGTTCTATTTTGTATTCACATGCTTTCCGCCGGACATACCCCTCTTTTTTTCTGCGAGCTAGAGGGAGGACATTGGCGTCCTCCCTCTAAATCATTATTTCCATATTCCATCCATCAAAAAGACTTGAAGCCTGCCTACTTTCTCCTCTTCCTGAAATTCAGCCCGAAAAACTCCGTCGCGGCAATCCTGATAGAACAGCTTCGTGCCCACAGCCTCCCCGTCGTTTAAATAGACCTCCACAAGCCTTCTGTCCACAAAAATCTCAGCCCTCCTAAGCCGCTCCACCTCTATTATAAACTGAACCTTCTCCGATTTGACGCCCTTCGTCTTGATTCGTACCTCCATGCCTTCCCGCACCAACCAAATCTCTCCCGCCTCAGAGCTTCCTAACAATATCCGAAAATCTACGCTATCCTCAAAATCAATCCTGGCATAATAACAATTCCCCTTCAAATTCTCCAAAGACAGACTTCGTCTGGCTGCATCACAGACCTTTTCCCGACACAACTGATAGATTTCTTCTACTGGTTTCTGACAGAGACGCCCATTTTGAATGGAAAGCTGTCTTGGAATCGTCATGGCGCCGCATGAGCCATTTACCTCCGGCACATGCTCCTCATAAAAATCCGCCGTCCATCCAATGGCAATCCGCCGCCCTTCATGCTCAAATGACTGCACCGCATAAAAATTACTTCCGAAATCGTAGGTCCCTTTGTTCTTCGGATAAAACCTGCCGTCTTTATAATCCCCCATATACCAATATGTGGGCTGATATCTCTGCTGCTCATCCCAATACAGCATCCACGACCCCGCTGCTACAAACTGCCCGTCTAATTCAAAGAAATCCGGACATTCAAATGTCTGAACTCCTTCCGTCCGTTCTTCAACCAGCACACCTTCATAGCTCCATTTTTCCATATCCTCTGAACCAAAACGGGCAAGCGACGGAATTCCCTTTATCTTCGTCCCGATTACCATCTGCCAGCGTCCGTCCTGCCAGTATACCTTGGGGTCGCGGAAATGCTCAAACGCAAAGGTATCGTCTGGCCGTTCTACCACCGTAACCTCTTCGCCAAAGTGAATACTGTCCCTTGACCTTACCATCGTCTGATACTGACGGGTATTCTCCTTGGTTTCCTGGGGCGGCCCTATATGACGCGTCAGATAGAAAACAATCTCCTCCTCAAGGGGCACAGCGCTTCCAGAAAAAGCGCCGCCTCTTAATTCTTTCTGTGCAAGAATCTCCTCCTGGGGCTGCAAAGCGTAGGGCAAATGAATCCAATGCACCAAATCCTTGCTTGCCGCATGGCCCCAGTACATCACGTCCCACTCCTGGCTATGAGGATTCGCCTGATAATACAGATGATAATATCCCTTATAATAACACAAGCCGTTAGGATCGTTAATCCAATTCTTATATGCATTAAAATGATACTGCTCTCTGTTTAGCGTGTCGTACCACGCGCCCAGGTCATTGGTTGCCAGCCACCCTCCTGCACCTGAAAACTTAACCTCCCCATCCTCTGAAGCCTTCTTAGCTTCGTCTGTTACATATTCTAGGAAACAGACGCCCTCATCCATCATGTCGTCAGATTCCGACAGATAGGCAATACTTACCTGACAGTCTAAAAGCTCTACTTCATACTCTGTGTCAAGCTTCACAGGAATCCTATGTAACGTATAACGGCAGGCGCCCGCCGAATATTCCAGCCATGGCCCTTCGTCCCCTTTCATCCGCAGGCATCCCTGTTTTCCCTCCAATGATTTCAAAAATATTTCCAGACATTTGTAATTTCCTGTATGTATTCTTCCCATTGCTTGTCTCTCCCTTCGCGCCAAGCTTTGACCTTCCTTCAGCGCTGAGAATATTATAATGTGTATCGCCAGAGATTGCAAAAATATTTCATAAAATGCTTGCAATTTATTTTAAAAATGTTATAATAACAATAATCGTTATTATTTTATTTCAACTAAGGAGGATATAAAGCATGGAATTAAAAGGAAGCAAGACAGAGGCTAACCTGCAGGCGGCATTTGCAGGCGAATCTCAGGCAAGGAATAAATACAGCTACTATGCATCCAAGGCAAAGAAGGATGGCTATGTTCAGATTGCCAATATTTTTGAAGAGACTGCGGCGAATGAGAAGGAGCATGCCAAGATTTGGTTTAAGCTGCTTCATGGGGGAGCCGTTCCGTCAACCATGGAGAACCTAAAAGACGCTGCCGACGGCGAGAACTTTGAGTGGACGGATATGTACGCAGCATTTGCCAAAGACGCCAGAGAAGAAGGCTTTGACGATATTGCCTATCTGTTTGAAGAAGTTGGTAAGATTGAAAAGGAGCACGAAGAAAGATATCGCAAACTCCTGTCCAATATCGAAGAGGGGCTTGTCTTTTCAAAGGAAGGAGACTGCATCTGGCAGTGCTCAAACTGCGGTCACATTGCCGTGGGCAAAAAGGCTCCTGAAAAATGTCCGGTGTGTGCCCATCCACAGTCTTATTTCCAGATTAAGGCAGAGAATTACTAAAAAATACAGGGGACTTCCAATCAATGGAAGTCCCCAATAAAATGCTCTAATGCCACTGTGTCGTATGCTCATCAGTTACATCTAATGTAACATGGTCTACAAGAAAGAAGCCTAATATCTGCGTATCCATAACCTTATTTCCATTCTCGTCGCAATACTCCTCCTCATAGACAAACTCGTCCTGTCCCTCATAATTCTTCATATAATCATAGGTAATCTTCTGCACCTTATATCCCTTTACGCCGCCGTCAAAACAGTCTATTTTCCCTGCATCTTCTTAATCACCTTAAGTCTGGTAAATTCTTCCCGTTCCTTCTCCTCCAGCGCATTATTAATCGTATACACCAGGTTACTGTACATGGGAATCGTAATATTCTTCAGCGCATTGGCCCGCTTCTGGGTCTTCTTAATATTTGCCGCAAGTCTGTAAGCCGCATTCTCGACCTCCGCCAGCTTAATCGTCAGGTTCTTAACCGCCCTAAACGCCTCCCTGGCAATATCAATCGACTCCTTCGTCGTACCAAACGCATAAGTCAGGTCATTCTGCTTATCATCATACTTAATATGCGGAATCTCCGTCCCCATGATACTTCTGGCCTGAATACGAATCGATTCTTCAATGGGAACAGTAAAGGCAAGCTCCTGCACCTTGCTGATTCCCTGCTCAATATTCGCACGCTGCAGACACGTATATGCCCTGGTAAACGTAATATCAATTTCTTCCTGTATATTCTTTGCCTCGTCAATCAGCTCCATCAATTCCTTTAGAAGAATATTCCGCTTCTTATCCATAAGGTCATACCCCTGATGGGCAAGCGCAAGGGAATTCTTGGCCAGCATCAGATTACCTTTGGTGGGAAATTCTCTTGGGTCCATATACCGCCCTCCTTATCTAACAACCTTCAAAGCAGAACATCTTACCAAACCGCACGAACATATCACTTACTGTCGTCATCATCTGAATCTGCCTTCTGGGGATAATACTTTTCAACCAACTTTGTGTCAATCCTGTCAAGTTCTTCTTTGGGCAGGACTCCCAACAACTCCCATCCAAGGTTCAGAGTATCCTGAATCGACCGGTTCTCTGTGGGCCCCTGGCCAATATAACGCTTCTCGAATTCTTCTCCGAATTTCAGATACTTCTTATCAAGGGGAGACAGTTCATCCTCTCCGATAACCGAAGCCAGATTTCTTGCCTCTCCCACCTTCGCATAAGCAGAAAACAACTGATTGGCAAGCCCCTGGTGGTCTTCCCGCGTATACCCTTCGCCAATCCCGTCCTTCATCAGACGAGACAAAGAGGGCAGAATACTAATGGGCGGATAAACCGACTGGCCGTGAAGATTCCTGTCAAGCACCACCTGCCCCTCCGTAATGTATCCAGTCAAATCCGGAATTGGATGGGTAATATCATCATTAGGCATGGTCAGAATCGGAAGCTGCGTCACAGAACCGTTAGCGCCCTGTACAATCCCCGCACGCTCATAAAGGGTTGCCAGCTCACTATAAAGATAGCCCGGATATCCCTTTCTGGACGGAATCTCCCCTCTTGAAGAAGATACCTCACGCATTGCCTCTGCAAAGGAGGTCATATCCGTCAGAATAACCAGAATATGCATATTACACTCAAATGCCAGATACTCCGCCACAGTAAGCGCAACCTTCGGTGTAATCAAACGCTCTACCACAGGGTCGTTGGCCAGATTCAGGAACATGCACACATGGTCAGAAACTCCGCTCTCCTCAAAGGTTTTACGGAAAAACTCTGCAACGTCATGCTTCACGCCCATCGCGCCAAACACCACGGCAAAATTCTCATTGGTTCCATCCCCCAATGACGCCTGTTTTACAATCTGAGCCGCCAACTGATCATGGGGAAGTCCATTTCCCGAAAAGATGGGAAGCTTCTGCCCCCGAATCAGCGTGGTCAACCCGTCAATCGCAGAGATTCCCGTACGGATATAGTTCCTGGGGTACTCCCTGCGCACAGGGTTCAGAGGCAGGCCGTTTACATCCCTCTTTTCCGACGCCCCGATAGATCCAAGCCCGTCAATCGGCACTCCCACACCGTTAAATGTGCGCCCTAACACCTCCGGCGAAACAGCGACCTCCATGGGATGGCCTGTAAGCCTTGTATGGGTATTGCGAAGCGACATATTCTCCGTCCCTTCAAACACCTGGATCATCGCCTTATCCTCATACAACTCCACAATTCGCCCCATCTTCTTTGTATTGCCGTCTATCACAAACTCCACAATCTCATCAAAAAACGCACCCTGCAGCCCTTCCAGCACAACAAGAGGGCCGTTAATATTACTAAGTCCCAGATATTCTATTGACATGTACGGTTTCCCTCCTTATGCGTTCTTCGCGATTACGCGATTATAGAAGTCATCAATATCTCTTTTATACAAATCCAAAAGCTGTAGGTTATCATTGGGCACATCATACTTAATCGCAATGACCTTTTCAAAAATGCCCTCTGCCTTCAGAACAGACATAGGCTGCCCCATGGCCACCAGATGCCGCGCAGTCTTATAAAGATACAGGATTACATCCATCATCTTAAACTGTTTCTCCATAGATACACAGGTATCATCCTTGTGAAAGGCATTCTGCTGCAGAAAGCCCAGCCGGATTACCTTAGCAATCTCAAGAATCAACTTCTGATCATCCGGCAGCACATCCCCGCCGATTAGTTTTACAATCTCCATCAGACTGCTTTCCTGATTCAAGATCGCCATCATTCGGTTCCTGTAGTCCACAAACTTAGGCGACACATGATCCGCATACCATCCGCTTAAGTCGTTCAGATACTCGCTGTAACTGCTCAGCCAATGAATGGCCGGAAAATGTCTGGAATACGCCAGAGACTTATCAAGCCCCCAGAAGCAACGAACAAACCGCTTTGTATTCTGTGTCACAGGCTCAGAAAAATCTCCTCCCTGGGGAGAAACCGCACCGATAATCGACACAGAACCAGTCTCTCCGTTCAATGTCTGCATCATACCGGCCCTCTCATAGAACGCTGACAGCCTGGACGCCAGATATGCCGGAAAACCTTCCTCCGCAGGCATTTCCTCCAAACGTCCAGAAAGCTCACGCAGAGCCTCCGCCCAACGGGAAGTGGAATCTGCCATAATCGCCACGTCATATCCCATATCTCGATAATACTCCGCCAAAGTAAGCCCTGTATATATGGAAGCCTCACGGGCAGCCACCGGCATATTGGAAGTATTCGCAATCAATGTGGTTCGATCCATCAATGGATTGCCCGTCTTAGGGTCCACCAGCTCAGAAAATTCTTCCAATACCTGGGTCATTTCATTTCCACGCTCACCGCATCCAATATATATAATAATATCCGCATCCGCCCACTTGGCAATCTGATGCTGCGTCATAGTCTTTCCTGTTCCGAACCCTCCCGGAATCGCCGCCGTTCCTCCCTTGGCTATGGGGAACATGGTATCCAGAATTCGCTGCCCAGTCACAAGGGGCACTGTAGCCGGAAAACGATGGCTCACCGGACGCGGCACTCGAATCGGCCACCTTTGCATCATGGGAAGCTCCTTCCTGCTGCCATCCGGCATCTCAACCACCACAAGAATATCATGAATGGTATAGTCGCCGTCCGGTACCACCGATACCACAATACCCTCCACGTCCGGCGGCACCATACACTTATGCAGGATCGCCTGGGTTTCCTGCACCTCTGCGATTACGGTCCCTGCGTGAACCGGCTCGCCTACAGCCACGGTAATATGGGTGTCCCACAATCTGTTCATATCCAGAGAATCCACGCTGACACCTCTGGTAATAAACGCGCCGCCGTTATCGGCAATCCTCTCCAGAGGGCGCTCAATCCCATCAAAAATATTATTCAGTATTCCAGGTGCAAGCGTAACAGAAACCGCCGCCCCCGTAGCCTCCACCGTCTCTCCGGGACAGAGACCTGACGTCTCCTCATATACCTGGATGGTGGTCAAATCCTTGTCAAGAGAGATTACCTCGCCTACCAGCTTCTCCTCCCCGACATACACCATCTCCGACATTCTGAATTCCGTCTTATCCTTCAGGTAGATGACAGGCCCGTTGATTCCGTAGATTTTCCCAATCGTAACACTATCCAACCTGCACACCTCCCTTGAACATGAACTTCCTGTATTCATTCTCAATCGCACCCTTAAAAGCATGGTCAATCAGAATATTCTTTTCCTGAATCACAGCCCGCACGCCGCCGATAAAGTCCTCTTTGCTCACAGTCAGAGCCATACCCGTATGCTCCTCAAGATACTGCTTTTTATCCGCATCTGACGGATTAATATAGATGGTCATCGGCGCTCCATTGGCAAATCCCGTCGCCTTCTCGATATAGGTAATCAAAAGCCGTGTATACTCCTCTGTCTTCATATATTCCTGAACTACTTCACGGACTTCCTCGAACAACTCCGTCTTCAATTCCTTCTGCGTCTTACTCAATTCTCTTTTCAACTCAAGCTGCGCCTTGGACATCGCCATATTAAGCTGCTGCTGAGCGCCGACACGCTCCGCCTTCACCCGCGTCTCCGACTGGCGGAGCAGCTCAGCCCTGTGCTGCTCAAACACGCCAAGCAGCGCATCCTCGTGCTGCTTTATGATCGCATTGCCCTCTGCCCTTGCTTCCTCCATGGCCGCCGCCTGCAGATGTGATATCTTCTCATCAATCGTCAAGTATGCCACCCCACATTCTATCTACACCATTTACAGTTTCAGTCCAATCGCCTCATTCACATAAGAAGTGATAAAGTCTTTCTTACGTCCGGTTCCGTGCCTGTCAGGAATCTCAATCAAAAGCGGCATGGTACGTCCAAGCTTAATCTCATCAAGCAAGTCTGGAAATTCCCTTCCGAACTTCTCAGTCAGCAGGATGATACCCACCGTTTTATCGTTCATTGCAGTTTCAATCGCAGCCCGCAGCTCCTCTCTCTCGTGGACAACGATGCCGTCTACTCCCGCAAGTCTCATTCCTGTCAGCGTATCGACATTATCACTAATCAGATACATCTTCATCTTACAATTTACCCAGAATCATGAAGGAGATGATCAGTCCATACAGACAGACACCTTCCGCAAGACCAACGAAAATGAGAGACTTACCCAAAGCGCTGGAATCCTCACTGATTGCTCCAAGAGCAGCGCTTGCGGCGCTTGCAACGGCAATACCACCGCCGACACAGGAAAGACCGGTTGACAGCGCAGCGGCAAGATAACCAAAACCAACAGCATTAGAAGCAGTCTCGGCAACGTCGGCCGCCTGGGCAGGCGCACCGCCGAACATCATAATTCCTGCAATAGCAAACGCCCCAAAATAGAAGAATGCATTTACCCCGATTGCTCTCTTATAACGCTTCTTCGTCTTTTCTCCAATCAAAAAGTACCCAAATGGAATAATGATACTAAGCACCAGCGCCGTAATAAGTAATAATTTTACAGTTAAATTCATGACCTAAATCCTCCTTACATCTATTTACTCTGCTTGTTAAATGGTTTAAATTCTCGTCCGCTTCCTTTATAAAAGCGGCTGAACATCTCATAATATTCCAGACGAAGCACCTGAATTCCAACAATCAAGCCCTCCAACGCACATACGACTATATTTCCTAAAATAATTCCGAACAGATTTGGCGCTCCATCCTCCGCTCCAGAGAGCATCAGCACCACTTCCATAATCGCCGCATGGCTCACAGCAAACGCCCCGATACGCACATAAGAAAGGGTGTTTGAGAAATAACTCAGAAGCGTCTCAAACAGTTCAAAGAAGCCTTGTACCAAAAACATTACCTTGCTTTCTTCCATCTTCTTATGATTATGCTCCACCAGATTCGTAAGCGGCTCCTTGAACACAAAAATCAGAATCGGAATTCCAAGGAACACAGCCATCATTATATTTCCCGGAACCCTATGCCCTGTCATATACAGCACAATCGTCAGCACAAGGAAGCCATAGAATACAAGTCCTGCAACGCCGTTTGTGGAAAACCATAGATTCTCTGTATCATGGGCCTTAGCCGCGTTGACAATCTGGAACAGCATTACCAGAATATTCAGCGCCATGCCAAACGCAATCGCAATAATAAACACAGTATTCAACTGCCCAATAAACGGCAGGTCCGTCATTGCGTCCACAGGCCGCATCCATAATGCGGGGATTACATCCTCAAACCCGAAAATACTGCCGAACATTACGCCAAAAATCATCGAGAATATACCCGCAATAGACACAATCCCTGCCAGGCTCATTTTCTTCTTAATATAAATCAGCCCGCCGATTAGAAACAGACAGAAGCCCTGACCCACATCGCCAAACATCGCGCCAAAGATGAATGTATAAGTAAGCGCCACGAACATGGTCGGATCCATCTCGTCATGGGCCGGAAGCCCATACATCTTAATGAACAGCTCAAAGGGTTTAAAAAATCTGGGATTCTTAAGCTTGGTTGGAGGGTCTCCAAAGAATTTCTCCCTGTCCTCCTCCACGACGATGAACACCCTGTCATCCTCCTTCGCTTCCTCCATCAGAGCCTGCA
>OFGR01001897.1_pt1 | contig 15184 bp, 14 predicted proteins | sample 1521811 | NCBI WGS metagenome assembly OFGR01 (sample SAMEA3504098, study PRJEB24116) | mouse gut metagenome | biome: mouse gut; feature: mouse-associated habitat; material: faeces | place: Denmark | collected 2011
TACTAAGCTTTATCTGCTTTTTGCTTTCCAGCTTTTTGATACGAGACTTTTCCGCGTCAATTTCCGCTTTCGTTTTTTTGCAGGCGCAGATTCTTAATGGAATCAGCTTTTTTTCACTATTCCTAATATATATGGTTAATTCCTCAGCAGTTTCACCAACCGTACGCAGCCAGTCAGCAAAAACCAGCTTCCTGCCGCTGGCGTCATAGATATGGAAAGCTTTATTTTTGATTCGGACGATAAAATCTCCTCCCGCCGCAAGGCAGTGTTCGATGCTTTTTATTGTTCCGTATGCGCGGTCTGCTATGACAAGGCATCCTTTGGCAAGGGTAAAATTTTTAAGGCTTTCTCCTGTAGGCTGCCTGGTGATTTTGAACTGGCTGCAGGTTAAGGAAAAGATGTCCACTGCGTAATGCAGATGCCATAAATTCTTTACAGCGCCCTTTTCCACAATATCTGACGCATCAATAGCCAGAACCTGGTATGGCTTCAGCCATTCAGGCTTTTGATACTGAATCAGCGGATTTGGCAGGATATGCTGTGTAAGCCAGATGATCCAATCCTTACATTTTAAAAATCTTTTCATAAAGCCAACATCACTGATTTGTCCAATACCGCTCATTAAAGCGAACTGGCTTACATCGATTAATGATTTATTGCTAGAAAGATAAAATAAAATCAGCCGCAGCAGGTCAAGCGGATTTTTGATTGTCCGTTTTCTCGTAATCGCTTTTTTATCAAAACATGCCTGTTCATAACCTTGTGGTAACAGTTTTACCAAATCATTTGTATTCATAAAATTCACCTCTTTTTAATTATATCATGAATTTTACAGATTTACAGTAACAAAGTTAGTGCATATGGTGTCATGCGCCCAATCCCCAATGCCAGAAAGAGGACTTTCTTGTGTGCATGGCTCTCCAAATAGGCTTTATATTTTTCCGACTGCTCTTTCCAATATCTTCCGTACTGGAAAATAAATGACTTCACCCACGGTTCCATCACCCCTCCGCACACCGGACATCTTGGCACCAGTTCTGTAGGTAGCTTCCCATCCACAATGCTGGCATTTAATTTATGGAGGGTTTCCTCCGATGGATAAATTTCCTCCGTACAGCGTCCGGCGCACTGCATCCAGTGGGCATCTCCCTGAATCGTAAAAATACGGTCAGGATCAAATACTTTCGCAAACTGTGCATCCTGATTGGTTGTGATAATGTAATGGTCTTTTCCCTCCATTAAAGTGTGCAGATCTACATACGTCTGTCCTGCAGGCAGATCCAGCATAACGCATCCGCTTCTTGCCATATAAGCCCACCGTTCCTCATCGCTGCGATAATGATGGTAAAGCAACTGCCAACAGCTCGGCTCATGATAAATCTCCCCAAAATCTGAAAAATATTTTTTAAAGAATGGAGTGTGATGGGTATAATAATCAAAACCACAGGCAGTAGACATACCACTTGCGCCGCCGATAACAACCGCCTCCGCCTCATCAATCCACTGCAAGATTGTCTTGAGCTGCTCCTGTTTTGTATTCTTCTGATTTTTCAAATGAAACATAATAAATCTTCCTTTCGTTTTAATTTTCAGACTGATTTCTTCCTGATTCTCTATAAGTCAAGGCTCTTATTTTTCTGCTGGACTTTCATGTGTATAGGACAGTATCTTGATGCCATCCCCGATATTCTTTGAAACTACCTCCTGCATTTTCTTTCCAAACGGACACGGATAACCTATAGGCGTTCCTTTTTGGATACATGATGCAAATGCAATCGTATCAGCGCCGACATCCACTAATTTTCTGGCACGAAAAACCGCTTTCTTTCCGGGGCATCCTCCGCAATTACAAAATCCTACAATTTCAATACTTTCCCCTTCCGGCACCTCCCCAAAAGCTCCTTTCCTATCCCGTACCGCCTTAAAATCTGCCGTTCCAGGACAATGATCTTCTGTCTGCATACAACGGATAATTCCAACTCTCATAAAGAATCCACTCCTGTTTTCACTTTATTTTTTAATTGTAAAATGCGTTCTGCCTGTCGCTTTGCCATTTATCCTCTTTTCATTTCAGCATTTACATCCTTTAAAACCTTTCCAATATCACCAAGAACACAAAATCCTTTATCCTCAATCTGTTCCGGTAAAAAATCATATTCTGCATTTACTGAAATATAATAAGCGTCCGGCAGGTTGAGTGTCAGATTCCAAAAAGGTTCCTGAATAAACATTGGTGTCAGACGTCCCACACCAAGCTCCAAAAAGAGCATCTTCCTGTCTGTATTTTCCTGAATATATCTGGATACTTTTTGATACTGTTCATCATATTTTCTTCCCTGCAGGAAATTACCATAGCCCCGTACCCACGGGAATGCCTCTGCGCCACACTTCGGACAGCGTGGAATCAGCTCTGTCGGTATGCTGGTTCCCTCTCCCATCGCCTTTATCATTTCTTCCACTGGCTTTACTGCATCCCATGTCCCGTCATGGCAGCAATCGGAGCATTGAAAAAACCTGTGATCTCCCTGAATCTCGCTGACCTGTTCCTCTTTATAAATTTTGATGAACTGCGTGTCCTGATTGGTGGTCAGTATATGAAAATCCTTGCCCTTAAGGATTCCATCCAGGTCAAGATATGGTTCTCTTACGGGGGCATTTAGCGTGGTATTCAGAAAGGTTGCTATATAACCCCAGTGTTCTTCCCTTGTATCAAATCCGCTGTACATTCCGTCAAAAGCACCTTTAAAACCATATTTTTCAGCATACTTTCCAAAATACTTCCGAAAAGACGGCGTATCCCCATAATAAAAATCACCGCCGCCTGCCGCAGATAAACCGGAAGCACCGCCCACCAGGATACAGTCCGCTTCTGATATCTTTTCTGAAAATACCTGGATTTGTTCCTGATAGGGCAGGGGGGTACGCTGACTTAGCTTAATCGGTGTTTTTCCTGATTTATATACACCATAATATTTCGAATAATTCATCTGTGACTGCATGACCAAATCTTCATAAAAACTCATCTTTTCCTGCTCCTCCTAATCGTAATTTTTACTTGTAGTTGACAATCTTCCCGATTAATGTTATTTTATAAATTACAAGTACAGATAAAATATAACATGTATTTTATAAAATTGCAACTGTTTTTATATGTATTTGTTATGTTTAATTTTCAGGAGGCAGAAATGAAATATTCCACCCGTTTAAGTGATGCCGTACATATTCTGGTATTTATCCAGCAGAGTGATAGTACGACCGTTTCCAGTGCAGACATATCAGTCAGCATTAAAACCAATCCCTCTTATGTCCGTCAGATTATGGCAAACCTTAAAGCTGCGGGACTGCTAAACGGCTCAAGAGGACAGGCAACACCAGAGCTTGCAAAAAGTCCGGAAGAAATTACCTTGTTAGATATCTACAAGGCAGTAGAAAAGGATAAGCCATTATTACATCTGGATACACACACCAATCCGGAATGCGGTGTAGGTGTCAACATCCAGCTTGCGTTAGCCGATTACTATGAACAGATTCAAAAAGATGTGGAAATGTCCATGCAGAAAATAACTCTGCAAAATGTGATCGACTCCTACCTGCAGAGAATCTCTAATCTGGCATAAAAAAGTGACGGAGAGCAGAACTCTCACATGAAAAAGGAACTGTAAGTCTATACTCCAGTTCCTTTTCACGCTTATCTTAGTTGCTATTATTTAGAATAACAGGATCTCCTGTCCCACCTGAAACACATACTTTTTCCCTGAATAGCGGAGATTCCCACATTCCAGATTCTGACTGCTTTGTTCCGGGATCGCCTGTTTTTCATATTCAATACGACGCAGCAGAGCCTTAATCTTTGCAGACAGGATCATAGGCTTAAATGGTTTTGTGATATAGTCGTCACTGCCAAGAGACAACCCACTGTAATAATCACTGTCCGTATCCTTTGCTGTCAGCATGATAACCGGCACTTTGGAAATGGCACGTAAGGCAGTCAGTACCCCGATGCCGTCTGTTCCCGGCATACTGGATTTCTTTAAACACTGTCTTAAAATCTCCATCGCCTTTGATCAGTGTCGTCCCTTTAAATCCGGCAGCTTTCAAAGTATCCTGCGCGGCTTTAATTTCTTCATCACTTTCCAGATCCAGGCAGACGGTTATTACCTGCACATTGTCCGGGAGCGTATCTGCATACTTTGCAATTTCCGGCAATTCATCTATACAATAACCACACATCATTGACCAGAAATTAATCACTGTGACCTCCTTTTTTGCTATATCATCCTGACTGAAGGTGTCTCCGTCAATCGTATCAGCTTGAAATGATTTTAAATTGCTGAACGTCAATCTCTCCAGTTCTTCCTGTTTTGGATCCTCTTCGAAATCATCCCACTGCTGATAGTATTCATCCCATTTCTGATAGTATTGATCTAGATATTCATCCATGTGCTGACCCAGATATTCTTTGATATGTTTATCCAGTTCCTCATCAGTTCGTCCGGTATTTGGGTTCCCGCATCCGGCTAGAAGCCCTATTGCAAGCGCTATTCCAATTACCGATGTAATCTTACGTTTTGCCTTCATCATAATCACCCTTCTTTCATTCGGTTTCATTGTAATTACATCGTAACAGTTATATGGAATTCTTTCTTACTCAAACCTGACACATAATTGCAACAAAAATGCAACAAAAGTCAGGACAGCAATCTATCACTAATCCTGACTTTTGTTTATAAACTAATTAAACCCAATCATTTTTCTTGCAATCTGATAAATAATGACAGGGATTTTTCTACCTGGCAGTCCGGGCAAATTAAGAAATACTCCTAATACTCCCCACCTTATACGATTATAAACGGTGCGATCTTTTTCTTTTATATATCTCCATAATTTTTTCTTTTTCTTCAGATTCGGCATGGTTCCTGAACGCAATAGCATTACATTAGAAACTGCCGTAACAATTTCCAGATAATGGAGCAGATACTTTATAAGCCTTTTTTCATATACCGTATCAAGGCTTAGAGAATCCAGCATAAGCTGATTTACCCTGATTTGCTGGTCAATACGCTTTATCATAATAGTTTCGTTTACTGATTGATCCTTCCTGCCAATGTAGTAATGATAGAAATCTACGTTTATATAGTACATATTCTGTACATACTTCAATGGGACAGAAGCAAACAGATTATCTACATAAAATGTATGCGCCGGAAGCTTTAGACCGCTGCCTTTCAAAATTTCTGTACGATAGATGATGGAGTGCATTAACAAATACTGACCTATTTTAAACCTCCCCGTCTCATCCCATGTGAAAATACGCTTCTCCGGAAGTACATTCTGATAGTGCATGGTTTTTTTGTGTTTTGCTCCTTCTTTGTCATACACAAAATTACTGATTAGCATATCAGCAATGCAGTGGCGTTCTAACAGATTTTTTAAAACATCCAGTATCTTCCTGTAAGAAGGAATATCCACCCAGTCATCACTGTCAACTACTTTAAAGTAAATACCTTCCGCATTCCGCACTCCCGTATTAATCGCCTCTCCATGGCCGCCATTTAACTGATGGATCGCTCTTATAATATTCGGATACTCTGACGCATAATAATCTGCAATCTTTCCTGTAGAATCTGTTGAACCATCGTCAATAATTAATATCTCTATATCTGTTCCTCCAGCCAGCAGAGTATGGATACACCGTTCCATATAATCCTGTGAATTATAGCAGGGAATTACAAGTGACAACAGTTTCATCTTTCTTTTTCGCCTCTCCCTCTGGAAAGATCATTTTGTTGACGATAAAGAAAATCACCATGGATACACCGCCGATTAACAGCGTGGTAAGAATGTTATAAATAAAATTCGGCACACCCAATGTTCCTGCTACGCCAACCCAGATACTATTAATAGAATTTACCACAAGAGTAACTCCGATCCATCCCACAAAATAGCCAGCAATCTGTGGCAGTACCTTTCCATGGCTACGGAAGGTAATATTTCTTTGTAACGGAAAATTAATACACTGAGCCGTAAATGTTGCAATCAGATATGCGATAAAGTATGCCATTGCGCCATCCGCTGTGCTATAACCAAGGATATTAAATGTAAACTCTGCTCCAAACAACTCCATTTTGACACCCGGCCACATCCATTCTACATCCCGATATGCCGAAAACACGGATGGCAGAAACTGAATCAAAATATATTGCCATACTGTCACCAGATTACTGAATAAAAAGAATAGCCCGCCTTCCCGTATCCATTTTGCGGCTTTCGGATGTTTCTTTGCAAAATCCTCAAAAATCTCCATTGATTTTACCTCGTATAAGCCTGTTGAACAAACTTCTAATTCATTTGATCGGCCTTTTTCTTTCTACTCCTTGCCTGTGAGAATCCGCCAATCAGCTTTCCCAGTCCCCGGAAAAAGTGACCGTTTACTGCTATCAAGATTCCTTCTGCCATCTCCATACTCACCATTCCCCCTGTCATCTTGGCGATTCCCCGAAACGGCATATTATAGATAAACAAAAGATTTAGATCCGGCGTTCCCTTTGCCTCAGCCTTCTTCAGCATATTTGTCATGATCTTATATACAAACCTCGCAATACCGCTTTTCGCATAATACATCTGGCAGATTGCGTCATTCATGTCCATTATGCCGCTCCAATGTCCATCCGGGATCTTATGTCCTAACAGTTCTTCAAACTCTGCATCAGGAATGTTCTTAACATTCCCTCTATAATAATCAGGCAGAACTGCAGACTCATACGGCGATACTGCGTCTGTGCCTGCTATTTGAATCTGGCCGGACAGCCTGATATCCGCTGCAGACGCACCGATCAGTATTTCATAAGAACCGCACTCTGTTTCAAACTGATTTGTTTTTACATTGAAATAGCGGAAGGTATAAGAGTCAAGCTTAATCGTTACCCGTCTGCTTTCTCCAGCCTTTAAAAATACTTTCTGAAATCCCTTTAATTCCTTTGCCGGACGGAATACACTGCCAGTTGTGAACCTGATATAAAGCTGTGTAATTTCCGCACCATCTATTGTGCCTGTATTCGTCAAAGTAAATTCTACCTTCTCAGGCATCAAAATCAGATTGCTATACTCGAAAGTCGTATAAGAGAGTCCATATCCAAAAGGAAATAGTACTGGTACATCTGCTGTTTCATAATACCGGTAACCCACAAACAAGCCTTCCCTATACTCCACCGTCCGCTCCTTGCCTGGAAAATAAGGAGCGGAGGATACATCCTCATATTTTAACGGATAGCTTTCCGCCAATTTCCCGGAAGGATTCACCTCTCCGGTAATCACCTTTAATAAGGCAGACGCGCCTGCCTGACCACACAGATATCCATGTACCAAAGCTTTACAATTTGAAAGCCATGGCATTTCTACAGAAGATCCGGCAGAAAAGATTACAACGATATTCTCATTTACTTTCGCAAGCTGATGTAATAACCGAATCTGGCTTTCCGGCAATCTCATATGCTGCCGATCCAGTCCCTCAGACTCAGAGATCTCATCCAACCCGATACATAAAAGCACAACATCCGCTTTCTTTGCCAGAATACTTGCCTCTTTCTCTAAAAGAGCGTCTGCAGGTCCAACCCGGTTGTAACCCTTTGCAAATCCGATACAATCCAGATCAAAATGAGAGATTACATCTTTCGTACTGTCAACCTTTGTCGGATTCACTACGGAGGAACCGGCTCCCTGATACCTTGGAGTTTCAGCAAAGTCACCGATCAAAGCCACTTTTGCACCTTTTTTTAATGGAAGTATTTTGTCTTCATTTTTCAACAGTACAACGGACTGTTCAGATGCTTTCATAGCGATTGCGTGATGTGCTTCTATATCAAATTTTTGACCGCTTTTCTCAGAAACCGCTTTTGACGTAGATAATATGACATCCAAGAGCTCATCCACCATCTGATCAATCCACGATTCACTGATTTTTCCCGCCTTTACAGCTTCCACAAGTTCTATATCAGAATCGCCGCCTGTCGTCGGCATCTCCATATGGGAGCCTGCTTCAACGCCTGCCACATGATCATTGCTTCCGCCCCAGTCAGATACTACAAAGCCGTCAAATCCCCATTCATCCTTTAGAATCTCCCTGATCAGATGTTTGTTTTCGTTTGCGTAGATGCCGTTAATCCTGTTATAAGAGGTCATAATAGCATGAGGACCTGCTTCTTTAACCGCGATTTCAAATGCTGTCAGATAGATTTCTCTCAAAGTTCTTTCGTCTACAACAGAGTCTGACGCCATACGCCGTAGTTCCTGGGAGTTGACTGCAAAATGCTTGGGGCAGGCAGATACTCCATGGCTTTGGATTCCCCTGATATAGCCCGCCGCCATTTTTCCTGTGAGATATGGATCTTCACTAAAATACTCAAAATTACGTCCGCATAGTGGAGAACGCTTGATATTTACACCTGGTCCAAGAAGTACCTTTACATCCTGGCAGGCAGCTTCCTCGCCAAGACATTTCCCCATTTCCTCTCCAAGCTTTGGATCCCAGGAATTTGCCATAGTCGCAGCAGTGGGGAAGCATGTTGCCGGGATAGAACCATTCAGTCCCAGCTGATCTCCTGCGCCTTCCTGCTTACGGACTCCGTGAGGACCGTCAGCCATAGTCATATTAGGAATTCCGAGCCGTTCTATACTTCTGGACTGCCAGAAATCTTTTCCCGAAAAAAGATAGCATTTTTCTTCCAAAGTCATTTGGGAAATTAATTCCTGATATTTCATCTTTGTATTCCTCCTTTTGAGATACTGCAGGCAGTAAACCCTGCCCGCAGTCTTACTATGCAGATATTACTTGATTAATTGTCTTTGCGTTTTTTATATCCTTTTATTACAACAGCTTCCAGCGCTAAAAGTCCCAATGCCAAAACTGCGTCAATCCCAATTGCAGCCTTTTTCCATCCTTCCATACCTACGTCTACATTATCACCGTCATAAGCCCAACTGCTTACTACCGTATACATGACATTTTTACAAGCATTCCTCATCTGCAGGACTGATGTAGGATGGTTCGGATTCGCTACATTATTTTCTTCTCCGTCAAAGGTGGAGAGCATTGCATCGACGCCATTCGCCAGCGCCGCATCTGCGTTCATGAATCCATGACCGTTATTTCGGAAGAAATCCGTCAGTGCCATTCCCCGGAATCCCCATTCATCGCGCAGAACCGTATTCAAAAGTCCACTGTTCTCGCCAGTCCACTTATGACCAAGAAAGCTCCATGAAACCATCACTGCATTTGCACCGCCGGTCTTTACAGAAATCTCAAACGGTTTTAAATATATTTCACGAATCGCCTGTTCATTGGACCATACACTTACCATTTTCCCATTGCCTTCATAGAGTGCATAGTGTTTGATGTAGGAATATACCCCGTATTCCATTGCTCCGGATACTGCATTTGCACCCATATTTCCAGACAATACGCCGTCCTCTGAAAAGTATTCATAATTTCGTGCGCCAAACGGGGTCCTATGAGTATTCATACCGGGCGCGTACCAACCGTGGGCTCCCATTTCCTGACTGATTTTTCCCATACTCTCGCCCCATGCTTTTGCCATCTCCTTATTCCAGGTAGATGCAACGATTACTTCGATAGGAAAGCCCATAGAACCCACTCCGGTAAAATTATTATTGATAGCAGCCGGTCCATCAAAATCCAGCGTTCCCACTTTTCCAACAGATTCCATTGCTCCGGTTTGGTATCCCGCCATAGCAATCATCTCTGCCATCTCATCTACATCTAACTGATCCAGCAGTGTTTCCCAGCGCGGGTCATCATAATCTGCATCCCTTAAATCTGCAAGCTTCATATTGTTTTTCGCGCCTGTTGTCGGCATTTTATCACTATCGTTCAGATAAGTTGTTTTATCAAAATTGCTGTTCAGATGATATTCAGAAAGGTATGGCTCTCCCAGTTCTATATCTGTCGGAGCAGCCGTTGCTTCCTCCAGATTTGCGAATTTATCCTTTCTGGAAAGGTAAGTCACTTCCCCCGATGCCTCATCAAATACATTTGTTGCTGCAATGTCATCAGATGTTCTCTTATCATCACCTGCAAATATTTTCGTTTTTTCTACTTCGTATGTTTTCTGATCCAGGATCGTATGGGAATCACTGTTGATGGATAGTATATATTCACCTTTTTCCAATACATATGCCTTTTCATCTTGATAATCATAAGAAGCCATATCCTCTACATCTACTGATACTGTTACTGTCTGGGAATCTCCTGGTTCAAGGAGGTCTGTCTTTTCAAAATCCGCCAGATTTACAGATGCTTTTTCAATACCTCCGTTGGTATAGGGTGGATGGTAATAAAGCTCTACCACGTCCTTTCCCGCAGTATCTCCTGTATTTTTTACGGTAATATCCACAGACAATTTTCCATCCTGCTCACTGATTTCACCCATTTCCTGGCTGAATGTGGTATAACTTAAACCATATCCAAACGGATACTGGACTGCTTTGTCATAATCAATAATTCCTTCTTCGGCAGCCGTCTCATAGAATTTGTATCCTACATAAATACCTTCCACATAATTTGTAAATGCCGGAGCAAACATCTGTGCTTTTCCGTGATTCATACCCTCTACCGCCATATCAGCCAAATTAGAATATTCAATCTTTTCGCCATTGTTCCACCAGGGGGCAGCCGTCATATCATACATAAATGTATCCGGAGTCTTTCCAGAGGGATTAATCTCTCCGCGAAATACCTTTCCAAGTGCATTGAATCCTACATTGCCTGGGCCAGGGCACCATACCACTGATTTAATCTGCTCATATTCATTGGCAAATCCAAGCTCAAACTGATTCGCACCGTTATAGAGAACTATAACATCTTCAAAATTAGAACAAACCATCTCCACCATATCTTTCTCCGTCTGGGAAAGTGTAAGATAATGCTCGCCCTCTGGGAAATCCTCATAATCAGATGTATTATTATCATAGGATGCCTTACTTACATCCATTGGAATATCATTGTGCCCCTCACCGGCTTTGCGGGAAATTACAATGACTGCTACATCTGAATAATCCTTTGCGTTTTGGATCAGCTCCTCACTGTATAAAGATACTGGAGGTTCCGGCAATGTCCAGCTCTGTATCTGGATTGACATCTCTGGTTTATCCGAACCATAATTATTGTAAAAATCAACCAGTTCCTGATTTACTTTAAATCCCGCATTTTCAAGACCTTGGGTCAGGCTGACAATCTCATACAAATCATTAATACCTCCGGAACCAGCTCCACCATATGCTGGATTAATGGACTCCCATCCAAATAGATTTAAGTTATCTGTTCCAGTCAGCGGAAGCAGCCCGTCATTATCAAGAAGCACAATTCCCTCTCCCGTAATTTCTTCTGCCAGTTCAGCAGCTTCTGCATTTGTTTCGTCACTGATAGTTCCGCTGCCCATGGCAAGACCGATCAAAGTAGACATTGGACCAAAACAGATTAGATTTACACCGATTATCACCGCCAACAACATAGCGATTGCTGCCTCGCCTCTTACTAAAAACCTTCTGCTTTTTGACATCCTGCGGCATGCGATTATCACCGCAATTCCAATCACAAGAGCTACAGCCATTCCGACGATATACGGCTTACACAGTTCAAGAACCGCAAGGACATCTTCCATTTCAACATTGATCATTTTTCTTCTCCTCCTTTTGTTTTATCTTTCTTCCTTTCAGTGAAGCTACTATATCACGATTTTTCGTTTTGTGCGGAGTCTGGCATAAGATGCAGAAATACGGCACAAAATACATAAACTCTGCTATATCGGCGTTGGAATGGAACCAGTCAATCCTCAATATTAATGCCCAGAGGCTCATCCCCTGGGCATTAATATTGTAAGTTCAAACCAATTGTTTTTCTGTTCAAAATCTGCACTCCCGCCATACTTCTCAGCCGCAGCATAGATACTACGCAACCCAAATCCATGATTCTTTTTATCTGCTTTTGTGGTAGAAATCAATTGATTCTCATTTTTAACGATTTCTTCTTCACAATAATTTTCTACTCTGATAAAAACAAAATCCTTCTTGGCAGAAACCGACATATGGATTAGCCGTTTTTCTTCTTCCGGAATCGTAATTACATGCTCAATCGCATTGTCCAGTGCATTACCGAACATAGAGCAGATATCTGTGACATGCATAAAATCCAGTATCTGACCGTCTGCAACACAGGTAATCTGGATATGATGTTTCCTGCAGTGAAATATTTTTGCCGCAAGGATGGTATCCAATACACTATTTCCCGTTTTATTCATGTTCCCAAATGCGCTGACTTCTTCGTCCATAGCATCCAGCCATTTCTTTCGGCGTTCCTCATCTGTCTCTGCCCGAAGAGCCGTAATCTGATGCTTCAAGTCGTGGTATTTCATATGAATCAGATCCAGACTGTCCTGATAATTGCGGTACTGGTCATACTGGCTTTTCAAGAGTGCATTCATCACAGACAATTCATGCTCTGCCATATATTCACAAATCCTGCCCTGATATACATGCAGCACCATCATACCGCCAAAGTCTATCAGTGTCCGTATTGCAAAAATGTCTGACCGAAGGGTAGTGGTAAATGGAAGGTTGCTATACACAAAACTCAGATTACTGAATGCAAAAATGCTGATTACAATCCCTGCCACAGCAATGACTTCCTTCGTTGTTAACTGATTGATATATTCCTGCGTTAAAAATGGCTGTTCCAGTCGTATAATCATCAAAAAACACCCTAAATATATGATCACAAACATCAGAATCTGAAGCCAGGCACATCCATATCCCAATGCCTGAAAAAAGGTAAATATCTGCCAGTCTAAAGACGCTGTAAATTCTGCCAGAAGAAATGCCCTTGCACAGCAATACCATGCACCGTAAAGGGACAGTCCGCCGCCCAGCAGCAGGTAAAAAAACATAATCACTGCCGCCAAGGCCATACAGGGAATCCAGAAGGCAATCGGCAGATCCCATGTAAATACAAGGAACATGGTCTGCAGTATCAACACCAATATACTGGCAATCCAAAATGATACTGACTTCATCCTTTCCTTTTTAATCAGATATAAATATGCTACACATGCTCCCCATTCTGCTATAGCCGTACATACTCTTGGGATATCCTGATATAATTCCATAGTCCTACTCCTTATTCATATATTGCATCAGACATTCCATAAATTCTTTTTTCTTTATCCGGCTGATTGGAATCTTTTCTCCGGAAATAATACAATCATTCCCGGAAACACCGTCTACCCGCTCCATATTTACTAGATAGCCTTTTCCGCATCGAAAAAATCCATGCTGCTTCATCGATTCCTCCAAATCTTTAAGTACAGCCCTCGATATGAATATTCCCTTTGTCGTCCGGTACAACGCATTATGTCCCCGGCTCTCTATGTAGAAAATATCAGATACTGTCAATTTCTGTATGCCGTCCGTTGTCGGAACCATAATCACAGTGTCTGTTTGTCTGGTAGTTCGTGCTATCGCTTTGCTGAGTTTTTGAGAAAATGCAAAATATTCTACGGGTTTGAGCACATAATCCATTGCGTCCACTTCATATCCCTTTACAGCATACTGCACCATGTTCGTAATAAACATAATAATTACTTCATGATCCAGCTTCCGAATTTTTTCTGCCGCAGTCATGCCATCCATAAATTTCATCTGGATGTCCATGAGAATGATATCAAATTCACCCTGATAGTTTTCTATGATGTCTTCACCGTCCGTAAAAACGGTTACTTTTATCTGCTTATCCTGCTCCTTTTGGTAACGCTGAATGAAATCTTTTAACTGCTGTACATATAATGCTTCATCTTCTACGATTGCAATATGGATCATATTAATATACCTCTTACATATTAGAGCTGATTTTATATGTTATTTTATTAATTACACCCAAATCATTATATCATGTTATTTTAATTTATACAACTGTTTTTTCGATATGTAACAGGAACCAAGAATCATTGTGTTTTAAATTCTTGGTTCCTTCTTTTATTATTTCTAATTAAAGTAGAAAATACATTTCAGCACTTCGCCGATTAATTCTTGGTACAAATCTTCATCATATCGTCCATTTATCAGAGAATTGTGAATGAGCATAGGGCGATATGTTTCTATTATCTGCTGTACAGCCATCTGTTCTCCCTGCTTTGCACGAATCAAGATTTCTTCAAACTCCACTATTTTACACCTCCCATCCATTTACGCATTTTTCGGAGAGAGTAGTAGTAAATGTTTTTAACTTTTTCTTCCGTCAAACCATTTAAGACAGCAATATCTTTAAAGGTTCGTTCTTCAAACACATGCTGGTAGATAAATTTTCTCTCTTCCTCTCTAAGAATCATCAAAGAATCTACAAGTTTTTGATTGGATAATTCATTCCAATTTATATAATCTCCTTTGCACTCTCTTATCAGCAGCCGTTCCCTTTGATTCATTTCAATCATATCATCCAACGACATTCCGAAATCTATACGGATAGTATTTCCCAAGGATGTTTCCGCCTTGCGGAGATAATTTTTCTTATCTATATAATCCTGTCTTTTTCTACGGATAAACTTTTGAAGATATGCTGTAAAGCTATTCTTTATTTTATTTCCTGTATAGTCATATTCGCTCATAATTTTCCTCCAGAAATCTCAAAACTAATTCGTATCTAAAATTTCTGAAGGCGGAGATCGGCAGCAACACCGGCAGGTACTTCTTGCTTTTATAATATAAAAAATGTACCTATGCACATTCTCGCACCGAGTGCGACCGCCTGCGTCATACTTCTTTTTTACGCGAGTACGCGTCATCCCAAAGAGTTCTGTTGTATATGAAATGAAGCTTTCTGCACCACAAAAAATACTGTCCGGCCAAATTATCCTCGACCTGACAGCATTTAATACAGTAGACAAGACATTCACTATAACGCACACAGACAACTCATATATTACATATACACATGCATTATGAGACCACCATACGGTTATAATTTTTTTAACAAATTACTTACTGCGTATATTCTTTCAATCCCATATAAAATAATAATTTTCCTAATTTTCTGCCTGCACTGATTCAAATACGCAATATAACGCATAAATATAGGAATCTTAATGCATTTCATATAGTGCATATCTTGTGTAAAATATAA